>Ga0209427_10009552_pt1 | contig 10812 bp, 12 predicted proteins | sample DeeMarSWOR136_30_FD_187465 | JGI IMG/M metagenome (GOLD analysis project Ga0209427, IMG submission 187465) | Marine sediment microbial communities from White Oak River estuary, North Carolina - WOR-1-36_30 (SPAdes) (version 2) | ecosystem: Environmental > Aquatic > Marine > Intertidal zone >...
CCAGAGGATCTCTATAATAAAATAAAGAAAGCTAAAAGTATCAAAGGTCCAAAATACATTGAAATTTTGGCACCATGTCCGCCTGGCTGGCGATTTGGCATGGAGAAAACTGTTGAAATGGGTACCATGGCAGTTGAGACGGGGGCATGGGCACTTTACGAATATGAAAATGATAAAATGACTTTTAATGGTAAGAGTAAGCTTATACTCGAAGGTAAAATAGAACGTAAACCTGCTGAAGAATGGATTAAATACCAGGGTAGATTTAGACATCTTTTTAAACCAAAAAAAGATGTTAAAAGAATTAAAGAGATAGAGAATCATATAGATCAGATGTGGGAACGATACCGCGCATGTTATCTATAGACCGGGAGTGTGATTATAGAATGGAGGCTGCAATAAATGTATGCAAAGGAAATGGTGAAGCAGAGCCTCCCCCTGATCGTATTTTGCGGTTTGGGTGCTATAGTTGCAGGCAGCACTCTTGGTGTAATGACGGATTTACTTAGAGAAATCCCTGGCCTTATTGTTGTCATTCCCGCTATTATTGCTATGCGTGGGAACATTAGTACTGCTTTTGGTTCACGTTTAGGATCAGCCTATCATCTGGGTATAATTGATGCAGATAATTTGTGGAATGAAGAACTCAAACAAAATATCATAGGTAATCTCATTCTGAGTTTTTTTGTTGCAATTATCATAGGAGTTCTTGCTTATGCCACATCTCTCCTTCTCCATGTTTATCCTAACCCCATTAAGCTTATTTCGATTGTATTACTTGCAGGTGTTATTTCTGCAGTAATCCTTACTCTTATAACTATTGTGATTATTTATCTTGTTTTCAAACGTGGTTACGATCCTGATAATATTACAGGTCCTGCTCTTGCTACTTTTGGGGATATAATTACTATGATTTGCATTTTTGGAAGCGCAATTCTTGTGGAGGCGATTCTTTGATTTATAGTTGGAAAAAAATAGTTAAATATGGAATGCCCCTACTTACAGTGACAATTTTAATTGAAATTTTTGCGGGTCAAATACTTCAAGGCAGGCAAAATTCATTATTGCTATTCCCTGTTTTTCTGATAACCATTCCTGTTATCAATAGCGTAGGCGGTAACATTGGTAGTGTACTTGGTGCTCGTTTAGCTTCTGGTCTTCATGTTGGTTATATTAGCCTAAGTTTGGAAGATAAAGAAATGCATGATAACCTGTTTATTTCTTTACTTATTGGTTTTATTACCTATTTCATTCTTTCGATAGTTATTTATTTTGTAGCGTTATTTGGGAACTTAACAGAGGATATAGCCTTGATAGAGTTTATTGCTATATTTGTGTTAACTGGGGTTTTACTTGTTTCCACTGTTGCATTGGTAAGTGTTCTTACTGCTTTTTTATCTTTTAAAAGAGGTTTGGATCCTGATGATATGGTAGCACCTGTTGTTACAACTGTTGGAGATGTGATGGGTATAGTGTTTTTATTTTTGATGCTTGGAATTTTTGGAGTTGGAATATGAAAGAAAAAAGGAAGTTAAGGATATTTGGAAGGTTACAAGAAACGCTGAAGGAAAAATGGAAAAAAGAGGAATTCAGTGAGCTTGAATATGAGCCTACTACTGTGAAGGAATTACTTACAGAGATGAAGGATATTTCTGAACTCATAATAGATCTGGCTTATTCCGCTGTTCTCTTTGATAATGAGGAAATAGCTGAGGAAGTAAAGTATCTTGAAGTACGTATGGATAAGCTGAATTATGACATTCGTATGATGGCGATGATGGCGGCAAGAGCAAAGGAGGATGCAGAGCAGCTTGCAGGAATATTACAAGTTGCTGAAGCAGCTGAAAGTATATCCAATGCCGCTGGAGATATAGTTAATCTTCTTTCTAGAGGGAAAACAGGACCTATTTTACCAAAAATTTTAAAGAAAGCAGATGAGCAATTATTTAGGATTAATGTATTTAAGAAGTCAAAGGCTTGTGAACAAAAAATCGGGGATTTAAAAGTTGAGACTGAAACAGGTATGAGAATCATTACTATACGCCGGGGTGAATGCCGGATATATAATCCTCAATCTGATACTAGTATACAAGCAGATGATTGGCTTATTGTCCGTGGTACTGATGAAGGATACAAAGAATTAAGTAAATTTTTACATGGAGAACTGGAGGTACTTGAATGACGAAAAAAACAGTGGAAGATATTGTTCTTGAAATTAAGGATAAATCAGAACTTATGATTGATTTAGCATATTCCTCCTTAATATATGACAACACTACAATTGCAAAAGAAGTATATGATCTTGAGGATATGATTGATGGCCTTTATAAAAGCCTTCAGAGGCAAACCCTTGAGCAAGTTGAAAATAGGAAACTAAGCGTTAATGATGCATTAACCATTCTCAGATTCGCTGAGGCAGCTGAGCAGATAGCTGATGCAGCTCAAGAAATTGCTGATGTTGAACTCCGTGACGTTGAACTACATCCAATCTTGAAGATGAGCATTCGCGATTCTGATGTAGTTTTTACAAGAGCCCAAGTTAAAGAAAATTCTATATTTTGTAATAAAACATTAGGTGATTTAAAGCTTGCTAGCGAGACAGGAATGATGGTTATTGCAATGAAACATGGGGATAAATGGCTCTACGGTCCAAATAAAAACACTAAGATTAATTCAGGAGATGTTCTCTTTGCAAAAGGACCCGAAGATGCAGAGAAACATCTTATAAACCTTGCAAAGGGTAAAACAAACAAGATATAGTTTATTCGTTAGATTACAACAATTCCAATAGAAATTTATTTATATTATAACATTTTTTATATAAATGAATATTTAAAAATAGATGAAGATTGATATGGAATGCATATGAAGAAAAAAATAATCGCTATCTTATTTACAATAGTTACTATTATTTACATAATAGTAGGTGCATTGCTTTTTTTAAATATTCAACTTATGGAAACTCCAGAGATAATAATTAAAGTCGAGGTTGCTGAAGTAAATTCTGAAGAAGCAATTCTACATACAACCATTGATATTGATAACCCAAATGATTTTGAAATTGTAGCGAAAAACCTTGAAGTAGTGACAACTACCCCAGAGGGATATGTAGTAGCTCGTTTATCAATTGAAGGAGGGGAAATTGACTCTCATGAAAAGAAGACTTTTACTAAGAACATTTCTGTTGCATTTAATGGTTATAGCCCTGAATTACTTACAAGTAAAATTACTGGCGAAGTAGGCGCAAACACTTTGTTTATACAAAAAACAATTCCTCTTAATATAGGCGTGGTGACATCAATAGAGAACCTAATAAATGAACTTGCTGCCCCAAGTATGAATGTTATGGTTGAATTTGTTGAGATAACAACCGAAGGCATAAAAATAAATGCAACAATGGACGTTTACAATCCCAATACATTTGAAATTTATATAGAAAATATTTCGACGGAAATAGAAACTAAAACAGGTAAAAAAGTTGGTAATGTTGATCTTATCGGTGATGTAATAGCCGCCAAGGAGTACCTACCACTAAATAGCAGTGGGATAATACTTTTCGAAGCTTTAAACGCTGAAAAGCTAGTAATTAATATGAGGGGAGCTGCTGGAGCAAAAATTGCTGGTTTTGAGAAAAACCTTTCATTTAATATTCAAACTGGGATTATAGTTCCAGATTTAGAAGAGCTCCTTCTATCCAAAGACAAACCTACAATTTTGTCGATAAAGGTAGATGAAAAACTTACCTTAAAGGGAATTGTTTTTTATGTGTCGATGGAGGTTAATAACAGCTATAAAGTTGATCTTCTCGTAAAAGATATTGTAAGCAGAGTATATGTCGTTGATGGAGATGGACTCCATTTAATCGGTGAAAATAATAAAGTAGAAGATATATTAGCTGAAGTAGGAACATCAGGACTTTGCTCGTGTGAAGTACTGGTACCATTCTCCAATTTATTTCCTATCCGTTGGTCTACTGATTGGCTCATGGTTTCAGTGTCTGGAAGTGTTACAATTAAAGGAGTTAACCAATCGGTTTATATTGAAATCAGAGGGTACCATGATTTACATCTATTTAGATGATCCATATAACTAGCTATCCTTCTAAAACACGTGCTCCACATTCATCAACACTGCAAACATAAACCTTGCCAAATGATGAAAGGCTTTTACAAAGTTCATCTGTTTTTCCTATAGCAAATACAGAGCTACCAAGCATACACATACTCGCCATGCCAAATTGGTTTGCAGCATTAATTGCTTCAATTACACGTTTATCAGCAAGATCAGTTTTTTTAGCAAAAGTTTGAGATAATGAAAAGAAGTTTTCAATTGAGGGATTTTCAAGTAGTTTCTTGGTGCAATATTTTCCATAATCAACAATTTTACTTGCTTTTGCAGAGTCAGACAAGATTTTTTTTGTATCAAGTTTTTTACCAACTACACATAAAACCAAATCATACTTACCAGGGATGTGTTCTATTATGCCCCAAGGTGGAAGACCTGCACTTTTACGTATTTCTACACCACCAAAACAGCTAGCCATAACATCACCTAGGCCAGTTCTAAGTTGAATCTCAGCAAAATGAGATGCTTTCATAGCCTCATTTTTTGAAACACCAGTAACCTTAGCAAGTGCATATGTTGCACTAAGAGCACTTGCTGCACTCATACCAAAACCCTGCCTGACAGGCAAATCTAAACCAGTTTTTACAGTAACACGAATTGGGTTATCCCCAAGCATATATTTCAACGCGAGTTTAATAACTGGGGCACTAGATTTTCTATTATTGACGTATATCTCAAAATCCTGTTTCGTAGAACTTTCAGCAAAAACTTCTGAAACTGCCCCTAAAGAAATATTAATTCCTGCACCACGAGAGCCAGTGCGTGTTAAATCTTGATCATAGATTGGTTCAAAAAAACCTGAAATATGACCTGGTGCAAACGCAACCGCTTTCATCTTGTTCACACTTTATCTTACTGTATCTAGAATATGATCAGCTAATTGTTCTTTTTTGTCTTTTTTATGAACACTTTTTCCCTTTTTATCAACTATCCATATCTCACTTTCATCTTTATCGAAACCAGAAATAGTATTTGCAACTACAACGTCAAGATTGTTTTTCTTTAGAAAATTTCTGGCTTTTTCTTTGAGTTTTACTGCATTTTCTTCAACTTTAAAACCAATAATTTTAGAATTTGGAGCCTTTTTTCTTAAATTTGCAATTATTTTAGGTGATGGTGACATCTCAATTACAAGTTTGTCTTTTCCAGAAGGTATTTTCCCCCTCTGTTTCTTTGGGATATAATCTGATAACGCAGCACAGAGAATTATAACATCATATTTTTTTAGATTTTTAGTTTTAACCAATTTTAAGACGTCATTGATAGACTCAAAACCTACAGTCTTAATGTAATTGGGGGGATGTTCTCTACCAAATCCATACCAAAGTTCGACATTGGCCCCCCGATAAAAAGCATTTGTCGCAAGCCAAACAGCTGTTTTTCCAGAACTACGATTAGTAATTATTCTTACATCATCAATAGATTCTGCAGTAGGACCTCCAATAATAAGTATCTTCTTTTTTGATAAATCCTGTTTACCAGTTTCCTGAATAACGTATGAAACAATTTCATCAATGTCTGCCATCTTAGCCTTACCTTTTTCAATTAAAGGTTCAACAAACTTGATACCGACTTCTTTGCATTTTTTAATATTTTCTTGAACTATTTTATGATCATACATGGAAATATGCATTGCAGGCACAATCAGAATTGGTAAACCAGACCCAACTGCTGTAGTAGCGAAGGTTGTAACAGCTGTATCATCAATACCATGAGCTATTTTTGAAATAGTATTAGCAGTACAAGGGGAGATAAGTAGTAAATCTGCTGGATTCTTTACACGTCCACAATAAATAACATGTTCTGTTTTTCCACTAATTTCAATAATTGGCTTGTTTCCTGTTGCAAACCAAAGGGAATCAGGATGAATAATTTTTGTAGCAGAAGGTGTCATAACTGGAATAATTTCTGCACCATATCTAATGAGTTCACGAGAAAGTTTGATGGTTTCAACAGCAGCAATACTACCTGTAACTGCAAGAACTATACTTTTTTTAGAAAGTCTTTTACTTTTACTCCCCCGTATCTCATCTGCAGGATGCATTAAGATCACAAAAAATATTTTTATCTTACTACTAAAACTGATACAGTTGCATGTCGTACTACTTTATCGGTTACGCTACCAAGTAAAAATCTTCCCTCTTTACCATAGCCCTTGTAGCCTACAACTATTATATCTGCCTCATGTTTTTTCGCGGATAAAAGAATTTCATCTGCTGGATCACCTGCCTCAACGGAAATATTTACTTTTGAAACAGCGTAATCAATTTCTTTCACTATCTTTGACAGGGATTCCATAGCCTTTTGTTTAAAACTACCTGATTTAACTACATCGCTAAGATCGATAGTGGGAAGCAACATTTTTGTAAAGGATGCTTCTGCTAGTTCAGCAGGTACAACAGTAAGAAGAGTTATTTCATCCTCTTTATTTGAACATTTGATAACTAGATCTATCGCTTTTTTTGATGCTTCAGAACCATCATAGGCAACAAGCATTTTTTTCATAACAATTCACAGACGTTAATATGAAAACGTTCTAAAAACGTTTCGTATCATTTGCATAAATATGAGATGAAATCTGACAGAGGCATACCTTCTTTCCATCTCATAACAAAATTGCCGCTCTTGCTTTTTTTAAGTTTAGGTAATCTCCTATGCAATACACTCGTTCTTCCTTCAAGACCATTAATATCAAGAGTAAAAATTCTCCATGAATCCCCATGTTGTCCCTTGGTTCGGAATGCATATATTGGCAGCGTCTTTGTCTTCTCACACACCTTTTTCATTGTTTCAGCTTGTCTTTGTAATTTGCCACCTACGCTACTGAAATGGAGCGTGTTCTCAACACTGGCTTTGACCTCGGTAAGAAAAGAAATATCTCCACGTGTTGCAACAAGATCAACACCAAAAGATCCTGCTGCACGTACTACCACAAAGGGCTTATCTGATATTTTCGAGTAGTTATCCTTTTCTAGCGCTGAGCATGTTTTTGTTATCTTTGATAGAGTTTTGGTTTCTCCTTCAAGAATATTTTTGAGTTCTCGTTCATATTGACTAGCGCTCATATAAAAAAGGTAAAATACAGCGAAAGACTTTAATGTTTGGGCTTAGTTATTTTATATTAGTCCCATCCGGAGGCTGTAAAATGGGCAGGGAAGTAATCGTCAAAGAAGCAATGAAAACAAATCTTGCTATAGTAAAACCATCCACGACAGTACTAGAAGCCGCACAGCTAATGAAAAAAAGAAAAATTGGAAATGTACTAGTTGTAGAAAAAAAACAACCAATTGGTATATTGACTGAAAGCGATATTTTAAAAAAAGTAGTAGCTGACGGGAAAAACGCAAAAGATATCTTAGTTAAAAACGTGATGAGTACCCCAATTATAGTAATTGATCCATATGTAACATTAGAAGAAGCCATGAAAACAATGGGTAAATGTAACGTTAGAAGGCTACCTGTAATAGAAAACAATGAACTTATAGGTATAATAACACAAAGAGATATCTCAATGATATCCCCCATACTTCATGAAATATCACGGGAGTGGTATGATATAACCGTTAGAGATGAAACTCATCTTAAAAAACAGATTTTTTCTGGAAAATGCGAGGATTGTGGAACACTTTCTGCTAACCTAAAAAATATTGATGGACGCCTTCTTTGTGAGGATTGTATAGATGCGTTAAAATATGAATAAACTTTGATATTTTTACTATATGGCGGGATGTAATAATATGAAAGTAAAAGATGTTATGACAAAGGATGTTATAGCTGTAGATAAGGGTGTAAATCTTAATCATGTTCTTAATCTTATGAAAAAACATGAAATCACAAAGATACCTGTAGTTGAAGATAAAAAACTTATTGGCATGGTTACTGACAATATCATTGCTTACAAACTTGGATCAATACGTAAGAGAGGTGTTCCTGCTTCGCGATTGCATGCCTCTTCTGTTACTGATAAAAATATTGATCGTATATCTCCAGATACAAATATCATAAAAATTTTGAAGGATGTTGGTAAACCTGGACCCACAATGCTCTGCGTTGTAGAAAATGATACTCTTGTGGGTGTTATTACCAAAGCAGATTTATTACCACTGGTAAACAGTAAAAAACAAATTAGAGAAATAATGCAGAAAGAACTCCATACAGTTTCGCCTGACGATAGAGTGATTCATGCCCGAAGAGTAATGATTGACGAGGATATTGCAAGGTTGCCAGTTGTTGATCAGGGAACGCTTGTTGGCATGATTTCTGATAATGAAATAGTATTCGCACTGGCAAATGTTAAAAAATCATTCTCACTTGGTAGGCAGAAACACAAACTTGAGGAATTACTCGTTGAAGATGTTATGAAAACACCTGCGTTATGGGCTGAACCAGACATGACTGCTACTGATGCAGCAAGTATAATGCTGAATAAAAACGTGGGCGCTCTGCCGCTCATAGAGAACGGTAAACTCGTAGGCATTATTAGTAGAACAGATCTGCTAAATACTATACCGCGCTAAAAGGTTTTAAGTAATAACGGGATTCTGTTATTATCATGAGTTATCACATACCAACTGAAGATCAAATCAAAGTTGCTCTTGAAAATGTTTTAAAAAAATTTCGGACTGTACAATCACAGAACAAATTGAAAAAGTTTGTTACTAAGGATCTTAACACTAAAAAGAAAAAATTTGGAGTTACGGGTAACAGGCTTAGAAATATTGCAATAAATAGTGATTTTGTAAAACTTGAAATTCATTCTCGTGAGGGAGATCCAAAGAAACTAATGGTAAAATGTCCAGTATGCAGGAGCACCTTAAAACGGGTGAAAAATCTTACAATCTGGGGCGGAGAAGTAACAATAGAATTTAGATGTAATAAATGTGGTTATTGGACTGGGAAGAAAAAGAGAATTCCCACTAGGTATGTTTTTCATCTGAAGAAAAAAAAGGCCTAGGATTTTTTCAATTGTTCCCACATGTCAAAGATAAAACGTATGTGTGGAATAGTTATCGAACCACCAACAATAAGTGCAATGTTTACTGCTTCATAGAGTTCTGGTGGATATATACTTTATAATTATATGTTCTTTGTAAAGAAAACATCTGTTAGATAAATATTTTTATATAATATGTTTCATATATATCTTAATTATATATGAAAAAACTCTGTTGTATATTATTAACTGTAACTCTGCTTTCACCAACATTTTTCATTAGTGGTTTGGCAGAGGAGAAAGGAAGCGCAACAACCACTATAAGTTCTGAAAAATACGAGTATGGGTATCGGTATAACACGCATGGTTGGATTTACCTGCACATAGAAGGAGATCCATATGAAAGAGGATATCAACATGGATATCTTCTAGCAGATGAAATTGTTGATATGATTGATAGATGGAACAATATGTTTCCACAAAAATGGTCTTGGAAGTGGCAGAAAATAGATGCTATGCGGCTTTTTTGGCGTAAATATCCTAAGGAATATCAACAGGAGATCAAAGGCATTGCAGGTGGCGTAGCCGCACGCGGAGGTAAGATTGATGGTTCTGTGATTGATTATAAAGACATTTTAACACTTAATGAGATGTATGAATCGTTATCTCGATTTAGACGATATTCTGTGTATCCATTTAGATTGCGAGATAGTTGGTGGGTATCAAGTATCCTCGGACTCTTGCGATCTGGTAGTTCTTCATTGGAAGAATCACATACAGGAAAGTGTAGTGCATTTTTAGCTACGGGTGATAGTACAACAGACGGAGGTATTGTCGCCGCACATTCCACTTATGGCTGGGCCCCTAGTGAAGGAGTTTGGTGGCATAAATATATTGCAGGACGCTGGAATGTGTTACTTGATATTCAGCCGACAAATGGTCACAGAATATTAATGAGTACATCTCCTGGTCTTATATGGAGCGATGAAGATTTTTATCAGAATGACGTAGGAATGATCTTAATGGAAACTACCCTCCAATTGGGACCTTGGAGTAGGTTAGGAGACCCTCTTGTTATTCGAGCCCGCAAAGCCATACAATATTCAGATAGTATTGATGAAATGAAGAACTGTTTTTTGGAAAAAAACAACGGTCTTATGGCAAACGACTGGCTTATGGGGGACACAAAGACTGGAGAAATCGCATCACTAGAACTTGCATTACGTCATCATGGACTGACAAGAACAAAAAATGGTGTTATATGGTCTTGTAACAATGCCAAAAATGATAAGATAAGATGGGAGCTTAATTCCTTTACTGGACTAGGAATTCTAGGGAGATTAGTGAGCAGAGCCTTTAAACCGAGTAGTAGAGACATTAAGTTTGAAGAATTACTGAATGAATACCATGGAGAAATCGACATTGATGTTGCTAAGAAAATTATGGCCACCAAACCGATTCACGGAGCATCGACTGATTGTAAAATCACGAGTTCTCAGCTAATAAATAATTTTGGCGTATGGGCATTTATGGGAAAACCTGACGGTACTGATTTCATTGCAAATGATTACCCATTTAAGGAGCCAAAGCCAAGATACACAGATATGCCTGCATGCGGATGGATACAATTATTTTCGCTATCTAAATCAGGTATTTATAGATCTGATAACCAAAAAATTGACCAAGGTGGGCAGGGTAAAATCCTTTGGGAGTATGAAACTACTGGTGGAGTTTTTGGAAATGCAGTGTATTCA
>Ga0209427_10009553_pt1 | contig 10811 bp, 8 predicted proteins | sample DeeMarSWOR136_30_FD_187465 | JGI IMG/M metagenome (GOLD analysis project Ga0209427, IMG submission 187465) | Marine sediment microbial communities from White Oak River estuary, North Carolina - WOR-1-36_30 (SPAdes) (version 2) | ecosystem: Environmental > Aquatic > Marine > Intertidal zone >...
TAACTACTCATAGCTGCCATCATCATTGGTGTGCCGAAAATCGAAAACTTTTCTTTAGTTTGAGTCAAATTTTTCGCAAATGGACTTGATACTTTTCTAAACTTTTTCAAATCATGCATGTTGACCCTTGATGTTTTTGGAGGCTTTATTACTATAGCCTTAATTTTCTTAGAGCCCATAACAGCACCTAAACCACCTCGAGCAGCATGGCGACTAGGAAAATTTTGTAGATCATTTGCCCCTAGAGTTGCAGATTTCATTAAGTATTGGCCTGCAAGTCCAATTGAATAAATACCGATATTTTCTCCATATCTTTCATGTAATTTGGAATGTAAATCATAATTACATAAAAAATTGTATTTTTCGGCGGATTCTAAATTAATTCCATCATCATTTATTAGAATAAGCTTCAACTTAGGCGATCTATTTTCTAATATTATCGCTCTAATCCCATTTCTTGCGAGCATCATGGCAGGTTTGCCCCCTACATTAGCCTCTTTTATTCCATTAGTTAAGGGACTTTTAGCACCTACTGATGTACGAGCAGAACAAGGAAATGGACTACCCGCTAATAGGCCATTAGCAATAATTAATTTATTTTCTCGGTCTAATGGATCGCATAAAGGAGGGACTTCATCATGAATAATTTGAGAACTCAGTCCTCTAGCACCAAGTAAGAAATATTTTGATTTTGGAGTAATTTCTTCAAAATGAATATCTTCATTCTCAAGATTTATTCTTGCGATTTTCATAGTTTAACAATAATAGATGAAAATATTTTATTTTTTCTTTTACATCTTTTATTTATGGATGAAGTTGATATCAAGATTATATTACTTTTAATGAACAATTCTAGATTAACATATAGAGAGATTTCAAATTATTTAGGGTTGTCTGTTAATGCTATTTTTAAAAGAGTACAAGTTCTCATAGATTTAAAAGTTATAGAAAAATTTAGTGCAAGATTGAAACCATATGCTATAAATGCTATTTATGCATTTATTTTTGGACAAAGTAATACTCAAGATATAGATAAAACAATAGCTGAATTAGATCAACATGATAATACTTGGCAGATCGCATTGTCAAGCAGAAATTATATGTATATAGGGGCAATGTTAGAAAATATCCATCAATTAGATGAGTATTCTTCATTTATATCCAGAACTGCTAAAATCCAATCTCCAAAAATAGGACTACTTTCAGGAGTACATTATATTGCTCCAATCCCCTACATCGTTCCTAAGTCAAGAGCAATGAGTTATGATAAACTTGATTTAGAAATTATTCGATCATTACACAATGACTCAAGAAAACCAATCTCTGAAATGGCAGATGAAATTAATAGCACTTCAAATACAATTCGAAGGCGTTTAACTCGGATGATTGAGGAAGGCATTATTGAATTATCTATTGATTTTAACCCTGAAGCTTCAAATGATATTTTTGCTGTGTTTCAAATATCTGTAAAACCATCGATTGATAAGAACGAAGTTGCCCACACTTTAAATGAAAAATATCATCCAAACCTGTTTTATTGCTGGACATTTAGTAATCTTCCCAATACAATTCTATGCTGGGTTTGGGCTAATAATGTGAAAGAATTAACTGAATTGGTTGAAAATGTAAAAAAAGAAAATATTGATTCAATCATATTTGATATTATGTGCAAAGTATATTATTTTGATACGTGGAAAGAAAGACTTTTATATAAATAAAAAAAATTTGAATATTTCTTTATTTAGAACAGTTTATAGTACACATAAACCTAACCAGATTGCAACCCTAATAAAATGTACAACATATGTCATAGAGCCAATACATAAGACAATATTCCTTAAATATACTTTTTCCTGTAATATTGGTCTATTTTCTGCCTTTATCCATAATGTAAAACCTACTATCCCTGCAATCCCAGCTACGCTTGATAAACTAATTTCTAATAAGAGGAGAAACCAAGAAAAAACCGGGTTTATGGTACCAAAACAATCTCCACCGGTACTAGCAAGATAAATTGCTCGAACAAAGAAAAAAATGGGACCTCCACCTAAAAGGATCCATTTTACTCTATTTAAAACCAAGTTATTTCTCTGATTTTTTAAATTTATAACCTCTTGGTTAAAATTTGTAACAATATTGCCATTATTTACTTTCTCTGAGATATTTAATCCAATTTGCTCCATTAAATCTGAAGTATTATGTTGCAATGGACCTTCTTTATTGAGAATTATGCCAGTAATTGTGGAATGAATAATTTTCAATTTCATCTTTTTTAAACGTCTTATTATCCACTTAGCCGCAGAACCTGCTAATCTAAAATCTGCTTTTGTCTCAAAAGCAAATCCAAATTTATGTTCTATTTTAAGATGTTTAATTCCCTTTAAGAACAATTTCATCTGCTTCGAAGCTCCATGAAAATGTGTTGGACCTCCAATTCCAATAATGTCATAGTTTTTTAATTCTGCTGTATCAAAGTATTGTATAGAACTACTGTCTACATAAAGTCCTCCTGCTTCTAATCCACGGCTTAATGACATAGCTACGTTTCTTGTATTTCCATATATTGAATCGTATAGAATTATCACTTTTTTCATATTTTTCCCCCTCTTTTTAATGTTTGAAGCATTTCATAATTTTTTCGATAAAAGATTCTGGTAAAAAAACCGTGCTCACGTTCACAAAAAGGCAAACTATTTGAACTAGAATGATATTTTTTACATTCATCACAATTTCCATGATTTGAACATCCTGTTTTAGGACATGGGCAATTAAAATTAATAAGAATCACCTCATTTGTTTTTAATTTATATGAAAAATGCTTCTAGATATAATTCTAAGTTCAAATGAGAGTAGATGAATTACCCTATCTTAATATCAGATTTAGCTAATTTTTCAACCATTAGGTTGATAGATGAATTATCTAATCAATAATTTTTTTACATTTTAATTGAAAATTCTATTACATCCCATTTATATTATTGTTATTTTTTACAGGTTTTAGCATACATGGAAATAAATGAGGAAGATGGAGTTTAATAAATTAACTCAAAATTATATGAGGTGAAAATTAATGGAAATAAAAAAAAAATCAATAAAAAAAGTATTGAATATGATAATAAAATCAATCCTATTACTATTTTATATAATATTCGTAGGATCTCTAATAATAGGAGGAATTTCTGCAGGTATTATGACTTTAATTCCTGATGAAGCGAGTAAGCTATGTTATCTAGGATATTATGCACATTGCTCATTTACTCCTTTTAGTACCTTAATTTTGTTTGCTATGGCATCAGTAGGAACAATTCTTCTTCTAAAACTCATAAAATTTTTTAGAAGAAAATACCATAAAGTCATTGAAAATAAGCCAATCTTAAAAAGTATAATAAGAAGATAAAAATTAAAAATCAATTTTTTTTTCATTTATTCTCTAATTATTGAATTCTTTCTATTCTTCATTAATTTTTATATTCTTTCCTTTTTTATTGAAGATGTTGTTTTCTCTTAATATTAGCTTAATATAATTCTATGGTATTTTCAGACACTACTTTTAAAATTGTTTAATAAAAATAATTCATTCTGGTTAAAGTTTAGATAAAAATATTTTGAAAGCGATTAATTCATCTAAAAAATATTTGTGAGAATTATACAATTTAATAAAAATATCAATTTTCTCTGAAAAATATCGGAAAAAAAATACTTTTTTTTCCCAATATATAGGATAAATTTTAATTTGAATCTAAATAGTGAGACAAAGATTTATAAATCCAACTTTCGTATATAAGCATATCACGTATATTAAATCTTTATGACAAATTTAATAACAGTGATTTATGTTGCTAATACTTTTTAAATACCTTATTATTTGTGAAAAATCATGAATGAGCAATATCGTGCTTTCTTAAAAAATACTAAAATCGATGAAAATACAATTCCTCAAACCAATTGTTGCGATAATCCATTTATTGAATCTAGAGATGGTAATAAAGTTTGCCTAAACTGTGGAGTAATTTTTGAGAGAACTTATGTTGGAAATGAAAGACGGGCATATACAATTGAAGAAATACAGAATCGACGTAGAACAGAACCACGCTGGAGGGATTTTGGACCACGTACTATGCTCCCCACTACTAAAACCGATAGTAAAGGTAAAAGTATTGGTGCTAAGGAACAAGCTCTTTTCTCTAGGCTTTCAAAAATTCAAAATTCGCTAATATCAAGTATCGAAAGAAACTTTTGGGAAGCAAAACCTAAGTTAAAGATGCTTACATCCAAATTGAATGTACCCGAATACATAGCAGAAACAGCTTGGAAGATCTATAGTTTAGTGGCAAAAAAGAAATTAACTATGGGGAGATCAATAAATGGATTTATTTCTGGATCTTTATATGCTGCTATACGTGTTCATGATTTTCCGCGCCTTTTAGATGAAATATGTGAAGCATCATTAACTCCAAGAAGAACTGTTCATAGAAGTTTAGCAATGATTATTCGTGAGGTACTACCTGAACTTAAATTACGATATCAACCAATAACAGCTGAAAGTTTAGTATTTCGTTTTGGTAATGAATTAGATTTACCTATATCAATTCAAAAAATTGCTATCAACCTGTTAAAAGATGCTTCTAAAAACGGTCTGAAACGAACTGGGAAAGATCCAAAGGGATTGGCTGCTGCTTGTATTTATATAGCTGCGAAAAATGGTTCAATTCGTAAAACTCAATCACGGGTGGCTGATGTCGCTAAAATCACAGAAGTTACTTTACGGTCTCGTGCTAAGCAAATAAAAAGTAAATTGTCCTAAACTTTTCTTATATAATTGAACATTCACTTTTGTTTTTCGGCTTCCTCTTGAAGTAAATTCCATTTAATGCCAACTGCGGTAATAGACAAGGCAAGAAGTAAAAAAAAAGTATTCAAAGATATAAAAAAAAACCAGAATATTGCGGCCATCATTGAAGTGATTAAGGGACTAAAAAGCGCCGTTTGAAACCGAATAGTTGTAAAGGTCGATGTGATATTCGTTTTTCCTAATAACACTAAGAAGTCCATTTTGACAAATGCAGCTAGTAAGCTTACCATTCCAATGATAATAATAAGTTTTGCTAATGGACTGCTTTCAATATTTTTTTTTAAAGAGACTTTAAATATAAAAATCCCCAAAATTATAAAACAAATAATTGAAATATTCACAAATAACCATAATAATGTTCCTGACAATGGAAACATTGTTGAAGAATATACAAATTCTGTTAATAGGAATGTATTTCCATCAAGAATAAAAGGTGTAAAATTTAGTAATATAATGTAAGCTAATTCGATTAAAGAAGTTATTATAAAAATAGAACCAATGATTTCAAGAAATTTAAGAACTTTTTCATATTTCATATTTAACACATTCAAATCTTTTATAAAATCAAGAAAATTTTTTATGCAATTATACTTATTATTGTTTTTGAAATTTATAAAAATTTTTAATATTATTATTTTTCTAATTAAAAGTATTTAATTATAATTAATCTTTGATAATGGTTTTTAATTGAACAATAAAAGAAAAGCTGAAACGGAAATTACAAAATGTTCTCATAAAAATGTTAAGCAAGATAGTGGTTTTATTGTTTGCCAAGATTGTGGGTTGATTATGGAAGATAATTTAGCTTTTGAAGATACTGTTTCATCCAGTGATTTCTTTACAGATTCTCAAAGAGACTATGAGAGAAGAATTAGAGTGAGCGATTCAAAAGCACTCCAAGATCCTGTTATTAAAGAGAAATATGACCGAATTAAAACTCTTGAAAAATGGTTCAGAGACTATAAATCTGATTTTACTGAACAGAAAAAGACAATTGAATTACTAAAGACCCATGGGATTGGATTAAACATAGATAATGTTAAAATTCAAGAAATTAAGGATCGCTATTTAAAATATAACAAATATCACCGTCATAATTATCAAAATATGGTAATAATTTTCTTGGCAATACTATGGATGCAAATTAAAGACACAACAAATATTAGGGTTGAGCAATTCATCAATGCATCTAGTGAGTTAGGTCATAAAATCAATAAAAAGATGTTAAATAATGCAATGTTAAAAGTTAAACGAACAGAAAAAATATTTAAGGATAAAAAGAGTACAAAAGAACTAGAGAATGAAATCAAAAGTAGAATCAAAATTGTATTTCAAAAAGACTTAAATCATATCCCTTATGATAAAGTCCAAGAGTTTTTCAACAATAAAATGGAATATGAAAAAATTAAAATCAATATGTTACTATTAGTTGATAAAATACTGAATAAAATATCTTATCCCCAGATTCAGAGTCTTAATTATAAAGCTTTCACTGCTGGATTGATTTACTATATTGGTCAGACTCTTGATAATAAAAAAATTTTCACTCAAAGTCTGATAGAAAGCACGAGCAAATTTTCAAGTACTACTATCAGGAAAAAATATCATCTCCTAATAGAACTATTAGGAGATCCTCAAAAACTTGTTCTCTAAGTTATAAAACAGCATTAAATAATATTTATTTAGAATCCTAATTTAAATAATTAAAATGTCATTATCCGAGAAACAAAATGAAATAAATTACTATAATCAACCAATAGAAGACTTAGTAAAAAATTTTAATACAGATACCGAGAATGGATTAAATTCCTCTGAATTGAATGGACGGTATCAAAAATCGGGATATAATGAATTACCGAAAATAAAAAAGTCTATTTGGAAAATTTATCTAGCTCCTATTTTTAATTTTTTAATTGTTATTCTCATAATTACAGGGCTAATAATTATAATATTAGGATCTCCAAGTCAAACAATAATAACTTTCACAGTAGTAATAATTAACTCAATTACTGCGATACTTCAGCAATTTAGAGCTCAGAAAGCTCTTGAATCTTTAAGGAAAATATCTGCTTTAAAGGCAAACGTATTAAGAGATGGAAAATCGATTGAAATTGAAACAAGAGACTTGGTACCAGGAGATATTATGTTACTAAACCAAGGAGATAAAATACCAGCTGATGGTAGAATAATTGAATTCGTGAATTTTAATATTGACGAAGCCCCTCTTACCGGAGAGAGTGAACCAGTAGAAAAAGATAGCTCTATTCTAGATAAAGAAGCAATACCCCTTCAAAGTCAAACCAATATGGTATTTATGGGAACTTATGTCCGAACAGGAAGAGCAAAAGCATTAATCACAGGGACAGGGGTAAAAACAGAGATTGGTAAAATTTCCCAGACATTGAATGAAATGGGTAGTATTGAAGATATTCCATTAACCAGAAAATTAAATCGTTTAGGGTATATTCTTGGAACAATTGTGATAATAAACCTTATTATATTATTATCTTCTAAACTCATAATTTTAGGTATTGAAGGGAATTTAATCCAAAATGAAATAATTGAAGCAATTACAGATTCTGTCATTAGAGCAATGAATATAGTACCTATAAATCTACCTTTATTATCAACTCTAGTTCTTATAACTGGCGTCTTAACAATGGCTCAAAATGGAGTTATTATTAAAAATCTGTCTGCTATTGAGTCTCTTGGACGAGTCTCAGTTATTTGCTCTGATAAAACAGGGACAATTACCAAAAACGAAATGACTGTTGAAAAATTCTGGATAAATAATCAAGAATATGAAGTAACTGGATCTGGATATGATGTTGATGGTCAAATCTTCGAGGATCACACACCAATTAATTTAATTACAAACGACACATTCATGAAATTTCTTAATTCTATTGTTATAAATAATAATGCTAGTTTAGAATTTGAAGATGTTAAAGTTAGACTAAAAAATGTTAAAAAAAAGGCAATAAGAAGGGCACTGGGGTCACCCACAGAAGCAGCATTATTAGTATTGACTGAGAAAGCGGGATTACATCCTTATGATATCAAAAAAAGGTATAAAATTACAAAAGAATTTTCATTTAGCTCAGAAGATAAAAGAATGACAACTATATGTGAAGCTTTAGGAGATAAAGATGAAATTTTTGCCTTTTCGAAAGGTGCACCTGAAAGATTGTTAGAAATATCTTCACAAATTGAAATAAACGGAGAATTGAAAGATTTTAGCAAGAGCTATAGAAACTTAATTCTTAATAAGATCGTTGAACGTGCAAATCAAGGCTTTAGAACATTAGCAATTGCGTATAGGAAATTAATTAAAATTAATAATTTAAAAAGGGAGGAAGTAGAAAAGGATTTAGTTTTCTTAGGTTTTGTTTCTATTATGGATCCTCCTCGATCGGGAGTTAAAGAATCAATTGAAGAGTGTCAAAATGGAGGTATAAAAGTTCGAATGGTTACAGGAGATCATCCAGCTACAGCAAAAACTATTGCTTCACAGATGGGAATTTACAGAGAAGGAGATTTGGTTGCAATAGGCAATCAAATAAAAAGTATGCCTTTATCAGAGTTTAACAAAACTTCAGTTTTCGCTCGAGTTGAACCTAATGATAAAGAACTCATTGTTGAAAACTATCAAAAACAAAAATTAATATGTGCTATGACTGGAGATGGTATTAATGATGCTCCTGCTCTAAAATTAGCCAATGCAGGGGTTGCAATGGGAATTACAGGTACGGATTTAGCTAAAGAAACTTCAGATATGGTAATTACAGATGATAATTTTACTTCTATCAAACAGGGTATTAAAACAGGAAGAGGAATTTTTGCTAAAATCAGAACTATTATTTTCTTCTTTATTTGCACGAATATAGTTGAAGGTATAATATTTTTTACATTCGAACTCATAGAACCGTTTATAGGGTTTGAACTTTTTTCTTCAAATTGGCAACATATCTATATTTTTGGTATAGTTCATTCTCTTCCATCTTTGGCTTTGGTAATTGATAAACATCCAAAGGATATAATGAATGAACCTCCTAGGGGGGAAGAAGAATTATTGAATAAAAATATATGGATTATGTTATTAATTCAAGCTTTTTTTATTGGTATAGGTTTAATTCTTTCTCTACAATTAACTTTAAGTGGAATTATTCAATTAAATGAATGGAATTTAAATCAGAATATAAGCTATGTAGATTTACTTTCACCTCATTCTGAATTAGTAGCTCAGAAAGCAAGAACAATGTTTATTACTACTATATTTATTGTTGAAACCAGTTTTATCTGGACCTTTAGAAGGCCAAATAAATCTATTTATAGAAGCATCAAAGAAGAATTAAGTTATTCTTTATTAGTTGTATGTTTATTTACAATGGCTTTGCATATATTGTATATTTGTTTTTCCTATGTTGTTAATTTTTATGTAAATGACGTATTTGGGTTGAATCTACAAATCAATTTCATGTTTCTAAGTGGTACAGATTGGTTATTTTGCATTTTGCTAGCAACACCAGGAATTGTGGGTATTGAACTTTTTAAATATTTTGCTCGAGAAAGAAAAATTCATTTTTAAATTTCTTTTTTATCTAAATATTTAATTTTTTAAATCATGATTATTATAGGTTATTTATTAAATTGATTTGAATTTTGAATCTAAGTATTTTCTATTTATAATTAAAAATTGTGAAGAACCAGTATGAACTCGACAGAAAAAAATTATTATAATCTCGAATTAGAGCAGATTTACAGTGAACTTCAAACCGATCCTAAAAATGGATTAAGCCAAAAAGAAGTAAATAGAAGAATTGAAAAATATGGTTATAATGAATTACCTAAGGTATCTAAAGGTTTTATTAAAATCTATTTAGCACCTCTTTTCAACTGGTTAATAGTAATTTATCTTATAGGATCAGTTATTTTATTCTTGGCTGCTGTCTTTTTGGGAGAGGGAGATCTTACTTTTGTTGGTTTGACATTAGGTATTGTTGCTCTGAATTGTATAGTCGCAATTATTCAACAATATAGAGCGACAAAAAAGCTTAAGGCTTTACGTGAATTAACTGCTCCTACATCAACGATTATTAGGGATGGCCAAAAACAGGAGATCTCAACTAAAGAAATAGTAATAGGGGATTTATTAGTTTTAAGTCAAGGAGATAAGATCCCTGCTGACTCTAGGATAATAGAATCATACAATATGGTAGTAAATGAAGCTTCTTTAACTGGCGAGTCTGAACCAGTGAGAAAATTAGAAAAAGGTAATGCTCTACAAAAGAAAGATATTTCCATCGGAGAACGAAGTAATATGGTGTTCTATGGTACTTATATCAGTACTGGGAATGGTAAATCAATTGTTGTTAAAGTTGGTGGTGATACAGAAATTGGTAAGATCTCTCATGGATTAGAAGAAGCTGGAACTAGTGAGATTCCAATACGGCAAAAAATGAATCATTTTGGAAAATGGTTAGGATTACTTATTTTTATTTTTTGGTTTATAATTGTAATGATTATTTTTGTTGCAAGTGCATTTACTCGATTTGACCTTGTTGGAAGTCTCAACTCTGCTCTTGATTTAATGCCCCTTAATATTCCACTGCTCTCAACAATTATTTTGATAACAGGAGTTCTCTCAATGGCGCGTCATGGTGTTATAATAAGAAATCTTGCTTCTGTTGACAGTTTAGGACGTGTAAGTGTTGTTTGTTCGGATAAAACTGGTACATTAACTAAAAATCAAATGTCAATACAACATGTTTGGACAAATGGGTCTATCTTTAAAGTGACAGGAAGTGGTTATACGCCTGAGGGTGATATTATTCTAATGGATAATCCAAAAAATCCTATATATGTTAAGCACATTGATGAATTCCAATATTTAAAATTGCTGTTGACAGCAGGATTTTTAAATAACAATTCAGCATTGATTAAAAAAGAAATTGAAATT
>Ga0209427_10009554_pt1 | contig 10811 bp, 8 predicted proteins | sample DeeMarSWOR136_30_FD_187465 | JGI IMG/M metagenome (GOLD analysis project Ga0209427, IMG submission 187465) | Marine sediment microbial communities from White Oak River estuary, North Carolina - WOR-1-36_30 (SPAdes) (version 2) | ecosystem: Environmental > Aquatic > Marine > Intertidal zone >...
TATGTTTTTTATACTGGCATAAGAATTGCGTAAGACGGGAAGTAGAGCATAGATGGCCAATGCGACAATTGCTGATCGAAAGCCAAAACCCAAAAGTGGGGCCATAATGGCAATTACAGCCAGGCTTGGTATAGTCTGTCCCATGCTTGCTCCACCAATTACAGGAAGTGATAGCTTCTCAACACCTGGCCGAGTGACCAGAATTCCCACGGGAACACCAACCGCAGTGACTATAGCCACCGCTATGAACACCATTTTGAAGTGAGCCCATGCACAATACAGCAGATCACCATAGGTGAAGGTGCTATAGATCCCAATCTTGCCTAAGTTTGTAACCCAAATTGTCGCTCCGACAAGAACCGTTAAGAGGGCAACAATTATGACCTGATGCCTCATCTGGGTTCTTCCTTTTGAGCAGCTTCCATTAGCGCCCCCTGGATAGCCTCATAGCTTAACATCCCTTCTAATCGGTTATCCCTATCAACTATAGCCAGTACTTTTGACCCGCTCGTCAACATGAGCGAAAGGGCCTCATTCAGAACTTCATTTCTTGTTGCAGTGACTGCCGAGGTACTCAAGCTATCCTTTATGGCCTCCCCCTTGTCCAAATCTGATGCGAAAACCCATCCTATAAACATTCCCTCATTGTCAACTACCGGCAGCTGATCGACTCCCTCTTGCTCCATCCGCTCTCGAACAGCCTCTACCTTCTCGTCTGGTTTCGCGGTAATAAAATCTCTCCGCATGACCTCTTTGGTGCGAATTAACTGCAAACCTTTGAGGGCTCTATCAGCACCCACAAAACCGGCTACAAACTCATTTTTTGGCCTGTAGAGAAGATCAGCGGGTGGAGCGTATTGTACCAATCGGCCTTCCTTCATCAAGGCTATCTTGTCGCCCATCTTGATCGCCTCATATATGTCATGGGTCACAAATATAATGGTCTTCTGTATCTCTTGCTGTATCTTTAGGAATTCGTTCTGCAACTCTACTCTGGTTATCGGGTCGATGGCTCCAAAAGGCTCGTCCATTAATAGTATAGGGGGGTCAGCGCCTAACGCTCGAGCTACTCCTACCCGCTGGCGCTGGCCACCTGAGAGCTCACGGGGATACCTGTCTATAAAGTCATCAGGATCCATTCTCAGGAGTTCCAAAAGCTCCTTTGCCCTCTTGCTTCTCTTGTCCTTTGGCCAGCCTTTTAGCACCGGAACTGTTCCTATGTTCTCCCCTACAGTCATGTGAGGAAAAAGCCCTATCTCCTGAATGGCATAGCCTATATTTCTTCTCAGTTGGTCTTCGTCTAAATCAGTATTTCTCACCCCATCAATGTATATCTCCCCCCTAGTAGCAGGGATCAATCGGTTAATCATCTTCATTGTGGTAGTCTTGCCGCAGCCTGAAGGACCTAGCAGCACGCACAGCTCGCCCTTTTCTATCTCAAAGCTTACCTCCCTGACTGCCTCGGTTCCGTCAGCGTAAATCTTTGTCAAATTATCTAGTTTGATCATTCGCTCATTATCCTTTCAAGCCCGCAGGGGTAATCCACCGCTCTAAAAGGGCCATGAGCCCGTCAACCATTAGCGCCAGGACAGAGACAGATACCCCCCCTATGATGATTAAGTCCATTCGAGCGTTTCTTAGGCCCCGAAATATAGGTACCCCAAGCCCTCCGGCGCCAATCAAAGCTGCAATTGCTGCAATGCCAATAATGAGCATCATGGCATTCCTCAATCCAGCCATAATAATAGGTAAAGCAAGGGGTAGCTTAATCTTGAGAAGTAGTTGCCTTTCACTCATTCCCATGCCCCTGCCAGCCTCAATCATCACTGGATCAACCTCTCGGATCGCTATATAGGTATTGCGTAATATAGGCAACTGACCGTAAACGATTAGGGTAATGACAGCAGGGAGGAAACCAATGGCGCTCAATCCCATAAGGCTTAGAAAGAGCATAAGCAGGCCAAACAGGGCGAGACTGGGAACAGTCATCATTATTTCCGCAAAGTAAAGCACTAAATCTGCCAGCTGCTGTTTGCCTTTTCCTGTTATATAGATCCCCACCGTTACCCCAAGGATCACCCCTATTACAATGGCAACAAAGCTTATCCATAGATGGTCAACTACCCACTTTGCAAGCATCTCGGGGTGTCGGATCACAAACCTATAGGCTTCTAACATTGATGGTTCATCCTGTGAAAAGAGAAAATACCACTGATGATGGTCGCTAGAGAACAGACGATTTCCTCACAGCCATTTATCACTTTGGAAAGCTCTCGGCTCCTAAAGGCTTTACCACCCCCAATATTGACTTCCCGCTTGCTAATTGAGTCGATCTGTTCCGCCTGATAATACAAACAAAAGATCACAAGCATCTCTAACCTAGTTCCTAGCTTTTTTTACCCTGCTAGAATGCCCCGTGTGAAATCTAACATGGTTTGCCTTGAGGGCGACTGAACGAGAGAATCTATGAGATCTCCGAGCGCCCAAAAAACTCGCTAGCACACCTCTCGATACTTGGTCTGATTTCCGTCACGGACATTTTCATCATCCTGTGCGGGTTATTTCTACTGAAAAAACTTAAACTAAAACAATATTAATACAACATAATCTGAATTGATATAACAAGGCATTTTTTCAAGGATTTTCTGTCAGGTTTCATTTTAGCTGAAATTACAGCAAGATTGTTTGTTACAGAAAGCGTGGATTCGGGAAGGCTACTCGACCTCTAAATCTTGGACGTCTAACATGCGGGTGAGCATATTAAGGCCGTCCACGATCTTCTCCATTTCACTTTTGGGGAGCATTTCGAGGCCATCAACAATCTTCCGTTGAATGGGAGGAGGAGCGTGTTGAGCAAGCGCATTGCCTGCTTCCGTTAACTCGATAATAATCATCCGACGATCAGGAGAGTTCCTCACCCGCCGCACAAGCCCCTTTTGTTCCAACCGATCTACGATCCCGGTGACCGTGCTGGATTTAACCATGATATGCTTGGCAATCTGGGAGAGGGGGAGCGAACCATTCTCATAGAGGACAAGAAGGCAGTTAAGCTGAGGCGCACTCACCTGATAATTTTTGTTCAGCTCCTTGGTGTAGAGTTCTCCCGCCTGCATGAGCCTGCGGATCATGTAGATGACCTCCCTGATCCGATCTTGCGGGACCTCCGAGGTGATCCCTTGAGAGGGCGTTTGGTAATGGTTTGACATCTCCACCTTTTTTCTAGGAGAGGTTTGAACTGAAATGTCCCGTTAAACATAAGTACATGGATAACTTACCACAAAACGCACGAGTGTAGCAACAAAAAACTCGACAACGCTTGTATTCTTCGGGTCGCTGTATCCTGGTGCCTGCCAGCTTAGATCAGAATTTCCCAACAAGATTGCTAAAAAAATCCTGTATAGCCACAGCTTATATAATAACTCAATAAATAGCCCTCAGCCTCTCAAATAGTTGATCCGCCTGATGTAGAATAGCTAAGGCCTAAATTAGAGGATCTTCTCTATCTCCTCTGTCAATGCGGGTACTATATCAAAGAGATCACTGACTACACCATAGTCGGTTCTCTGGAACAGGGCTAAGCTTACCAAAAAATAACTGAGTCATAACGCAGAATAAGCAATAAATGCCTCGTTGATCCGCTCCGTGCCATTCTTAAAAAGCACGGAGCGTGACCAAAGTGGGCGCTGATTGATTTGTAAAGGTGGAGTGCCCAAGGCCGAATAAGAGGGAAAAAATGGTGAGGAACACATCAACGGCTGTTAAGGGTGGCCCTGGAGTTCAACTTCGAGATATTGCCGAGCCCACAGTGTGCCCCAGGCACGTCGCGCTCTACTAGCCGGAGGCCGGGGCAGGCTTTAGTTTGCTTAAACTACGTGAAGGGGTTAGACACATGGGTCCGACTACGGCGATGTACGTTGCCCAGGGAATACACGGAATCCCACACGGGATGCTGCTTTTTCTGCTGACATCAGGCTTTACCCTGATCTTTGGCATGATGGGGATTCTGAACCCCGCCTATGGCCCTTTCTTTATGCTGTCAGGCTTTTCTTCTTTTCAGTATTTGTCCATGACCGGAAATTTCTGGCTAGCGCTGCTTCTGCGGCTAATCGCTGCGGATCTCGGTGCTCGTCTTAGATGGTCTCAAGGTCTTCTGGGGAGGCGGAATTCAGATCATTGCCTTGGTTTTACGAGTGCAATAGGTGAATACCACGCTAAGGAATGAAAGCAGAATTGTGAAATAAAAGACTGGAACGTATGATTTATACAGGTCGAAAATGTGACCTGCCATCCAGGGCGCTATTAGCCCTGCCATCCCGAACCCAAGAGTACAGGCCCCCAGTATGGAACTGACACTTCGACTACCAAAGATATCAGCCAAGATAGACACTGTCAGAGGCCATGCTGCCCCTAACAATATCCCATAGAATACTGTAAGCAACCACAAACTTAACTCACTTTCTATGTGGATTAACCAGAAAAGTAAGAACGTGTGTAGTGCGAATAATCCAGCCAGTAACTTTCTTTTGTTGACTCTATCGCCCAAAGGGCCAAAGACAATCATGGCCACGGTGGATATCAGGCCAAGGTACCCCAACGCCTTTGCCGCCGTTTGTCCACTAAACCCTATATCTGTAAGGTATGGGTACATATGGACAAATATTACCCCGTCTATAACAAAACAGATTATGAAGTACATGGCGAAATATGTCCAAAACGGAATTGTTGACATTGCCTGGAGCAGGGTATAGTGCTTTTGCAGCCGGTTGGCCTCAGATGCCTCCAACGACTGCGGCAGGTCTTCCCCTCCTTTGCGAGTCAGCTCTCCTTGCGCTTCTCCCATTGTATCCTCTGGTAGCCCTCGCCCTTGCAGAAATAGTAAAGGCAGGCTTACGCCAATGCCCAGCAGTAATAGTGCTGTGTAGAAAAAGGCCGTGTGCCAACCCTGGGCTTCAACAACCTTCTCCATAAAAGGAGGAATGAGGTAGATTCCAAAACCTGATCCTGAGGTAGTAATTCCAATAGCGAAATTGCGGTGCCTGGTGAAGAACTTTGATACTGCGCCGGTCACCGGAACATACACAGATCCGCTTCCAATACCTACCAGTACGCCATATGAGACATAGTACTGCCAGACAGATGTTATCTGGCTGGCCAGAAGCATCCCCACCCCCATGAAAATGGATCCCGCTACCAGTACCCTCTTGGGGCCATATTTATCACTCAGACTACCAGCGATCAGGGCAAAAACAGCGTACATAATCATATACAATGATTGAGAACCAGAGATACAGGCCCTGGAGGCCCCAAAACTTTCAGCCATCGGTTTGATATATAATCCAAAGGACAGACGGGTCCCAAACATTAGGAGCAACAGAATGAAGCCCACAGCCACCACAAACCACCCATGATAGATCTTCCATCTTGACAAGACAGCCTTATGAAACCTCTCGGTCATAATAAGTCTCCCATGAACAAATGGTAACTGCTTTTCAACACCGCGGTTTTGATGCCCCCATGGGTTGACAAAGGCTTGCTATTTGATGGAAGGAATATAGGGAAAATATGGTTGAGTGTCAATTATGATCACTCGTGGGAGGTCGAGGTTAAATCTCTATAAATCCAAGAAAAATAAGGGAGGTGGGTTCAGAAGTACCGGCAGTATTGATCACAGTCCATATTGGACTTTATTCAGGTAAACATATACTTCCTATTCCCGCTTTTTCTCCCTCTCAGCCGCACATTTCATTGCAAAACACCTTTCCCCAATTTAAGCCTGTTCAATATTGCAACCTATTGTTTTTGCCGAATCTATATGGTCGTATGAGTTCCACTATTTTTTACAGTTATGTATTGTATGTGGTGTGCAGCCCTGAAATATTGAACAGGCTATAATTATCAAATCTCTTGCTCTTGAAAGACCCTTCTCATGGCTTCAATCCCTGAGCTCGGTGAGAGGTTCTTCCAAATCTCTAATTTTGTAACGGCTAATTGGATTCTTTGAGTGGCCTGGCTTAGCTCCGATGGTGTAGGCCAGGCCTTTTGGAGGCATCCTCAAATCCCCAGTAAATTTTACACCCTGGAGGGATTTGAGAACCGCTCGGAGCACACGGAATGAAAAAGTCCCAGGGCAACCCAGGGAGGAAAGATCCAGAGAAACCTCCCCTTGGGCTGAATTTTTGAACCTTTAAGGTTACGCATCAAGAAATGTATCAATAATGCTCTCAATCGGCTGGCCTATTAGTTCCTGGTACAGTATAGCCACAAATGGTGCACTCACTTCTTTTGCTCGCTCTTCAAGATTTTCAAAAACCAAAAGTTCATCAACAGCGGCATTGTAGGCCAACCCATCCCCTAGACTATAATCACACTCTATTTATATTAAATTATGCATATATAGTTAAATTTGTCAACTTTTTTTATAGTTAAAATAAAAAATATATATTTTATCTATATATACCACATAGAAATCAACGTTGACTCTATATTCTCTTTTTTCATACAGCGACATACCAGAGGCGTCTTATCCAAAATTCGGATGGGATAAACAAGGGCAGGGCTCTGACCGGTACAGAAGTAGCATTCATTATTGATTTAATTCAGTAGCCCTTTAAGGCGAGAGGTAACTTACCGGAGATACGCTTTGGGATGCTGCGCATGCACATAAAGACAATTATGGGAAGGATGGAGCTGAGAGCCTGAATAGCCTACGAGAAGCTCAGCCCTTTGTGGAGGAGCATTGACCTTATATGGAGGGGGGTTTTATGCCTTCCTTATTAGTCGATGGAATATTGTGTTTCGGGCCTTGAATCTAAAACTATAGACTTTTAAATAAAATCTTCAATAAGTTTGACAGGTTGCTAGGCGTATGATAAGGGGAGAAGTCCATACTTCAGCAACAATGTTGGAAACTAGTGCTGGCTTTGGTGGTTGCCTTGTCAGATAGCCTTTGTCTGGAAGAATCTCAGAAAAGCGAGAGGGCTTAGGGATTTCTGAAAAAGCCATTGCACATCAAAGGCAGAGTCATCATGGCTCTGCCTCTTTTGCCAAATATCGAGGCCCGGCTTCCCACATAGAGAGGTAGGGTTTTGAAGGATTAAGGTATTAAGTCAAAAAAGACTGAACAATGAGCTTGCGGAAGGGTGAAATTCGCCTCTGGCATTTCTATTACGGCTGGATCATCGTAGGGGTTGCCATGGTCTCCATGGCCTTTTGGTTTGGCATTCGGGCTACCTTCTCGGTCTTTTATGTAGCTCTGTTGGAGGACTTCTCCTGGACCCGGGGACAGGCGGCAGGGGTCCAGTCAATGGCCCTTATCACCTACACAATTATGGCGCCTATTGTGGGTGGGCTGATTGATCGCTTCGGTCCTCGCCGTATCATCCTTCCAGGGGTTTTGCTTTTGACCTTGGGCCTGATCCTCTGTTCCTCGATAACGACCCTCGCTCAATTCTATCTCCTCTATGGCGTGCTCGTGGGAACTGGGGTCACCTCTGTTGCCATTGTTTCCTATACGGCCATCCTGGCCCATTGGTTTGAAAGAAAGAGGGGTTTAGCCAACGGTCTTGCTGTGTCCGGAATCGGACTGGGAACCTTCATTTTTGTTCCCTTGTCTCAGTATTGTATCTCTTTGTGGGGGTGGCGCCTCACCTTTGCGATCCTTGGGGCATTGGTTCTGATTATCTTGCTCTCCCTTAATGCCCTGCTCCTACGGCATAAACCTCAAGAACTTGGTCTATATCCTGACGGGATAAAGGAAGGGGAGCAACCTAAAGAGGGAGAATTGGAGCCAATGGACTTCACTTGGTCGGAAACCGACTGGACACTTCAATCGGCCTGGAGGACAGGCAGGTTTTGGTATCTTATGATGTTTCCCTTTCTCGCCGCCATCGTTATTTATGCCATCCTCGTCCACCACGTACGGTTTTTGGTCGATCAGGGGATTGACGTAACAACGGCAGCCTTCATCTTCGGCCTGCTGGGAATCATATCCTCGGCCTTTCGGATTTTCTGGGGATGGCTCTCTGATTTGATTGGACGGGAGAAAACCTACACCCTTGGGACGATGTGTATCTTTTTAGGCATATGCTCCCTTATTCTGCTAGAAATCTCTGGGGAGAGAAACCTTGTCCTTCCCTTCATAATCTTCTTCGGCGCTGGATGGGGAGTCACGGCTCCTATGTTCATGTCTGTAGCCGCCGACCTTTTTCGGGGAAGGGGCTTCGGACTTATATACGGCATTTTAGAGGGGGTCATAGGGATTGGAGGCGCCCTCGGGGCTTGGGTGCCGGGATTCATCTTTGACAAGACACAGAGCTACCAATGGGCCTTTGGTCTCGTTGCCTCCATGATAATACTATCTTGCCTATTTGTATGGTTGGCCGCTCCTCGGAAGACATCTGCTATGATTGTGAAAAATTGAAATGCCGAAGATTTCAGGTATACGATATGTACTGTTAAATCCTCGAAGCATTTCACCCATTTGTTGAGTTGTAATTGGCTTATGCGATTCGTACGCTCTCTGATTTCATTGAATGCCGATTAGAGCCCTCAAGGGCTAGCCGACAAAATCCAACCTCAGTCTCGATGGGAAATAGTTCAACCGCAAGCAAGAACCCTGAAAGGCCTTTAAAAACTATGAAAATTCTCTCGAAAGAGCTCTCAAGAGGGGTCATCTCTGTACGGAACCAGCCTTTTTCAGGAGAGGGGTTGGGAAAAGAAAAAATTTGGAAATCGCCTTGACAATCTGCAAAATGTGACTATAATCTTATCCAGATTTTAGTTAGGTCAATAATATCAATTAGTTAGCAATCCTCCGCGAATGTTGCATTCTACAATTTCTACCATAGTTAAGGAGGGGAGAGTAGAATTTGTTTATCAAAATAAATTATTAAGAGAGGAGGTTTTGAGAGATGAAAATTCAACCATTGCATGACCGGGTAATTGTAAGGAGGGTAGAGGAGGAGGAAAAGACCAAAGGAGGTATTATCATCCCAGATACCGCCAAAGAAAAGCCCATAGAGGGCATCATCGTTGCGGTAGGAAGCGGAAAGATCGACACTGAAGGAGGCAAAAAGGTAGCCTTAGAGGTTAAGAAAGGTGACCGGGTCTTATTTTCCAAGTATGCGGGAACCGAGATCAACATAGATGGTGAGGAACACCTCATCATGAAAGAGGAAGATATCATTGCCATTGTGAAATGAGGTATTTTTAATCTTAACATCTTGAGGAGGATTGAATTATGGCAGCAAAGGAAATTCAGTATGATATCAAGGCCAGGCAGTCAATCGTGAAAGGCATAGACACGCTGGCCAAGGCGGTTAAGATAACCCTTGGCCCCAAGGGAAGGAATGTGATCTTAGAGAAGTCCTGGGGATCACCCAGCATTACCAAGGATGGCGTTACCGTTGCCAAGGAGATTGAGCTGGAGGACAAGTTTGAAAACATGGGCGCCCAGATGGTCAAAGAGGTTGCCTCTAAGACATCGGATGTGGCGGGCGATGGAACCACCACCGCCACCCTGCTGGCCCAATCAATCTACCACGAGGGCTCAAAGCTCGTCACCGCAGGTGCCAATCCTATGGCCCTCAAGCGGGGCATTGAAAAGGCCGTAGAGGTGGTGGTGGAGGAGCTGAAAAAGATGTCCAAACCCACAAAGGAACAGCAGGAGATCTCCCAGGTGGGCACCATCTCTGCGAACAATGATCAGACGATCGGAAATATCATCGCTGAGGCCATGGCCAAGGTGGGCAAGGAGGGGGTGATCACGGTTGAGGAGGCCAAGAGTATGGAGACCACCCTGGAGATTGTTGAGGGGATGCAGTTTGACAGAGGCTATCTGTCTCCCTATTTTGTCACAGATGCCGAAAAGATGGAGGCCACCCTGGAGGAGCCCTATATCCTGCTGCACGAGAAAAAGATCAGCAGCATGAAGGATCTGGTTCCCCTGCTGGAGCAGATCGCAAAGATGGCCAAACCGCTCTTGATTATTGCTGAGGATGTAGAAGGTGAGGCCCTTGCCACACTGGTGGTGAACAAACTGAGGGGAACCCTGAAGGTCGCTGCGGTGAAGGCACCGGGTTTTGGAGATAGGCGTAAGGCCATGCTCGAGGATATTGGTATCCTCACAGGAGGCAAGGTCATCTCTGAGGATCTGGGCCTTAAATTAGAGAATGTGAGCATTAATGACCTGGGCACCGCAAAAACTCTCAATATAGACAAAGACAACACCACCATTGTTGATGGTGGTGGGAGCAGAAGTGATCTTGAGGGAAGGGTGAAACAGATCAGGACCCAGATAGATGATACCACCTCTGACTACGATAGAGAAAAACTCCAGGAGAGGTTGGCCAAGTTGATTGGTGGTGTGGCAGTGATTAATGTGGGTGCTGCCACAGAGACAGAGATGAAGGAGAAGAAGGCCAGGGTTGAGGATGCCCTCAATGCTACCAGGGCAGCGGTAGAGGAGGGAATCGTTCCCGGAGGCGGTATCGCCCTTATCCGCTGCATGGGGAGCTTATCCAAGTTAGAGTTGGGAGGCGATGAGCAGCTTGGGGTAAACATAGTCAGGAGGGCCCTGGAAGACCCGCTACGTCAGATTGCCAACAATGCCGGCCTGGAAGGATCAGTAGTGGTAGAGAAGGTGAAAGAGGAAAAAGGCGCCTTTGGTCTAAATGCTGAAACAGGTCAATATGAAGACCTGATCAAGGCTGGAATCATTGATCCTACCAAGGTTACACGATTCGCCCTTCAGAATGCGGCCTCGGTCTCTGCCCTTATGCTCACTACCGAGGCATTGGTGGCTGAAAAACCAA
>Ga0209427_10009555_pt1 | contig 10810 bp, 9 predicted proteins | sample DeeMarSWOR136_30_FD_187465 | JGI IMG/M metagenome (GOLD analysis project Ga0209427, IMG submission 187465) | Marine sediment microbial communities from White Oak River estuary, North Carolina - WOR-1-36_30 (SPAdes) (version 2) | ecosystem: Environmental > Aquatic > Marine > Intertidal zone >...
TCCCGTATGCAGTGATATCCGGTGCAGCAGGTGTGCTTCTTTCATACGGCGTCTTACCGCTCATAAGGATAGCGCGGCAATGAACGAAATGGGGGACGCTCTTAAATAATTCAATAAATTTTCATCGAATGATTGATGGGATTTACCGGAATTTTTTACTGAAAAATTTAAGAGCGTCCCCCTTATGTGATCCCCCACTTCCCAGTAAGAAGTTCACACCTCGTCGAGGGACGTGATCCAGTCATGCTGTGATTCTATTCTCCTCTACAGAACCTTACGAATCCCTATAAGGGTCCAGAATACATCTGGGTTGTGCCAATAGAAGCCGGCATGACGCCACAGATGACTGATCGCAAAGCCCGGGCGGAATAGGTAACGGCGGTAAAACGTCGAGCGAAGCTTTACCAGTTCTTCAACTGAAACATCAGCCAGACTGAACATGGGCGTTGCATAGTGAAACATCTGGGCCGGATCATACTCTGAAAGTTGATCTTTGTATTTCTCCCAGGCAGCAGAGCCTGGGTACGGGGTATAGAAATGCACCTGGATACTATCGGAGTTTAATTCCAGGGCAAACTTGATCGTTTGCTCGATTTCTTCTCGTGTCTCCGTTGGATTACCGATGACATAATAGGCGTTGGTGCCAATGCGGAGTTCCTTTGTCCAGCGAAAGACCTGGCGGCTTTGATCCAACCATGGTTTCGGGTTACGTTGTTTTTGCATACCCTCGATGACTCTCTGGCTGCCGGATTCCACCCCAATGCCGAGCATGATGCAGCCAGCTTTTTTCATCTGTACAAGCAGATCGTAATCCAATTCATCGGCGCGAACTCTGGCCATCCAGGGCATTCTAGAATCGCGGGCAATCAGTTCTTCACAGAACGCTTTAACAAAGCCGCGATTGGTGGAGAAACTGTCGTCCTGAAAGGAACAAATGTTCACACCTTGTCGCCCCAGATGTTCCATCTCATCTGCGACATTTTTGGGAGAGCGACTACGGATCCTTTTTCCAATACTGACCCGCATCACTTCACTACAAAAGACACAGCCGTGGGGACAACCGCGGGTGGCGATGAGAAACCCCCAAACCACCCGTTTGTTGAGCTGTATTGGATAGATTGATTTATAGGCTTTGAGTTCTTCCGGCGTGTATGTTGGGAAAGGCAGACTGTCCGGGTCTTCGATGAGGAAGCGCTTGCCTTCAGCGTAGTATTTCCAATACTGCTGCTTCCAGCTTAGGTCGGATTTGTCTTTTTCACGAATCAGATCAAACAGCCGAAAGAACTCTTGCTCAGCCTCCCCGAGCAGAATCGCATCATAGTTCTTCTGGCAGATACCGCCATTGTCTCGATTCAGATAGTAACCCTGGCCGATGCCGACCACCAAAGGGGCATTTCCCTGCTTTTTCAATGAAACTGCAAAATCATTGGCCACAGCCACATCGAAACTGGAAGCAGAGAGGACAATCAGGTCTGGGCGAGTCTGAGCGCTGTGTTTCAGCATTTGCGGAATACCTTTCGGCTGAATCCAGCAGTCCAAAAGATCGACTCTCAAATCTCGGTATTCGTTGAGACCGGCTTGGAGATATTTCAGCGGGTAGGGGGGATCGAAGAATTGCGGGTGTTCCACATCCTTATCAACAGCGGAGCTGACACGCAAGAGCAACACGGAGTTGATTTCCATGCAAAATCTCCTGGCTGACGGATATATCCGGCAACCTTCCACCCTGGACGTCTTTAAGCGGCGCATGGCCCCAGGTACAGTGATCAATCACACGTCTGATTGTCCAGATTAGCACCCCTCGTCACATGTGAAGCCATTTGGTATCAAAGCATTCTACTTTTTTTTGAAATTACAAATTTATCTCCCTCCTTGTCAACCACATGACGCTGCAATTGTAACCTTGCCAATTCCTTTCTCGTTATGACGCAAGAGAGCCTTTAATCTGAGGTAAGAAGATCCACTAAACGTTCAGGCGTCTTCACTACGAGCGCTGGGCGATTGGTATAAAACAGGGCAGAATCCTGCCAATGCCGATAGAATATCAGTTTCTCTTCCAGGACCATCATCTTTTCCAATTTCATGGCAAGCCCCTTGGTCGAACGATAGGGATTAACCGATGGTATGATCAGCACAATAACAAATATGACGGCGTTGACAACCAATACAACCATGGCAGAAAAGAGAATCTCATAATGTCCCTTTAGAATCATAAGGAATCCAAAAGACATGTTGAGAGCATGACGGATCGCTAGCCGATAGTCCCCTTCCCACTCAAAAGCGCTGACTTCTCTCAGCGCCCGATTTACATTGCGCAGAGTCGCTTTCCTCAAAAACCAACTCATGGGGTGTTTCCTCCCTTCCTATCGCGATTGCGTAACATCTCCCAGGAAGTTAACACCCCTTTCCTTTTTACACAGAACATGTTACCACACCTGGTGATATTATTGGCTTTGCTCCAACATTGCTCAGCGAGGACTAACGAACTCAGGCTCGTTGCTATCTGAAGATCCAAGTTGCTTGAGCGTAACTCAGATTTCCCGACAACGTAGATGGGCATGGCGAAGTCGCCTGAGTGCTGCGGACAGCGTAGATCGGGACATCCTCCGTTCCTGAAAATGGCGGTGAAGCGATCGCTGCGATCCGGGGGCCGTTAAGAATTAACGTTCTCGCCCCGCTGCCCACCAACCGAGGACATATGCGTCGCAAGGTCCTTGCGTCTCTCACGGTCTTGGCGTTCCTCGTAGGAGTCGGTGTCGCCAGCTGGATCTGGCACGGACACCACACGCCACGGTACTTCGCGGAGGTCGAGCCAGGGCTCCTATACAGGAGCGGGCAGCCGGACGGCTCCCAGCTCTCATCGGTCGTGAAGCGCTATGGGATCAAGACGATCATCAACCTCAGGATACCCGACAGGATGACCAGCGACCCCAGGGCCGTAGAGGAACGAGAGGCCGCTGCGGCGCTCGGCGTCCGCTTGGTCAACATTCCCTCATCCCAGTCCCCGTCACCGGAGATCCTCCGGCAGTTCTTCGAGATCGTCGACGACCTCTCATCGCGGCCCGTACTTCTTCATTGCTCCGCCGGCGAGGTCAGGACGGGCGCCCTTGTCGCCGCCTACAGGAGGACCTACGAGCAGGCGTCGGAAGAGGCCGCTCGGTCCGAGCTGAAGCCGGGTCGATGGGAGTACCGGGGTTTCGAATCCTTTCTCAAGAACGTTGCAGCGCAGCACGCGCGGTCCCCCGCGGAGCGCTGAGAGGGCGCGGAATCCCACCACGGTTGGCCCTAGCCGACTGTGCTCCCGGACCGAGCGAAGGTAGTGGCATGACCACTTCGGGAACGGCCTTTTGACCCGGTTGGCCCTCCCCAGCTATCGGCGGATTCCCCTGGCCGGAAGCCAGGGGCCCAAGTCCGGAATGCCCTGCCGACCGCGTTTTGCCACCGGCATCGGGAGATCAAGGTGCTCATCACGTACACCAGGAGAGGCAAGGACCTGGAACCCCAGTTGGAAATGGTATTAGCCTGTTTCTCTCCCTCGTACAGCCGACGATCCTTATGGGCGATTTGAATTATCGCCTCTGTCTCTGAATGACGTGCGTTCAAATCCGCTCGCTGGCTCCAGATCTCCCCTTCGATATCGCGCTCTTCATCTGAGTTCACTGGGTGCCCTGGACCTCTGAGTAAACGCCTGGCGCCATAGTTCGTCGGGCGAGGTTTCCCCGACCTCCGATCATTCACTTGGTACAAACGCCTCTTCCTGGTCGGGGGACGGAATCGTGAAGGGACGGACGTACAACATGTAGAAGTACGAGCCCTTGCGGGGCCAGAAGCCGGTCTGGGGATCCACGGAGATATCGCGGCATTCAGTGAGTCGGAGGTCGTGCAGCATTTCGTGGTCCGTATCGAGGACCAATGCCTTGGCATCACGGCCACCTCGCCGGTACTGGTTGCTCCCGAACGCTATGCCGAGGACAAGAACGACGGAGAGAACTAGATAGAACGCCATCCACCTGCGCACGGCGGAAGCACGGCGGGTTCGCAGCAGGTCGTCCGACCACAGCAACATCGGCAGCAACGTCGCGTGAAGGGCGATCAGGTTGTGCCACCACATGACCACCGTGGACGAAAGCGCATTGCTGATGACGCAGGCAGCAAAGACCCAGACAGCGTACTCACGGAGCCAGATGCGACTGGACAATGGATCCGCGGAGATGAAGCCCCTGTGGGTTTGGCGTTGTCGCCATACCCTGGCGTTAGCCAGCAGCGTAGGAATCAACGTTAAGGGTCCCACCACTCGACCTAGCACGAAGAAGAGCGGCGACAGCATCCCGTCCGCCGAGGACCCGAAGCTCGGCGTGAAGTCGAAGACGAGCATGCGCTTCGAGCACCAGAGGGAGGCATAGCGAAACCAGTAGACGATACCCTTGAACGGGGGCCACACTTTCACCAGGTTCATGCCCAGATAGCCGGCGCTACCGGGAATTATCTCAGGGTGCTGATACGCCTGAAGGAAGAAGGGAATCAGCGCACCGAAGGTAATCAGGGTACCCAGCGCTACCCCACCCCAGTGGGGCTTCCAGGCACCGCGCAGCCAAAGTGGTACGGAGGCGATCACGAGTAACATTGCGGCCATGTGGAGCTGAAACGTCAGGCCCACGGCGGCGACTAGCAGCGTGGAATAGAGAAAGCTCGGCCGCTGCCGCTGCCGATAGCAAGTCCAAACATGAAGCGCCCCGGTGAGGAAGAGGTAGTTCGAGTTGTCGAGCCACGCGGAGTTGTACAGTCTCCAAGGATTGAGCCAGTATATGATTCCGAACACAAGCCTCCCACGCAGGCCGAAGGTCTCCCTCAGGAGTCGGTCCAGCAGCAGATAGGCGATTACGTGGCAGAGCAAGATGAGCACCACCGGCGCTCGATGGTCCATCCACGCTGCCAAAGGAAGGCCCACCAACAGCGCCGTCAGGCCGCCCGGCACATAGCCGCCGGTCGAAGCTGAAGTAGGCATTCCCAAGGGAGCCCAGATGCCTTTCTGTGCCAACACCCAACCCCGTGCCAGGAGGCATAGCGCATCGCCTCCCACCTGGGTTCGGGCGATCATGAGCACGGAGATCACGAGCCCCAGCGTGAACAGGGAGGAAACCCCCCATCTACGCACGCGGCCACTCATATCAGCGTCGTCCACAAGGGGTTCCCCCGTCGGGTATAAACGCTGATCTTCTCCCCCTTTATTTGTCAGGAACTTCCTTTCCACGGGCGGAATCATAGCGGATTCTCCATTGTGTGTTAATTGCAGAAACAGCCTATAACCACAACATACGGCGATTAGACTTCTGTGCGACAGTGGATCGCTCGAATTGGTGGATTTCTTAACCGAGGTTATTCAGATTGTTAGACCCGATTTTGGGGAATATAAAGACGTAGTTCCAATATCTTTGATTTTTCTTACGCAATGATTCGTCTTATCTGGTAGATATGAGATGTCATATATGCCAGAGTGAAGAAACTCAGACCCGCAAAGGCTGTTCACCAGTACCATGTTTGTTCTCTTGACGAGAGCCTTTCAACGAGTGACCCCCAACCTCAAGCCATCTGTGTATGAGGCGTCTTTTGGTGCTTCGCTTTCCATCACTGAGCCCAGGCCCGAATCACTTGGACAAGCCTGCGTATGCTTTTCTCAGGTATTACCGGGTAAACGCAGATTTCCAAGATCGAGCCCTCGCTGGCACTGTTTCGCTTGTGCCTCACGTTGTCCGCATCACGGAAAGCTCCGAGTGCCGAGCAGTCCGACATGTCGCTGATTTTCGAGTCAATCCCGTGGCGCAATAGATAACGCCGCAGGCTATCGCGCCTCCCCCGCTCTATGGTCAATGGATAGTAGACGTATATATGATTACCTTTGACGGAACAGGGCGCTTTGATCCCGGATACATCCCCGAGCCCCTCGGTCAAGATCTGGGCGTTGTGCCGGGCTCCTTCATTGAAGGCATCGATGTGGTCGAGTTGAAGTAGCCCAATGGCCGCCTGGAGATTTGCCATACGAGTCACACGTGGGGCCGACTTTGCAAACTCTTCGAGGAGTTCATCTCCCACGGCGGAATCCATCAATGGCTGACCGAGAAGCAACTTCAGGCGCAATACCTGGTAGGCCGTAATGCCGAAAACAAACGGGCGCGTCAGCAGCCATTTGACCCAGATGGAAAATGCGTTTCTCGTAATCGTGTCTTTCGCGGGCATCGGCGCCTTTGTAAGTATCTCCCCGGCTCGCCGAGCGATCCCTTCATCAGCGGTCGCAATCGCGCCCCCGCCGAAGCACGGCATGTTCTTCCCTTCGGCGAAGCTGAATACGCCGACATCACCAAACGTCCCCACCTGTCGGCCATCCACCCTTACCCCGCACGCATGAGCACAGTCTTCCAGAACGCGAATATTTCGCTTGCGTGCAAGTTCAGTTATCTCCTGTATCGGGCAGGGTTGACCGAAAAGGTGTGTTGCCACCACCGCCCCGGTTTGATCGGTAATTCTCGCCTCGATGTGTTCCGGCCCGGAGTTGAATGTGTTGGGATCAACGTCGCAAAAGACAGGTGTATAGCCGAGCATCCTCGCGACCACGGGAATAACGGGAAACGTGAAAACCGGGAAGATGATTTCCCTCCCCCTTTCCAGTCCCAGTGCCTCAAGGGCCAGTTGAAACGCTGCTCGGCCTGCTGATGCGCCAAACACGTAGGGGACGCCCAACCACTCGCCGAATCTCTTAAAGAATTCCTCAAGGGCCGGTCCTTCCCGCACCCTATTGGCCCGAATGCACCGTATCAGGGTCCGCAGAGCCCCCGGCGGAAGGTTCACACACCGCCGTGGTATGGTACCTGTAAATGCCATGGACACATCCTCCTTACCTCGCCGCTTCTACGATCTGATAGTTCCCAGACGAGCCGAGATCTTCCTACCTGTGCAGGGGCATGGCTCTTTCCGCTATTAGAGAACCCTTCGAATACTCAGAAAGCTCCAGAGCACGCCGCGATTGTACCAGAGAAGGCAGCATGGCGCCTAAGAAAGATCCTCCTGTCCAACCAGACTCCCAGGTGAATGGACGCCGCGGAAATCCTTAAGCGGGAGCTCGCGCCAGGTGCGAAGTCCTACCACACCCCTCATGGCCCAGATCAGGACGCCAAATCCGATATGAAGCCAGTAGTCGATAAAACGGTTCACCACGGTCAACGAGGCGGCCAACGGGGAAGAAATACCGACCACGCGAAGGCAGGTAAAGAGCGTTAGCTCCACCACACCAGCCCCGGAAGGCGTGACGGGAAAGGCTGTAGCCAGGAGAGGTATCATCGTCAAAAAGACGATCTCCGCGGCGCTGAGTTTCAACCCGAACCCGAGCACGAGAAGGAAGATCCACAGGGTCTCCAGTGACCAGATACCCACAGTTAGCAAGGCAACGGGAATTATCTCACTCGGCCTCGGCCACATGCCCGTTCGGAAAGCATGGATCATCTCCCGGACTTTCTCGGGCAACCATCCGGGCAATGATCTTCTTAACAGGAAAATCGATAGCACGATGAAGGTTGCGGCAACGGCGATTATTGCACCCCCTATCAGGGCCCATACCACTGCCTCCGGTAGCCTTTCCGAAAACAAAAACCACGAGGCCAGCACCGCCAGCATAAGCACAAACCAGGCATCCACCATCCGCAGAAACACGATGGACCCCAAGGCAGCGGAGCGTCTGATCCCGCAATTGATCCGGGCCAGGTGCGCGCCATAGAGATCTCCCAATTTCGCGGGCACCACGTTGTCCACGAAGTTATAAAAGAACACGAGCAGCCCGAATTTTGCGTTTCCAGCTTTTATGGGCAAATGGATCAGGCACCGACGCCAGCGTAATCCCCTCACCGGGTAAGTAGCATAGTGTGCGAGCATGCCGAGCAAAACATACTTCGCATCACAGGCGGTCACCTCGTCCCAAATCTTGTCCAAGTCAACCATGGCCGCCAGAATCGCTAAAGCAAATAGCGTAATCGCAATGCTCAGGTAGGTATGCCACCCCCAAAGGGCCGGGGCCCTCTCGCCATTTCCAAGAAGTGTCATGTTCCTCTCCTCAGTCATCTCACCTATGCCCGAGCAAATGCGCACATTCGTCATTCAAGAGCCGAGGCGAAGCCGCGTTCCCAGCCCAATTAGTCACATGAGCACCCATAAGCTCCGGCTCCCCTGAAAGGCGGAGGTGGCGGTTGTGCACCTCCTCCCTAAGAGGACCGCCTATTCGATACGAGCAGTTTTCTCCCTTCTTTGCCCAGAACGTACGTCGTGTGCCTCAGGCTCTCGAACTTCTCGAAATCCTCCCTATCGATAACGCAAAAGACCCTTCCGTCGGAGGCGAAATAATCCAGCAACTGGTGAGGATAGCAAAGTACAATGGCCCTCCGGTTGGTATAGAAGAGGGCGGAATCCCTGAGATCATCGAAAAATACCAGCTTTTCCCCGGGGGGGAGCATCATATCCAGCTCCCTCGCCAGCCCCTTGGTGGACCGATAGGGATTACTGGGCGGAACAATGAGTACGATAGTTACAACCATTGAGAAGACAACCATCCCGATAATCATCGAGAAGAAAGACCTGTAATGCTTCCCAAGGAAAAGGAAAAAGGCGGCAGTGGCACCCGCGGCTATGGAGAAAAGGAGGTAGTTAACATGGGCCAGATCGATCCCGTGTTCGTATGCCGAACGTGTTGGAGGATTCACGAGCATGTATAATAGGCCCCCCAGGAACAAGACCGGGATCGGGATGGAGGAGAACAAGAAACTCCGGCGCAACCCCTGTGTCGGGGCTTTTAGCAATTCGTACCAGAGGATACCTACGAGCAGAGAAACCGCCGGAAATAGGGGCAGGATATACGGTTCGAGTTTTGAACTGGCCGCGGAAAAGAACAGAAAGATCATACCGAACCAAACGAGCAGAAAAAGCGTACCATCGCCTATGCCCTTCAATCCACCCCGCAATGCACGGATGATAGCCAGGGGCAAAAAGAGGGACCATGGAAAAAAGCCACCCGCCAGGATGTACACATAGAAATAGAGGGGCCTTGGATGACTCACCTCCTGGGAGAGGGAGATGAAGTTCATGAGGTTCTGTTGGATGAAGAAATAACCGGCGTAATCCCGGTTCTCGAGGCTTATGAGGATGTACCACGGAGCGGCGATGCCGAGAAAGACAAGTATCCCCCAGCCGATCTCCATCTGCTTGAGGAAAGCCAGATTTCCCCTGAGCATCAGAAATAGGCCAATAATCAAGGCGGGCAGTAAAACTCCGATAGGCCCCTTTGTCAGTACGGCGAAACCTGCTGACACGTAAAACAGAAGAAGATATGTCCTCCTATGCCGCTCACGGTTAAACCCCACGTAAAAGAAGAAGAGGGCGAGGGTCATGAAGAAGGCCAGGCTCATGTCGTGTACCACAACTCTGGAGAGAATGATAAACTCTACGGTCGTAGCCAGAATCACCGCTCCCAAGAATCCAATCGCCGGGGAGAAGATGTACCTCCCGAAAAGATAGGTGACAAGCACGCATCCCAGGCCCAGCATCGCAGCGGGCAGTCTTGCCGCAAACTCCGTAAAGCCGAAGACCAGAAAGGAGATGGCAGCGAACCAGGTAAAAAGGACGGGCTTGTCGTAGAAATTCTCCCCGTTTACTTGGGGGGTAATCCAATCGCCACTCAAAACCATTTCCTTTGACGTTGCCGCATGCATCCCCTCATCAATATCCCACAGGGGTCTCGTGCCCAACCGGAAAAAGAACAAAGTGAGGGATAGAAGCAACAAGATGAGAATAAAGAAGAATTCGGCCTTCCGGGTTCTCTTTCTCGATAGCACTTCGATGAAGCGAACCCGGGCCAAATCAGTCGTCCCCTTTTTAAGAAAGCCTGCTGCTGACAATGTCCCTGCCGTATCGGCCCTATTCGATTTCAGGCCCTGCTCTCCTCCTAGCCGCATCAAGATACGTAAGCCTATGATCCACGCCCCGACAGGAATTCAAGTCCTCCCCCCTCTAACCCTGCAGACCGGATTCACCTCCAAGCGTTTTTTTCTTTGGCGCTCATCACGACGCGTCCCTTATCCAGAGATCTTCGATTGCCGTAAGTCTCTGCCCGTCCCGGCAAAGGAGCTTTTTCCACCAGCCGAGCACGATCCCTTATCGTGTTTGTCCACAATGTGCGCAACAGTTCGTTGGCCCTCGAGCATTTCCAGCGCCTTGGCCAACACCTCGTCTGGGTGAATAGATTTTAGACAAACGTTGTCTCCATCACACGGAGAGTTACGGTGGTTATATGCCGTGAGGCAAGGCGAGCACGACAGGCCCGCATAGAAGACCACCGCCTTCTCATCCAAGGGTCCATATAGAGCCGGCGTTTCAGGACCATAGAAGATGATGCTGAGAATCGGTGTCATTGCGGCAAAATGTCCAGGGCCCCCATCGTTTGTAATGAGCAGAGAAGCCAGATGAAATATACTCATCAATTCCCGAATCGTTCTTGTGTAACCTGTCAGATCAACACAGTGAGGGTTTTGGCAGCGAGACAGAATCGCTTTGCCCAAGTCCTTGTCTTTTTTCAAGCCGATAACTCCTACAGCATATCCTTTCCTCAATAGCCCCGATGCCAACTGACAGAAATAGGGAAGTGGCCAAGCTCTGATTGGCAGTGCACCGCCTCCAGCATAAATAAGCACCAATTTCCTATTTCGGATCTCCGGGAAGTCATCACAAAATCTCCTCTTCATCCGGCCGATTTCTTCCTGGGTGAAATGCACATACG
>Ga0209427_10009558_pt1 | contig 10809 bp, 8 predicted proteins | sample DeeMarSWOR136_30_FD_187465 | JGI IMG/M metagenome (GOLD analysis project Ga0209427, IMG submission 187465) | Marine sediment microbial communities from White Oak River estuary, North Carolina - WOR-1-36_30 (SPAdes) (version 2) | ecosystem: Environmental > Aquatic > Marine > Intertidal zone >...
TTTAAGCACACCGCCACGTTTGATCTCAGCAGCTCTCACCTTTCTGGGCCAGGTGAATCCGATCATTTGACTGGCCGCGGCCGCAGACATCCCCAATAAGGTAGCATACCTCATGAATTCGCGGCGTGTGATCTTCCCCTTTTCCAGGTAATCTTTCAGATCATAAACCAAAGGGTGATTTTTCTTTTCGTTTTTCATTTTGGCCTCCTTTCTTATTGTATGTTCTCTAAATATTATTTTTAACATAGGATCTATCCGAAGTAAAGCTTTCATGTCATAAACTGACCTTATAAAGATTGGAAACCCGCGGTTGTTAAAGGATTGATGCTGCATTCGGCGTTTACCCAGACTGGCTGGACTTTTCATTAGCGATTGTCCTGCGGTTAGAGACACCTGTCATTGTTGGTGCCGGATCAATCAATTAGCAATGCTCAAAACTATTTACATCTATTGTCTTGTATCAGAAATAAGCTGAATAAATGAATGTGGATGGCACGAGGCCTATATCGCTCGTGTGGGGGTCTTTCAAAAGACCCGCATAGCCAGGCCCAGCATTGTGAAACGGCAGTGTGGTTTTGAAATTCACCACAGCACAGCCCCAGAAGATAGCACCACTGCGGAAAGATACCTTCCCTGCCTGTCCTGTGCTTGCTGGTTCGGGGTCGGGGGCGTTTTCCGAGCAGGATAGAATTTTTGATGCGGTTCTTTTGAAAGACCCCCACACGGAGCAGAAACCGATGTCTCTTATTCATGTTATTTGTGTTACGCAACACTAGAAGGGTATGGGACTCTCTTTTCAGGAATCAGGAAACTGGTTGCTGGATTGTCCATTTTACTGCTCCCTTAGGCGAGCGGGGGGAGAGCGGTGCTTGACGCCCAGGACACAGGATGTGGCCACCATCCGGGCAGTCCGCCTTAGTCTGCAGGTTGTTCCGGCCAGCGCTCTTGCCCAGTTGATTCCTGAAAAGAGAGTCCCATACCCTTGGATTTCACTTGACGGGATCGTATTCTATGCAAACACTTTTGAACGATAGTAATCAATTGACCTCCAAGCTCACATTGACACTCGCTTCGATCGTAATCTCCCCAACTTCAACAGGTGTTCGAGCACCACGGGCTTCAACCTGTGCTCCGTAGTGATGAAGGGGAGGAATCTCTCTAGGGCCGTATGTAATTTTAACCACTCTCTTAATACTTAAACCTACTGCCGCTGCCAAAGCCTCAGCGTTTTTCATAGCCTGATTTAATGCTTTAATGGCAGCTTGTCTTTTAAACTCCTCTTCCTGATCGTTACTGAACAGCAGGCTTCCAAACCGGTTGGCACCTGCTCTGGAGGCTTCATCAATGAAGGTGCCCAGCTTGTCCAATTCTTTCGTCTCCAGAATAACCGTATTTCTAGCCCTATAACCTTTAGGACGGAGTATATCGCCTTTTTCATAGACGGGTGATACACTGAATCCTGATGTCTTTATCTTTGCATCCTTCTGGACAATTCTTCTAAGGGCGTCTAACATCTTTTCGGTTCGCTTTGCATTCTCTTTCACAGCCTGTTGAGCCTCTGGATTATTTGTTTCTACTGCAAAAGAGATAGTCGCTACGTTAGGGGCTACCATCATCTTGGCTCTACCGACTACGTCGATGGTGGATAAGTTAGATAAATCCTCTGCCAAGGCCGTTGGAGCGAGCGTCATAAGGAAGAAAGCGCATTTTAGGATCAAGATATATCTCCCATACATAGTCAGACTCCTTAGTCGATATGGTACGGTTAAATAGGTCTAATTACCGCACAGTTGCCCCGGAAGTGAACCATTTTCCTGCTACAAGATGCAAGAAAAAGTTGTTTCGTCTAAAGCTAGCTGGCACCAATCAATAACCTTTATTCAAATCGAACGGTTACTACTACCTCAAAGAGGTAGCCTGACATTCCTCCTAGATGGGGTCTCAGTTCACTTACGGAGTCTTCCGAGTCGGTGAGTTCTTAAAGTGAATCTCTGGAAAGGTCATACTGTGGGGTTTGATTTGAAATCCGAGCGATTTACCTGAAGTCCTGGGGCGGAATTTTGGGGACTGAGGAGCTTTCGTCCTGGCTCCAAGGCTACCAGAAAACCACAAGATGTCGGGATTGGCCGCTATAAGGGCGAGGTTCCGATTTCTTACCAAAATCCGCAATAAGCAAACGCCTGGTGCTTTTGCCTGGTGGCTACAAGCGATCTCTTATGGCCAAATATTTCAAAACACGATTCAGCTGTTTTGCCAGCGCAGGGTTTTTCAAGGATAGGTCAACGGCCTTGGCTAGGTGACGAATTCCTTCATCCCAATGTTCCAGATTAAGATGAGCCAAGCCCAGGTAATAATGGGCATTGAAATCATCTTCACGGTCAAGAACCTCCCTATACCTTGTAATTGCCCCTTCCAACACTTCCCTATCAGCATGCTTAGGAAAGGCGAGAAAGATTCCGTCTATCCTCAAAAAGGCATTGCAGGAAGGACAATGAGAAATTCCATCCTCCAAGAGAAACTCGCAAAATGGACAGCGGTGGAGATTTTCTTCTCCGATTTCCCTTCTATATGTTAATTCAAATTTTGTTATCTCCCTGATTACCTCAGGGTCTTTTGGTGCGATCTTCCTAGCATTTTGCAGGCAGCGACCTATAATCCTGATGTCATCGGATATGCGCGAATACCACAGCCAGGCCTTGAGATTACGGGGATTGATTTTCAAGACGCTGCTCAAGACCTTTTGAGCTTGTTGAAAATGATGACTTTCAGCCAATCTGATAGCCTGAGCCATCAGGTCGTTTTCTTCTGATTGAGCTTGTGAAAGGGATGCCTGTTGTTCCTCCGCAGCAAGTCCTCCCATATGATCCGGTTCATAGGGATCAGCTTCTTCGCCCTCCGCGGATTCGTCTTTTAGCCTCATGGCCTCCATAATTAGGCCCATAAGGCCTTCGTCTATTCTCTTACTTACCTTACTTTTTGGGAGATCATGGAATGTGATCTTCGCCTTATCCCAAGAGATCAATTCAAGGGCAGCCTCTTTACCGGTAAGTTCACCGTAAGTCGCGTCAAAAAGACTACCATTGTCAAAATAGAAAAAGCCCTTTTGTTCCTTGCCTTCTCCTTGGATTTCCACGAGACATGACTTTTGTTCCATATCAATGAGCTGCAAAAAGCTACTGATGGATATGCCTTTTACAAAACCACCATTGGAGTCCCTCTTCAGACTGTCGCATATGACTCCCCCCGCTGCGGAGAAATCCAGGGGTTTGTTCAAGAAACGAAGCGTTCCAAACCCCTTGAGTCTTTCTTCTACGTCCGGGGTAAAGAACGCACTCATCGCAATGGCCGGAATAGAGGGGAAATGCCAATTCAAATAGGCCAGAAGCTCAAAGCCGTCCATCTCGGGCATTCTCAGGTCCGTAACCACAAGATCCACAGGCGCAGATTCCAAGATTTCTACGGCCTTCTTACCGTTCTCGGCGGCCAAGATAGTGAGGTGGGGATGGGAGGCTTTTAAACTGGCTACAAAAAGTTGAAGAAATGTCGGTTCGTCATCGACGATCAGGATATTTTTCATGGGAGCATACCGGTTTTGTGGTAGTCAAATGGGTTTTGCAATGGTCATGCCATAAGGGATTGATCCCATGAGGGTCTAGAATCATTAAAGTACGAAAATGGCTCTCGGGAAGAAACTAGATCTGTTCATAATGGATGGTTCAATTTGGAGTAGCCTAATAAGTTGCTTTCCTCCGGAAGACTCTTCGGAGACCCTTGAAAGGAGCTTTGCTGGGAAAGCTCCTATTCTTGCTTCAGGATCAGCTTCTTGACTTCTCCTGCCTCTTTTTTTTTCCTAATCTTCTCTAGTTCTTGCTCGATTGCCTCTTGACTTTTTCTCTCCTGCACAACCCTTTCTTTTTCATGCATCTTCTTTTCTTGTTCCAGCTTTTGTCTGTATTCGATAAGAGGGCTTTTCCCCGCTTCTACCCTACCGAGATATAGATAAAGGCTCGATTGATTGGTATCGTATGCATGATCAAGGGACTGCAGCCACATGTGCCCGTCTTTGGTGTCGAGGATGAAAATCGAATTATCCGTAATCTTGAGGGCTTGATAACGACCTACTTCCTCAGCTTGCCCAGATCTTTCGCCCGCTAAACTAATTCCCAAGACCAAAATCATAAACACCAAGGTCTTTTTCATTGCGCACCTCGCTTTCTCAAACCTAATTTGCACTAAAGGTGCTATTTTCACATTCGCGTTCTGCATCACTCCAACCTCCTAATACAGTTTGATGTGACTGTTGCTCCAAGGAGCTGCAAATTGATAAGTCATGAAAGCCTATCTAATTGATTATGGCTTGGGTTTTAGCCTGCACCACTGATTCTTCGTGATTCTCGCACGCTTGCTCATAAGGTCGCCCTCCGCAGGACTTTTTTACTCTTACTTTCTATTTATCGGCTAAGTGTCGATAATCCTTAAATTCCCTGTTGGAAAAATATGCTGAAGTCAGCAAGGAGTGAATGAGACTTGTCTGAAAAAAGCAGGGATCGTGTCCTGATGCTAGATCCAGGTTAGTTAAGATAGGGTTCCCACCGCTTTGCCGTCTCCAGAATATAGCCAGGTTTGACATTTTCTACGACCCGATTGTGGCCTGGCAGAAGGATATCTACCTCGAGTTCAGCAAGCGCCCTCAGGGAGTCTTTGAGCTCATATACGTTGGCTCCATGAAGGTCGTAACGGCCAATGGCATGGTCTGCGTAAACCACATCTCCTGGGATGAGTATCTTTTCCTGTCGATTGTAAAGGGCAATACTGCCCTGTGAGTGTCCTGGAATGTGAAATACCTGCCAGGTAATATCTCCGATTTCAAGTGCCTCGCCTCCCTGAAGCTTGCGGTGAACTTGAAAGGTAAAGGCTCCCGGCTTGAGCCCATACTGAGCGTGGCACATGCTTTTGAACATCTCCATACCGTATACGGTTCTTTCGTCTCCTTCTTCCAGAGGTTCTGCCTCCTTTGTATGCACCCAAAGTTCGGCGTTCGGGATCTCCTCGAGGATTTCCCTAAGACAACCAATATGATCCAAGTGGGTGTGAGTCATGATGACCCTTTTTATATCCGAAAGTATCAAGCCCAGCTTTTGGATCGAATTGACTTTATATGAACCTTTTCCCATCAAGCCTACATCCAAGATCGAGAGATCTCCGGACGAGGGTTTCCCCAATACATACATATGGGCGTCGGGAATGAATTCGTCTTGACCTGGGATGAAAAAGACACTTTCTCCAATCTGCTTCATAATTTGCTCCTTCGAAAAATTCACTCCAAGATAAGCCATTAAGGTAGGATGTTCAAGATTTCTCGTCTTTGAGTTCTAACAAAGCTTCGCCTCAAACCGACGAGGCTCCGCGATGCTGGATGCTAGATGCTGAATAAAGAAAAAAATCCTCTTTTCATCCAGTATCCGGATGCCAGCCCTGTTGAATAGGGTTCCCTCCCGCCTGCCACGCAAGGCACGCGCGGGCAGGGTTTAAACCAAATTCTTGTACATGAGCAGAGCATCTTGGCCATTCGGGTAGAAGCTTTTCTTTATTTCGGACGGGACAAATCCATGTTTCCTAAAAAGATTTTGGGCAGGGAAATTCTGTTTGGCCGTATGGAGGACCAACTTCTTGACTTTAAGCTTACCAGCAGTCTTCTCTAGGTTCTTCAGTAGAAGATCTGCAACATGAAGACGTTGCTTCGCAGGTTCCACTGCGATGGCAAGGAGTTCGCATATGCGGGGAAGAACCCAAGTAGGTTCAGGTCTACTCAGCATGGCGAAACCAACAGGCATACTGTCCATGAAGGCCAGTAGTGTCAAGGTGATGCCTGACTCAAACCATTGAGGTAGCATCTGTTCATACGGACCGTACTGTCGAAATACTCTATGGGTCAGATTTCGAATAAATTCCACATCCGATGCCTCAGCGGGCCTCAGTTCCACATGGAGCCTTTGGGGTTTCTTTTCCTTCCGAATGGTCCCACCTTTCGTCGCCTTAGTGCCTACCCCAACAACGTGCATTGATGTGGTTCTAGCCTTTTGTAGGCGAGAGATTCTTTTAATTTCTCCGTACTTACCGAATCGGCCACGCTTACTCATTGAGAACTCAGCTCATCTCTAAGAATGCGAGAAGTCTCTGTCCTTGGCATGAATACGTTGAGGCTTCAAGTAGTCCCTCTAAGAGGGATTGGGAATTCTCATGATGCTAGGGGATCATGCTCGGCACGATTCATCGCTTAGGTGCCGTCAGATAGCAGGTTAGCGTTCGCTCGGCTTTAACAGGTTTTTCCAAAATCTGCCATGGACCTGATAAACGTGTTTCTGCAGGTACGCTAACGCACTTTGATCTCCTTGGGATACAATTTCCGCGGTGTGGGTCTTAGATAAACTTGACAATTGTTCCAAAACTGCTCTAACTGAACTCCTGAGACCCTGCAAATCGTAGCCTCCCTCAAGCGTGATCACCACTTTGCCATCACAGCATGTATTTGCAATATCCACGAGGGACCGCGTCAAACCTGCATACCCCTTTGGGGTAACCCGCATGCCACCCAAAGGGTCATTTTGATGAGTGTCAAACCCAGCCGATACCAATACCAGATTCGGATTGAACTCGAGCGCAATCGGTTTCAGTACTTTTTCAAAGATACCGACATACTCTGCGTCGCCGTGGCCGGGCGAAAGCGGTACGTTAATGGTGAATCCTTCTCCTCGGCCCTTTCCAGTCTGGTTAAGAGACCCAGTACCCGGATAGTACGGATATTGATGGGTTGAAAAATAAAGGACGGATGCGTCATCCTCAAAGGAGTGCTGTGTACCGTTACCGTGATGTAAGTCCCAGTCTACGATAAGAATTCGTTTCAGATGGTGAAGTTCTTGGGCATATCGTGCAGCTATGGCAACATTGTTGAAAAGGCAAAAGCCCATGGCTCGGTCCTTTTCGGCATGATGTCCCGGCGGTCGAACCAGTGCGAATGCATTATCCAGTTTACCCGAAACGACCATTGAGACTGCCTCGCAAAGTCCACCCACGGCCAGTAAGGCCGCCTCATATGAGCCAGAAGAAGTGGCCGTGTCAGGGTCTAAGGACCAGAAGTTTTTCCCTTCTGTTGCCGCAATCCTGTCTATGTAGCCGGGAGAATGAATCCAGAGAAGTTCATCCCTATTCGCCCTTCTCACGGGGACTTTGTGAAAGCGATTTTCCATATCCGGCTCATTCAGCATGGCATAGATTGCTTCAAGCCTCTCGGGACGTTCAGGGTGAAAGGCTCCTGGTTTATGATTTAGGTATCGCTCATCTCTTACAATTCCTGTTTTGTTCATTTTCCGCTCCTGATTAGCAGATTTCCAAACAAACCGTGAGACCTCGTTCATCAATCTGGTTAAGACTGGAAAACGAAAGCGCTCTTTTTTGATAAAGAGGAACCAGGTGGAAATGCATCTTTGAAAAAAACCCCAGAGAAATCTATCACAATGTCATGAAAAGAAAAAGTAGCTCTATTTCAAATGCATCTTGATCAAAGCGCATTTCCCATATAGATTGACCAGGACAAGATCATCAGGACCATGTTTTTCTTTATTGGCGGAATACAGCCCAAGACTACAACTATCGGCGATCAGCCAAGGATATGTCCTTCCTGTGGCCTTTACCAGGCGCATTTGAAGCGGGTCGATCACTATTTGTCGTTCTTCTTTGTGCCCATTTTGCGAGTCAAAAAAGGAGCCCCTTTTCTAGAATGCCAGAGATGTGGCAGCGTGTCTACTGGATCAGGAGAGGTATTGACGATGCCTTGGGAGAAATCTGTTTCCAACTGCCCAAATTGCGGCAAACCCCTGAAACAGGAATTCAGATACTGCCCCTTTTGTGGCAATCCACGCTAGGGCCAACCGCCAAATACTTGCTTGCCATGCCAATGCGATCACATCCTTGACCGGAAGTGGCTTGTCTTCTATAGTTAAAGCATGGTCTTATCACACTAGCCGCTGAGGAAAGCACAGCCTTATCCAAGCCCTCGGACGGAAGAAAAATAGATTACCCGAGAGGAAAGGAGAGCAAAAATGAGAAAGAAAGCAACCGTTATAGGTGCCGGTAACGTGGGAGCGACCGCTGCCTTGCGCTTGGCGGAAAAAGAGCTGGCAGACATTGTCTTGATTGACATTATTGAAGGTGTCCCTGAAGGCAAGTGTCTTGACTTGGCAGAAGCAGCACCAATTGAGCAGCATGATTGCAGGCTCACAGGATGTGCAGGCGGTTACTCGGATGCAAAAGACTCGGATATTGTCATTATCACTGCTGGTATTCCCAGGAAGCCAGGGATGAGCCGGGACGATCTACTCTCCACTAACATGGGGATTATGGAATCTGTCACAAAGGAGGTCGCGGCCGTTGCTCCGAACGCAATCTTGATCATCGTGAGCAATCCTTTGGATGCCATGTGCCACGTGGCATTGGAAACCAGCAAATTTCCAAAGGACAGGGTTGTGGGGATGGCCGGTGTGCTGGACTCGGCCCGATTTCGTACTTTCATCGCTATGGAACTCAATGTGTCGGTGGAAAACACCAATGCCTTTGTGCTCGGAGGCCATGGTGATACAATGGTTCCCCTTCCGCGATATTCTACGGTGGCCGGAATCCCCATTACAGAATTAATGCCACCGGAAAGGATCGCAGCACTTGTGGAGAGGACCAGACAAGGCGGCGCAGAGATCGTAGGGCTTCTCAAGACTGGCAGTGCTTATTACGCACCTGCATCCGCAACCGTTGAGATGGCCGAGGCCATTTTGAAGGATAAGAAGAAGATCCTCCCCTGCGCAGCCTACTTACAGGGAGAATACGGTATCCATGATCTATTCATTGGAGTCCCGGTGAAGCTCGGAGAAAATGGTATTGAAGAAATCATTGAGATTCGCCTCACGGATGAAGAGAAAGAGGCCTTGAATCGTTCCGCCGACGCCGTAAGAAATCTTGTAGCAGATATGAAGCGGTTGAGCAAATAGCCCAGCGCTCTAATCAGATTGCACTTAGGGCAAAATAGCTATCAGCGATGAGGCGTCAGTCAAATAGGAAATCCAGCTTGGGTGAGATAACTATGCTCAGTCATCTCGAGGCATTGGCGCATGCGCTTGGGGTGCAGATTCGTTACGAGCGTCTGGAAAGTGAGACAGCTTTTTACGCGGGTGGACTGTGTCGGATAAGAAACAAGCCTTTTATCATTGTCAGTACCAGGGCAACCACAGGGGAGAAAGTGCAAACACTGGTGAGAGCCCTGCGTCGCTTTGATCTTAGTCAAGTTTATCTTAGGCCGGCACTTCGGGATTTATTGGACGGGCTCACTGAGGAAAAGAAGCAGCCCTTAAGGGTATAATGGATCCTGTTTGCCCAACCTGAACTCGCCGAAAGTCTAGTCGAAGCCTTCAGGAATTCGTACTGCCTTCGGCCGTAAGCAGATCGGCCTGGAGGTCACCGCCGAATGCCCCGGGATAAATGGAATGAGCTGTATTTATGGAGTTATATACCAAAATACGTCACCGTATTGGCGAATCGAATCACTAAGGTCCCCACAGTGGCGACGGTTCATCCTGCTTTGTAAGGTCCTCATAACTCCTCGGTATCTTTTCAAATAAGCGCTTGGGAGTTAGGAATGCACGCTTGAAAAAATCAACTAGGCTAAGCCCCAATTTTTTCAAGGGAATGTAACGCACCTCGGGCTTTGACAAAGCTCCCTGTACCTTGAAGTAATAGATGAGTAATGATTTCTTTTCTCCTGTCAGAATGTAGCCAGCGATTGGAATCTTACTAACCAGGGAGTCTACTGTTCCCAGGGGTTGGACCCCCAGGTCAGCATCTACTTGACGATTATGTAGGTTTACTTTCCCCTGGGCCACAGCGTTAAAGACCGGACTTTTCATGGTGAGATTTCTTGTCTCCAACGTGCCGTTGTTGATCTCTATGTGCCCCTCGATGCTTTCAAAGTAAAACCCTTCCTTTGAGAGATCCGGGGGCCTTTGCATGAAGATTTTTTGGAGGCTGAGAAAATCCAAAATCTTGAAGATCACATTGGACTTCCTTATTTTTCCCTTTTCTAAAAGCACATTGGCACTCCCTGTGAGACTGGGAAACAGGTCCTCCTTTTCTTTACCTCTCATGAATAGCAATGCTTCCACTGTCAATTGGCCCCCGACGTATTCCTCCTCGATTCCGATAGCCTGGAGAAGACCCTGAAGTACTTCGGCCGGCTGATCGGTCATCTTGATATAGCTGGAGAAAAATAATTCGGGCAGGTCTCCCTTTTTCACATGACCTTTCAAGTTGACAATTCCGTGCTGCAAGTGAATCTGCGAGCGCTCCACAAAGAAATCGCTTGAGCGAAGCACACAGTCTGCATCTAAAGGGCCATATTTTATGTTTTGCCAGCGCCCCTGTAATACTTTGATTTTGACATGGATGTCGGATTGGCTAAGGAAACGACCTAACCATTTACCTTCGCTGCGCGAATCCGTACCTTTAATCTTGAAGCCCGAGGGATCCAGGTACTGGGCGTAGATCATCATTTCTCCTTTCAGACCATCCCAGCCCTCCACTTTTCCCTGGATCTCAAGGGGACTCTGGCCTATTTGCATTTTGAGAAAGTTGACGGATATCTCTTTTTCGGCAAACTGCAACTTGAAATCACATCCAGTTATCGGCGATGGAAGGACACTCAGATCAATTGAAACATTTTGCCCTACCATCTGCCCTGTCAAAAAAGTTCTCGAAGGATCGCGATAT
>Ga0209427_10009561_pt1 | contig 10805 bp, 11 predicted proteins | sample DeeMarSWOR136_30_FD_187465 | JGI IMG/M metagenome (GOLD analysis project Ga0209427, IMG submission 187465) | Marine sediment microbial communities from White Oak River estuary, North Carolina - WOR-1-36_30 (SPAdes) (version 2) | ecosystem: Environmental > Aquatic > Marine > Intertidal zone >...
CCTGTCGAAGGGCGTTCATGGTTCGACAAGCTCACCACGAACGGTTTTAAAACACGATACTTTAAGAATCATACCAACCATGACCGAACGGTATGGTCAAGGCGTGTGGCTGGACTTCGCGAGGGCGCATGCTTACAATAGAACGGGTGGGGTGCTGGAGCAGCATCCTCTCATCGTGTAAAAATGACCATGGATTCATTTGCCCGGCTGAAGCTTTTCCTCGAACCCCGGTCCATAGCTGTTATCGGCGCCAGTCCCAACACCGGCGCTCACGCCTTTAATATAGTGGAGACACTCGACCTATCCGGCTACAAAGGGCAGGTCTACCCTGTGAACCCCAACTACGCCGAGATTCTGGGACGCACGAGCTACCCCGCTATTTCAGACATACCCGGCGATGTCGACCTCGCCATAATCATGGTGCGGCGCGACCTCGCCCCCGAGATAGTGCAGCAGTGCGCGGACAAGGGCACGCGGGCAGCCATCATTGTGAGCGGTGGGTTCGCCGACGCCGATGACGAGGAGGGCAAGCGCCTCCAGCAGGAGGTGGTACGAGTTGCCCGCCGGGGAGGAGTACGGATACTGGGACCAAACACCATCGGCTCGGCGAATGCTTTTACAGATTTCAGCACCTCCTTCGTCAAGCCAATAGACATGCGGAAGCTGCCCATCGGTGTCATCTGCCAGTCGGGGCTCTTCTTCGGCACCATCGGCAGGATGCAGCTCGTGGGCAAGGGGCTCGACCTGGGCAATGCCTGCGACGTCGATGCAGCCGAAGCCCTGGAATACTTCGAGCAGGACCCGGACATCAGGGTCATCGTGCTGCATATAGAGGGCATAAAGGATGGCAAAAGGTTCAGGGCGGTAGCGCAGCGCGCCGCCCGGAAGAAACCGGTGCTTGCCCTGAAGTCGGGGAGGGGCGAGGAGGCAGCCAAGGCGGCGCAGTCCCACACCGGCTCCATGGTCGGCAGGGACGAGGTCTGGGATGCGCTGTTCAAGCAGTGCGGCGTAATCCGCGCCGGTGACGTCAATGAGCTGGGCGACCTCGCCAAGGCTTTCTGCCACCTGCCCCCGATGAAGGGCAGGAGGCTGGGCATCATAACGGCGAGCGGGGGTATAGGGATTATGAGCCTGGACGCCTGCTCCAAGTACAACCTGGACGTGCCGAAGCTATCACCAGAAGTGAGGGAAAGGCTGAACGGGATGTCGCCACCCTGGTTCAGGGTTGGAAATCCCGTGGACATATGGCCGATTATGATCACGCAACCCCGCCCTATGGGGGAAACAATGCGGCTGTTGCTCAGGGAGGTGCTGGGCGACCCCGGCATCGACGGCGTCCTGCTCAATACCGGCGCCTGGTTCGAGAGCTTCACCCCGCCCATCACCGAGATCATACGGGAGGCGGCGGATGCCTGCCCCGGCAAACCCATTGCCCTGTGCCCCTACGAGGGCTGGCTGTACGACGTGCACGCCCAGGACCTGGAGGCGAAGCTCGAGGGTGCGAGAAGCGCTGTGTTTTCGATATCCGACGATGCCCTGAGGGCGCTGTCCAGGCTTGCCGATTACTCCGAGTTCATCCGGGAAGAGTTGTGATATGAATCCCACGAAGGCGCTCTATTATGTAATAGCGGCGCTGCTGCTACTGGGCACGCTGGCGGGCTGCGGGCCAGAGGAAACCGGCACAAACGGTGAAGCCCCTTACACCCCCGGTGAGCACGAGGTATCCTTCCAGACCGAGGACTCCAGCCTCGCCGGCACATTGGTTATCCCCGAGGGAGAAGGGCCTTTCCCCGCGGTGATAGTCATCGCGGGCAGCGGGGCGTTCGACCGCGATGGAGACGTGGATGCCAGGGTCGCCCTGATGCAGATGGCGATGCTGCAGCCCGTGATGGCGGCGAACTCCACCTACCGGGATATCGCCGAAGCCCTCTCCGATGCAGGGATGGTCACCCTGCGCTACGATAAAAGGGGCGTCGGCAGCAGCACCGGGGAGGACGGCGATTTCCCCGAGCCCTCCCTTCGCGACCTGCGGGCGGCGGTCGCTTTCCTCAGGGAGAGTCCACCTGCAGACCCCGGGCGCATCGCCCTCGTCGGTCACAGCCTCGGGGGGCTGTGGGCACTGATGAACGCCGTCGAGGACCCCGGCATAGCCGCGGTATGTCTCATGGCAACGCCGGCGAAGCCGATGGGCGAGGTCATCATCGAGCAGATAACGGGGCTGATGGAGCTCGCGGGCGCGAATGAGACGAGCATCGCAGCGCTTGTCGTGCAGCAGCAGGCGATATACGCAGTACTCCGTTCCAAAGTAGAAGGCTCAGGAAACCTGACCGGCGTTTCGGGAGATGACCTGAGGTTCCTAGCAGCGATTATAGACGTTGCCGGCGCCGATTACGCAAGGAAGATCGAATGCCCAGCCCTCATCATCCAGGGGGACAAGGACCTGTTCACGGTGATACCGGAGGAGGCTGAGCTGCTCAGGGAGGCATTCATCGGGGGAGGCAACGAGGACGTCGAGTTGATATTATTCCCCGACCTGGACCATCTTTTCAGGCCGACTCCAGGCCAGCCGAGCGTTGACCTCTATTACGTAGACCGCGGGCCCATCGCCCCCGAGGTCGTCGAGGCTATCGTCGACTGGATGCAGGCAACGCTCCAGTAAATCTCGTTTTGGCTGACGTGCGCTGAGCTACAGCTTAACCAGGGATTTCTCGAAATCTTTCACCCTGGGCGGTTTCTTTCCCTTCCCCGGCTCGATGGCATGCCCCTCTTCCTTCAGGCGCCTGGCCTGCGCCTCCGCCCCGCCGGGGAACTTCTCGTTGAGGCTGCCGTCGCTCTTTATCACCCGCCAGTAGGGCGTGATGTTCTTCCTGCCCATATGGCGGTACTCCTCAGCCGCCTCCGCCGCGATCCTGATGAAGATTCCCGTGGTCAGCGGGCAGGTCGAATCGACCTTGAAATCCTGCGCCAGGCGCTGCCTGATTTGCTCCACGGTTACCAGCCTGCCTGGCGGCGCTTTCTGCATCAGGGCGTCCACGAGGGCGGGCGTGGGGATGAGCATCTTCCCTGCACCAAACCTGCTCTGCATCTTGGGCGGGGTGTCGACTACCCTGGGCTCCTGCTGCTTCTCCAGCTTCTCCCGCCAGGTCCCCCTCGGCTTCCACTTGGCGCTCATCTTCTCACCCCTGTTGTTCAGCCTCACTCCAGAGGAACGACGCAGATGAAGCGGAGTGCGTCGCCGCCGGTATTGGTGAAGCAGTGCTCCTCTTCGGGCTCGACGTAGACCACGGTACCCTCGCCGATGGGCTGCGCGCCCTCCTTGCTGTTGACGACGCCCTCGCCCGACAGCACGAACACCTCGTGTTCCCACCAGTGCGAGTGGAGTGGGGTAGAGCTTCCCGGGCTGACGTCGAATACCCGCATGGCGAACCTCGGGGCTCCGTCGTCGGCGCCGACAACCACGCGCCGCAGCACCCCCGGCATATCTTCAACGGGCTCTACCTCGATATAGCTGCGAACCTTCATCGCGTCCCTCCCCCGGTTTATACCCATAAATAATAGTATGGTTGCGCTGCTCGTATAGGGGTTAGTATTTTCATACAGAGCAGCACAACCGGATAAGGACTACCTTACGATAGCTTATACCTGCGCCCGGAACACCGGGGCGCAGGTAAGACAGCTTATTTACTTGGTAATTTAACTGGGATGGCTTTTCCCTTGGGATAGGCCTTGGGACTGATTATCTCTTCGTGCAACTCGTCAGCAGCCTTGTCCCGCACCTTTCGCAGCAGTTTCTGAAGCTGCTGATGTTCTTCTTTGGTGAATTCCGCCATGAACTTCGTAATCAATTCTAGCTGCACCTTCAGCCCGGGGTCTACCAGCTTCGAGCCCTTGTTCGTCATCTTGATCTCGGTGTATGGCTGCCCTCTGCGCTTGGGGATCCTCTTGACCAGCCCCTCGTTCTCCATCCTGTTAAGCAGGCCAGCGATGGTCTGGTTTTCCCGCGTGGTCAGCCGGGATATCTCCGCGGGGATTACCGGGGGCGGGTAGTTCCTGCAGGCCCAGAGGACGGAGAGCTTCTCGGGGGTCAGGTTGACCTTGGCGAGCTTTATCTCGCTCACCTTGTTTGCCGCGGTCCAGGCCTGCCGCAGCAGGGTCCAGGTGGTCATGCCCGGATCGGTGAACTTGAAATCGTACATGCGGGGTCCTCCTTCTTTTTTGGATATCCCAAACGGGAAACCTTAAGTTTGCGTCGCCTGCGACGCTCAATTATTTATACTACTATAGTGGTAGTAATTTGTCAATGCATTACTTTGTAAAAAATCTTATCATCATCCATCCTGGGGCGTCAATACCCGCGCCCCTACTCACCTGCAACATCGCGACCCATCTGATAATAACGGGGGAAACCTAGAGCAGGCGCTCCGGGCTACCCCGTCTCACCGTTCGAACTCCCGCCTGATCTCCACGTAGCGGGCGGCGGCGCCGAGTGCCTTCATCGCGGTTTCAAAATCAATATAAGCGGGCAGCCCCTGTGCCTCCAACTGCCGCCTCATCTCCTGCATCGCGGGCAGCCGCATCCCGTAGATCCAGATAACAACCGTCTTCGACCTGTTCTGCATCAAGCGCACGAACATCTCGACCATGGGCGATACGAGCTGCTCCAGGCCGCCGTAGACAGCCAGGGCGGCGCAATCCACATTGGGGTCGTCAAGCGCCGCAGCCAGCCCGTCCTCCTGAATCTGAAAGGCGTTCTCCGCAACGGAGAGTATGGGGCCCATATCCATTGGGTTGGTGGTCAGCCGGAAGGACATCTCCGCCAGCTTCTCCAGGGTTTCGGCTGAGAAGCTGGCGACCGTCAGCCCCGCCTCCACCGCTGTATCGGTCGCTACCACGCCCGCGCCACCGGTATGAGAGACGATGGCAACCCGGTTGCCCCGGGGCAGCGGCTGGGACGAGAAGACCCTGGGCACTTCCCAGAACTCCTGCCAGCTTCTAACCCTGATGGCTCCCGCCTGTTTGAAGGCGCTGTCATAGACCTGCTCGTCGCCGGCAAGCGAGCTGGTATGCGATGCCGAGGCTCTGGCTCCAGCCTCAGTTCTCCCCGCTTTAAACACCAGCAGCGGCTTGCGGGGCACCAGCCTCCGCGCCGCCTCTATGAACCCGCGCCCGTCCCTGATATCCTCCAGGTGCATGGCGACCACCCTGGTATCGGGGTCGTCCGCCAGGTAATTCAGCAGGTCGACCTCGTTGACATCGCACTTGTTCCCCACGTCGCACGTCTTGCTTATGGGATAGGCATAGTCCCTCAGCGGCTGCGCTGTGGGGCCGACGAAACCGGTCTGGCTGCAGTAGGCAACCCCTCCCCGCTGGACGTTCTGATATGAGACGTAATAGGGAGCGGTTATCAGCCCTGCCGCGGGGTTGACGATTCCGATGGTATTCGGGCCCATGACCCGGATACCGGTTCTCCGGACTATCTCCACCAACTCACGCTGCAGCTCCGCCCCCTCCCCGCCAGCCTCGGCGAAGTTCTCGGAGACGATGAGAGCAGCCTTCACTCCGCTGTGAGCGCACTGCTCGATTATCGCGGGCACCGTGGGCGGGGGCGTGATGACGATGGCGAGGTCAATGGGCTCACCCACCTCGGTGACATCGGAGTAGGATTTCAGGCCGAGCACTTCGTCGTAATAGGGATTGATGGGGTATATCCTTCCGCGGAAGCCGAAGTTACGCAGGTTGGTTATGGTGCGGTAGCCGAGCCCGGACCCGTCCTTCATCGAAGCTATGACAGCGATAGCGTCGGGCTCGAAAAAATGCCTCAGGTCGCTTCTTTGTCCCGCCTGCATGCAGCGCCTTTCAATGTCAACAGTTTTTCGGCCGCCGTTGATTACCGGCGGCCTTATCTATTATAAACCACTCTCTCCCCCGCTGTCTTGTTCAGTTGCGCAACCATACCGTTCGGTCATGGTTGGTATGATTTTTAAAGTACCGTGTTGTAGAACCGTTCGTGGTGAGCTTGTCGAACCATGAACGCCCTTCGACAAGCTCAGGGCGAACGGAAAATAATTGCCTAAACTCAACTATATACATCAACTAGAACCGAACGGTACCGGCGCAACCGGCGGAGATTGCCGCTTCGCCCGCCTGAGGCGGACTCCTCGTAATGGCAAGATGAACTATTCCTCGTAGACACGGCCTGACGGGAATGGTTATAATAGGCGCGGGGTAAGAGCACGGTGGAAATATCACGGTTAGATGCCAGGGACCTGCCGGAGGCGTGGTTCCTTTGCCTGCGCGAGACCCTTGCCAAAGGGCGCGAGTACGTCATCGAGAGGGGCAGCAACGTCGGCCTGCGCAGGAAAGAGCTCGACTTTATCGTCCTCCAGGTCAGGCACCCCGGCCGCCGTCCCCTGACACCCGACGTGCCCCCCGGTGTGCCCCCTCCTTCGTCGATGGATTACGTGGAGAACTACCTTCAGTACCTGCTGACCTCCTTCAAAGCCGACACCGAGCAGTACACCTACGGCGAGGACCTGGAGCAGCAGATACCGGAGATCATCCGGATATATAAGGAGGATGGTTTTAACACCAATCAGGGGTTCATGGCGGTCGGCAGCAGGGATTCCATCAAGCTCCCCGACCCTCCCTGCCTGAGGGGCATCGACACCAGGGTTCAGGACGGCAAGCTGCACTTCGTCGTCTACTTCAGGTCGTGGGACCTGTGGGCGGGGCTGCCCTCGAACCTGGCGGGGATACAGCTGCTCAAGGAATACGTGGCAACCGAGATCGGGGTAGAGGATGGAGAGATACTAGCGTTAAGCAAGGGGCTGCATCTCTACGATTATACCTGGGAGCTGGCGAAAGCCGCAGCGGGGCTGGAGGAAGCCTAGCGAGGGAACGGCGGCCCGGAACCTACGAGCTGCAGAACTGGGGAACGATACCGAGCCAGTCGTTCGGCGACATAATCAAGCCGCATTGCACTTTCCCTAATTCGAACGATAGTAACTCCGTACCGCTGACAAAACCACGCCACACCAGCCGCCCGCCCTCTTTTATGTCTTCGATTTCAACCGCCAGTTTGCTCTGCTCCATCAGGCTTTCCATGGGGTCTACGAAATCCTCCCTGTTAACACCCTCACGGATAATGAACTCGTTCCTCTTCTTGTCCCAGGCAGCAGTGAGGGCTTCGCTCTGCCAGAGGGAGTCTTCCAATTCTTCGAATTCGACGATTGTTAACTTCATCTGCGTCACCCTGGTACTATCGTACCTTAGGCACTAACTATAGTACCAGCATAAAATATTAGGCGACTCCCTGCCATAAGTCAAGATAGTATTTCTTAATTTTACTTAACTACACCTCCGAAAATTTTCCGGAAAACGCCTATTTTAGCGAGGTTAAGTGTGCTTCCGATATAGAAAATATCTAGGGGCGCTTCGCGAAGCGCCCCTACTGATAAAATACTGTCACGCTCGGGTATTTTGCTGATCCGTTTACGTCGTGCCAAATGTCTTGAAGGCAGGTACAAACTTGAGGGTAATCGACTCGACAAACTCGGTACTGCCGGTATCGAGCCGGATTTTTGGCTTAACGATGGTAAAGCCGCTGGAGGTGACATCGATCCACCGCACCGAGTCAATAAAAGCTCGCTGAATATAGAGCTCGACATCGACCACGTTTGCCAGGGGAGGCAAGGTGCCTGCCTGCTCCAGCTCGCACTCAATGTAGTAAGTCCCCCCCGCACCGGTATATTTATGGAACTTGAGACTTTTCACCCTCGCTATCCCGCCGTGCCCCTCAAAATAGACATCGACTATCACGGGGGAATCCTTGAGGTCATCCAGCTCCGCCTGCACCTGCTGAAGCTCAGCATCAGTGGCGGTGAGGTTTGCCAAAGCCGCCGCCAGCTCTGCCTCTGCCTCGTCTAAATCCTGTTGTATCAGCAGCAAGTCACTGGTGACCGCGTCATAATCGCCCTCGGGTACACGGCCGGTATAGGTCGATACCAGTACCCCGATCAAGGCAGCTATGATGCAAACCAGTATGATATAACCGAGTACTACCTTTACCCTCATTTCAACCCCCTTCAGCGACAGGAGCCAAAGACCGCGCCCTTTTTACAGGTAATGATAATACTACCACAACAGTGCAATATAGCAATAACCATCGCAGTTGGGCCACGGCGTGCCATGCCGCTCCCCAGCCAGCCCTTTATTGACACCCTCACCTCCGTCTGCTACCCTGCATATCGGCTCCATCCCCAGCCCGGGAACAGCCACAGAGATGAACACCCCACAGGAAGGACAGAAGAAGACCGCCTTCGTACTCAGCGGCGGAGGCAACCGGGGCGCCCTTGAGGTCGGCGTTCTCCTCGCTCTCCTCGAGCATGACATCCGGCCCCAGATACTGGTGGGCACCTCGGTGGGAGCGATAAACGCCACAGCCCTGGCCATCGACCCCACCCTTGAGGGCGCGCGCTGGCTGGCCGATTTATGGCGCGGGGTGAGGAAGGAGGACGTGCTGCCCAACAGCTATCTCTCCATGGTATGGCGGCTGTTGACCGGCGAGGGCGGCATCTTCACCAATGAGAACCTGAGGGATTTCCTGGCGTCCCATATACCCGATGGCATCAACCGGTTCGAAGATATAAAAGCCGCCGAGCTGTATATCACCGCGGTCGATCTCAACACCGGTAAACTGCACGTCTTCGGCATCGACAGCTCGGAGTCCGTCCTCGATGCCATAATGGCGAGCACCGCGCTGCCGCCGCTGCTTTCCCCCTGGCAGTACCAGGGCAGGAACTATGTGGACGGCGCCATGGTCAGCGACCTGCCACTGCGGGTAGCCCTGGAGATGAAGGCCACGGAGACCTATGCTATTTGCGTGCAGCAGCGACCGGGGTCGAAGGGCAACCTGAGGGGTGTGTTCCGCGTCGTCGGGCAGTTGATAAACGTCCTGTCCCACCAGCGCCTGGAGGATGAGCTGGGCTGGTGCCGCAAGATGAGCGAGGGCGACATCCACTATATCGAGGTACAGGCTTCCGAGGGGCTCCGCATCTGGGACTTCAGCCATAATGCCGAGATGATCGAGACCGGCCGGCAGGCAGGCCTGGAATACCTCCGGACCCACGGCCTCGCCTAGCCCTGTCCACGGTTAACGGGGTGCGGTCAACGGTCACGGCCTACCCAACCGGGTACTTCCCGTACCTGTGCGCCGCCTCAATCATCCACTCCAGCCTCGCCGGGTCCACCGCGGTATGTGAATGTGAGGGCGAGAGGATATAGCCGCCGCCCGGCGCGGCAGCCTTAACCGACTGCTTCACCGCCTCCTCCACCTCCTCCCGCGTCCCCCTCACCAGCAGGTACGACACGTCGAGATTGCCCACCAGCACCAGTTTATGCCCCACCTGCTCCCTGACCTTTCCCAGCTCCATGCCCGCCGTGGGCTCCAGCGTGAACAAACCGTCGAAGCCCCACTCGACGAACTTATCGAGGAAGGCGTAGATATTGCCGCACGAGTGCCAGAGCAGCTTCCTGTTCCGACTGTGCACCAACTCCGAGACCCGCCGGTAGCTCTCTCCGAACAGCTCCTCGATGACCTCGGGCCGCATTATCGGCCCCGTCTTCTGTCCCAGGTCGTCTCCCCCTATCACCACCTCGCCCCCGCACTCCATGACCGCATCCAGATACCTGAGGTAGAAGTCCGTCTGGGAATCGATGACCTTTTTCACGAAATCGGGCTTCTGGTAGAGGTACCTGGTGAAATTCACGAATCCCATGCACTGCCAGGTGCTCTCGAAAATCGACATGCTGGTGTACCCGACGGGGTAAATCCTGTCGCCATAGGCAGCTACCAGCTTCTTATGGTGCTCTGCGGTATTCCGGGCAAACTCATCGAGCACGGACTTCCTTGTACCATCCCAGGCATCCCACTCCTCCTCGGTGTGACAGCGCCCGTCGATGTAGTTCACAACGATGTTGCCGTCCTCCGTCCCGGTCAGCTCCCAGACACGCCCGCAGATATCATGGCAAAGGAGACCGTCTTCGACCCTGGGGTCTTCGAACGCCTCCATCTGCGTGTAGGTCGTCCAGTTCGCGTCGAAGCCCAGCTTGATAGCGGCCTCGAGAGCATCCGAGAAGTTGCCGTATACCAGCTCGGTCCAGCCTGAATTGATGATATCCCTGACCATACTCCGCGTCTCGGGGTTCCTCACCATGCCGGCCATGTCGGCGGGCGGCCTGCCCAGTATATGGTTGCTCGTGGCCGGCTCCGCTATACACCCCATTACCGGGACCCGGTCCGGCTCCTCGTGGTTCATGGCGGTGAGGAAACGCTGCTTAAAGTCCATCACAATGCGCTCCATCCCCTGATGATATCGGTGCCCGTAATCGCGTCCGGCGCAAAGGCATCCGCCCCCGCCCTTCTGGCGAACTCCTCGGTGAGCGCTGCCCCACCGATGATGACTTTGACCCCCTCCCTGAGATTCTGCCGCTTTAGCTCCTCGATGACCTTCCCTATCTCCATGTCCGTCGAGGTGAGGAGGCAGGACATACCCAGCGCGAGGGGGCTGTGCTCCCTGACGGCGGCGATGAACCCCTCCGTGGGCACATCTATGCCCAGGTCGATTACGTTGAATCCCGCGCTTCGGGCGTAGTTTATGAATATATTCTTGCCCAGGTCGTGAATGTCGCCTTCGACCGTGCCCAGTAGGATGCATCCCGAGGCCTGGCCTGAAACCTGGCGCTCTACTACGGGCTGGACCAGTTCCATCACCTGGCTAAATATCTCCCCGGCCATGATGAGCCCA
>Ga0209427_10009562_pt1 | contig 10804 bp, 13 predicted proteins | sample DeeMarSWOR136_30_FD_187465 | JGI IMG/M metagenome (GOLD analysis project Ga0209427, IMG submission 187465) | Marine sediment microbial communities from White Oak River estuary, North Carolina - WOR-1-36_30 (SPAdes) (version 2) | ecosystem: Environmental > Aquatic > Marine > Intertidal zone >...
AATACTAGCCGGCTCATACAGAGGGCATATTGCAATGATTGAAGACAGGAAGGTTGTTAAAATGGCTGAGGTGCCTAGTGCTGTATGGACACTTGACAAATTTAAAGGCAGATACCTTGTTGGAACTGCAAGAGGGGATATGATATCTTTTGACAGGGATTTGGAAGGGAGGATTTTATTTTTTAGAAATGATGCTTCAATTACTTCAACTGCTTTATTGAATTCAAAGCAGATTGCAATTGGTGATTTGGCTGGAAATATTCATGTTTTTAATTCAGACGGAGAGATGATTCATTACATGCACCCTATTAAAGAAAAAACTGCAAATACAATCTGGTGGATTAATCAAGATGGTGAGAATGGTTTTCTTAGGGCTGCATATTCAAATGGGCAGCTTAGGACTTTTAGGTTAGATTAATTTTGTTTTAGTAGATATTTCACTGAAAAACTTTTTAAATCCTAAAACCTTACATAGGAGTATGGTTAGGGCAATGTTCGCATTTTCAGCAGACCCTATAACTTATGGACATATTGATATCATCAGGAGGGCTGCGAAGCAATGCGATGAGCTGATTGTTGGAATTGGGGTTAATCCAGCTAAGAAATACATGTTTAGTTTAGAGGAAAGAACAGAGATGGCTAACAGATTTTTATCAGATATCCCTAATGTGAAACTTGTTTCATACCGCGGCCTGCTTGTTGATTATGCCCATGAACACAAGATTCCTGTTGTTTTTAAAGGAGTAAGAAATGCAGCTGATTTTGATTATGAAAGCCTTCTTCACCAGATTGGCGAGAGCCAAAAGAAGGGCATAGAAACATTACTCTTGCTTGCAAAACCTGAACTTAGCCATGTCAGTTCTAGTGCAGCAAAGGCAGTTCTAAAAGAACAGGGCTTAATACATGAATTTGTTCCTTTGTATGTAAAACAATGGTTAGAGGCAAAGATGTTAGGGCAATATATTGTTGGAATCACAGGAAGTGTTGGAGTTGGAAAATCCTATATTGGCAGGAAATTTGAGGAATTTGGCAAAGAAAAGAAAATTTCTGTACATAATATGGATTTGGATGAGATAGGACATAAAGTTCTTGGGGAACTAACTGAAGAATTGTATGTAGATACCAGGCAGAGGATTGTTGATGAATTTGGAGCTGATGTAAGACAAACTGATGGGTTTATCAACAGAAAAGCACTTGGTGAGATTGTTTTTAATGATAATGAAAAGTTGAAAAAATTAAACAAGATAATACATGAGCCAATTATGGTAAGATTACGAAGGGAGATTTATGGTGAAAAAGGGATGATATTATTGAATGCTGCACTGATTGCAGAGACAGGCATATCTTATTTATGCAATAATAATGTTATTCTTGTTGATGCTGATAAGAAAAGCCAGGAAAGGAGATTAAAAGAGAGAGGGCTTACAACAGAGCAGATAAACAGAAGGCTTGCAAGCCAGTATGATACAGAAGAAAAGCGCAGGATATTGGAGAGACAGATTGATGAAGATGCTTGTGGAAGAATAGGGATTATTAATAATTCAGATGATTCTGACCCAGATGAAATTGAGATTTTGTTTGATGCCATTGTTGATGAATTGGGTGTAAAATGCAAGGAAGATTAGCTGAATTATGGCAGAGGATTGGTGCTGAGAGCACTTCTGACAGTGCTTTTAAGATGTTAGATGTATTGTATTCTGATAAAAACAGGTTTTACCATACCTGGGACCATATCAAGAACTGTCTTGATGAATTTTCTGCTGCAAGGCATTTGGCAGTGCATCCAAATGAGGTTGAGTTTGCACTATGGTTTCATGATGCAATTTATGATACAAGAGCCAAGGATAATGAGGAGCAAAGCGCTTTGATGGCTTATCATGTCTGCATGGTGGCAGGGTTATCTGAGCTTTTTACAGAGAGAGTTAAAAGCCGTATTCTGGTTACAAATCATATTGCTATACCTGAGAATATTGATGAGAGACTTATGGTTAATACTGATTTATCTATTTTAGGAAAACCTGCTGAAGAATTTGATGAATATGAGAAGAATATAAGGAAGGAATATTTATGGGTTCCTGAAGAAGAATATAAAAAAGGCAGGAAGGGTATTTTGCAAGGATTTTTAGACAGGCCTGTTATTTATTCTATTGATTTGTTTATGGATAACTATGAAGAACATGCGAGAGAGAATTTAGAAAGGGCAATAAAGCAGTTGGGTTAAGTAGATATCATGAAAAAATTGAAATTGACTAAATTTTGGAAAATAATCAAAAGAATTTGGAGAATATTCCAAATTGTTTTATTGTATACTGCATTTACACTAATTCTCTTTTTAGGCGCCTATATGGCTCTTGGTTTTATGGGAATTGTTGGCGAAGAAATGACTAGAAATTCTTTTGAATTTATTAAAACATTGGCTATTATTTCATTTACACTTGCAGGTTTTACTTTTTTATCTTCAACTTTAAAAGGATGGGTAACTGAAAAAGAACATGCATTCATCTCTATTTCACAAATATTCCTATTAAGTGGATTTTTTTGTTTGTTATTTATGGCCTTAAATTTTTTACCACCGACAGACCTTAGTGGAAAACCATTATTATTTTACAATTTTTTAAGGACACATTATCTAGGTGCAGCATTTCTTGGTATACTTTTGTTTGCTGTAGGATTAGCTACATTAATTATTAAATTAACTCAACATCTAAAAGAAACTAGATATTAAACTTCAAGGATTTGTTTTTCTTTGTTTATGTTTTTGTATGGGATTTCTCCAAATGTGCATTGGTTGCAGGTCCAGTCAAGGTAGATATAATCATCTATCTTGTATTTTGCTCTTGCTTTGTCAAGTTTTATTCTTACAAATGCATGCCCTGGGATAAAGACAAGCTGCGCATCTATGCCAATTGCTTCCATCATAGATGCTAATAAGATTGCACCGCTTTCACAGTCTGCTGCAGATGTTAGTAATACTTCTTTTGGGTCTTCAAGATATTCTTCTCCAATTGGGTCTGAAACATAGTTGATATTGTCCCTTGTAAAATAATAAATTGCTTTTGCCTGGCAGATGTTTGATGATTTGCATGATTTTGCTGCAATGCTGTCTGCTATTTGTTTTATTATTGAATCTGTTGGATTTACAAGTTCTGTGTATTCTTGTGATATGTTGTTTTCAAGCTGGATATTTGCTGGAAGCACTTCTGACAATGCTGGAATATTCTTTGGCTCTGGGTCTATTCTTACTGCATATATTGGGATAATCCAGAGGATTACCATCAGGATTAAGAATGCTGCAAGAATGTATTTAATTGGTCCTTTGTACCACGGTTCTTTTTCTTCTATTTGTTCGTGGTTTTCATCATGTTCCATACAGCAAAAGAGATTGATTAACTTTATATAGTTTTCTTAATCTGTTGAATTAATGTTGGGGAGACTGATTAAGATAAGCAGGCCGCCTTTGTGGGTGATTGGACCATTGTTGTTTCTTGCAGGATTATATATTTCAAATGCAAGTTTTAATATGTTGGCTGTTGTGCAGTTGGTTTTGCTTTCATTTCCAATTTCCCTTTATATCTATGGGATAAATGATATTTGTGATCATGAATCAGATAAATTAAATCCAAGAAGAGGGACTTTAGAAGGGGCAATTGTCCCAAAAACAATGGCTCCTGTTATTTTCAAGATATCTTTGGTTATTGCAGGTGCTTTCTTAATAACCTCAATTTTGACAGGGAGTATTGTTAATTTTATTGGAGTTGGTTTGCTATTGTTTCTTGGATGGGCTTATTCTATTCCCCCTATAAGATTAAGGGAGAAGCCGCCTCTTGATTCTATTACAAATGGATTGATTGTGTTTTGCCCTTTTTTAATGGGCTTTAGTTTTAATGGCTCTTTTCTGCAGATGCCTTTGAAATCCCTTTATCTTATCTTGGGTGTTATTGCTGTGCATATGTATGCTACTATTATAGATTATACCCCTGACAAGAAGTCTGGCTCAAGGACCTTTGCTGTTTTATTTGGCAAGAGGTTTACTGCGTTAATTTCTGTTTTGATTTTATTCTTTATTTATTTGGCTCTTAATTTTAATCCTTTGATAGATAATTTCTTTTTGCTCTGCTCTGCCTTGTTTGCAATTGTTTTTGTTTATCCAAATGAAAGGCTTGCAATGAACCTGTTTAGAATTGCATTTATAATAGGGGTGCTTGTTGGAATAATATTCTTTTTATGATTAACTTTATAAATAAGCAACAGATATGATTTTTTGGGTGGTTTTTTGAATAAGGCATTAACACAATTAGAGGAATTTAAGGAGAAGGTTGACAGAGAGCTTAGAATCTTTTTTGACAAACGCATTGCAGAGGTTTCAGATATTGATGATTCTGCAAAAGAGATGATGAGGCTTCTTAAGGAATATACTTTGAGGGGAGGCAAGAGGATAAGGGCTGCGATGATTTACTACGGCTATAACTGCTTTAAGAAGAATAAAGAGAAAGAGTTGCTTAAGGCTGCAATGTGCATTGAGCTTGTTCAGTCATTCCTGCTTATCCATGATGATATTATAGATTGTGATGATTTGAGGAGGGGAGGGCTGACATTACACAAATCTTATGAGAAAAAATACAAGGACAGGCATTTTGGAGAGTCAATGGCAATAATTGCAGGGGATATCCTTTCAACACTTGCAAACCAGCTGCTTGTTTATTCTGGTTTTAATGGGAAGAACAAATTAAATGCAATTTCCAAGCTGAACCAGGTTATCCACAAGGTTATTTATGGGCAGGCACTTGATATAATTACTGGCATTAAGAATAATGTCAAGGAGAAGGATGTGCTTAACATACATCATCTGAAGACAGCTTCTTATACTGTTGAAGGGCCTTTGCATATTGGCGCATTGCTTGCCGGCGCTAAAAAGAGGGATTTGGATATTTTATCTGATTATGGTGTTCGTATTGGAAAGGCATTCCAGATACAGGATGATATTCTTGGATTGTTTGGGGATGAAAAGAAACTTGGAAAGCCAATTGGAAGTGACATAAGGCAGGGAAAGAAGACACTGCTTGTTTTAAGGGCTTTGCAGAATGGAAATAAGCAGCAGAAAGCATTTATCAAGAAATGTTTGGGAAATACAAAGATTGGTTTGAAGGATATTGAAAGATTCAGGCAGATTGTCAAGGATACTGATTCTCTTACATATTCGCAGGGGCTTGCAAGGAATTTGATTGAGATGGCAAAGGCAAAGATTGAGAATGCCAAATTCAGGAAAGAAGCAAAAGAATTCTTGCTGGGAATTGCAGATTATATGCTGGAGAGGAAGTTTTGAGTTATTTCTTAGCTGTTTTCCATAACAAATCAAATACAATTCTTTGTGTTTTTGCAATATTTTCACTTTCTATTATAATGCCTAAAAGCTCTTTTTCTAATGATAGGATTGCTACTTTATTGCCATAGATATTTGTAGTTGTTGGGGGGTCTATCCCTTTTGGCCAGAATCTTGTTTCTCTAAGTTCTTTTTTATCTTTTTTCCTTAGTTCTTCTGTTTCCTTGGAATGTTCTGTTAAAACCTTGATTTTTATCTTGGCTTTGATCCTTCTTCTAATGTAATTTGGAAAATAGAAATGCAGCAGACTGAGCTGTTTTTTTGTAGAGCCATAGACAAGAATATCCTTGCCTGTTTTTATTAAATCGTCTATTACTGTTTTAATCCCCTGCTTTCCTTCATAAATCTCTATTTTTGGCTTTTCCACTGCGGATTTGTATAGGGTTTCCAGCTGAGGCATTAGTTTCTGGATTTTCTGCTCTTTTTCTTTCAGGATATTAAGAAGTTTTTCTGGCTCTGCAACTTCAAAGTATTGTTTTCCTGATTTAATCACATAAGAAACAAGGCCTTTTTCTTTCAATGATTTTAGAATTTCGTATGTATAGGTCCTGTATGTGCCTGCTTTTTTGGCAATGTCCTGGACTAAAGCTGTGCCTAACTTAAGACATGCTATGTAGACTTTAATCTCTTTGTCTGTAAGCCCGAATTCCTTTAATTCCTGCTCCATGTAGTTGGATTAGCTTTCTGATATTTAAATCTGTCGTTAATTATTTGACAACATAATTTTAAAAGGATTAAGTAACTACTATAGAGTTATGATAAGTGAACAATTAGTAGAAATGTATTGCATAACAAGGTTTAATGCAGAGTTTTATACAGATGAGGATACATTCTTTAACCATTTTGTTAGGGTTTTGGAAAAGGCAAAGAATTCAGCTATTTTCTCGTATAAAGGCCTTTGTGATAATCTAGATCCTAAGGTTTCAATCAGGCAAAACCCCTTTTTACTAGGAACAAACCCGTTTGAAGATAATTCTTTTGAGCAGAGCAACCTAGAAATTCTTTTAGAAGCAGGAATAAATGATGTTGTTGATTTGAAAGATTTAGTTGAGGGAAAAACTGTTTTTATCAAGCCAAATTTGAACTTTGTTCCTACAAATATCAATCCTTATACTATGACAGACCCCAGGCTACTTTTGGCTTTAGCCAGATTGATTCATAAGTATGGCGCAGCCAAGGTCCTGATTGGAGAGAAACCAGGGCAAAGACGAAAATCATTTGATTCTTATAATCTGTTAAAAAGATATTTTAAGATTCCTGATTTCGTTAAATTCATTGAGATTGATTCTGAGAAGAAACAAGGGGTTAGAACCAAAACTAAGTTAGTTTCTAAATCACTCACACTGCCGCAATCATATCTTAGTGCAGATATAGTTATTGATATTCCTAAGATGAAAACCCATACATTAACAGGGGTTTCTTTAGGGATTAAGAATTTGTTTGGCTTATTAACAGATAAGGAAAAGATGAGACATCATAATGATGACATAAACCAGAAATTAGTTGATTTGCTATCTATTAGAATACCTGACTTAACAATCATAGACGGCCTTATTGGGGTAGAAGGACAAGGCCCATTGTATGGGGCTCCGAGAAACAGCAATTTATTGGTTATTGGCAGGGATTGTGTAGCAACTGATGCTGTGGCAGCTTATTTAATGGGTTTTAACCCAAATGAGATTACCCATATAGCTCTTGCTTACCAGAATGGTTTGGGAAATATCAATTTAAAATATTGTAGGTTCCCTGCCAAAAGACCTCAGGATTTAAGGTCAATATTTAGAAAGGCAGATGCAAATAGTAATCCACTAAACCAAATAGAAGTTATTAGAGGAAAAGATTTGAATCCTGGATATCTAAATTCCCTTTCTCATTCACTTGAAAGATTATCTTATGAAGGAATAATCCCTGATAAAAGAAAGATATACCTGGGAAGATTTGATGATATTGCTGTTGAGGATTCTGCTATTATTTTTGGAGACCAGACTTCTCAATCAGTCCGGTACAAGAATGCAAAAATAATTGCAGGCCATCCACCTAAGGCATTTGAATTATATGATGTATTAAAGAAATAATCATTTCCCCAGTCTTCTTTCTCTGTTTGTGAATTTTTCCAGGATTTCTGTTAGTTCCTGTTCTGAGAAAGCTGGCCAGAGGGTTTTTGTGAAGTGGAATTCGCTGTATGATGAGTCCCATAGCATGAATCCAGATAATCTTTGTTCTGGGTTCATTCCTGTCCTTATTATTAATTCTGGTGCTGGCAGGTTTTTGTTGTAGATATGCTGTTTTATTGTTTCTCTTGTGATTTCTTCTGGGTTCATGCCTTTTTGCATGATTTGCTTTACTGCATCTATTATTTCATCCTGCCCATTGTATGCAAGGCAGACATTAAAATGGAAATCTGAGAAATGTTTTGTTTTTTCTTCTGCCTGTTTTATCATTTCCTGTTCATCTTTTGGAAGCTGGTCTACCCTTCCAAATGCTTTGAACCTTATCTGGTCCCTTACAAAGCGGTCTGTATCAAGGATTTCCTGTTTAATATATTGTTTATGCAGGCCAAAATGGCAGGCAAGCTCTTCAATTGGGCGTTTTTTCAGGTTTTCAATTGACAATGCATAGACTGTCAATGCTTTTATCCCTATTTTCTGGCAGAATTCAGATATCTGCTTTAGGGTTTTAGCGCCCTGCTTATGGCCTTCAAAGATGTGCATGCCCTGGTTTTTAGCCCAGCGGCGGTTGCCGTCCATTATAATGCCAATGTGGCTGATGTTGAATTTCTGCATTTTAATTAAGTTGCCTCATATTATTTAAAAAACTTGTTAAAAAACTGGATAAACAGCTGTTTTGGGATATCTAATCCTGCTTCAACAAAGGCCTTTGCAAGCAGATAGGTGTCTTTTTCATTATTTACCTTTAGATTTAGGATTTTTTTAACTGCAAATTCTGTTAAAAGCCCTTCATTGAAAGCAACTGCAATTGATTTCTGCTTTTTGTTCCTGATTTTTAGGTCTTTGATATCAATCATACATTCATCTTTTTTCCAGATGTTTTTATTTTGCTTGAAACCATGTTTCAGGAGCTCGATCTTTATTAAGTCTCTTATTATTCTTTTTTTAGAAGAATCTTTGATATATTGTTCTGGGTTTTGTATTTTGTTATGTTCAAAGAAATCAATATCTTGTGTTTTTGGGAATTTATAGACGCGTCCAAGGTATTTTTTAACTCGCTGCCTTACTTTTTTCCTTGTCCATTTGTTTTCTACGATATATGCGTAGTGGTTCCCCTTTATTTTTTTAGTGCGTATGAACATAAAGTTAGGCACTAAGAACTATTATTTAAACTTTTTCTCTATTATTTTGCTGTTTTTTTCTGTGAAGATCTGTGCCTGGAATTTGTAGACATTTCTTTTCATGTTGTTCCAGCAGTCTGGGCTTAATCCAGCTTTCATGCAGGTTTGGTTTAAGAATTCCTTGGCATCCCAGCGCCATTCAACTGGCACCTGGGGAAGAAGCAAGCCTGAGCCAAATTCATCTTGTATTAGCAGGCCGTCTCTGCCTATTTTTATCTTCTTTAAGTATTCTTTAGGGTCTTTTTTTAGCTCTATTTCTTCTGGGACAGTTAATATTGAGAGCTCTATCCTAATATTCTTTAATTGGGATTGTTTTAATGGAGGGAATCTTGGATCTTCAAATGCTGCTCCAAGAGCACCCCTTATAACTGCCATGTATAATGGCAATGTTGGCTCTGGAAAGCCGATACAGCCTGAAAGCTCTTCATCAAGATACAGGCTTACAAAGGCGCCTTGTTTTTTGCCAAATTCTTTCTTTACTTCTGCTGTAACAGGCGGCTCTTTGTTTTTGAAATAATTAGAAATAGAATCTCTGGCTAATTTTATTAGTTTTTTAGCCTGGTTTATTGTAAGCATCTTATTTGACGCCTTTTAGAAAGGCACTTTTGAACTTATCAGTTGTTTTTTTGAGCCTGTCTGCTGCTGCTATAAGTGCTTTTTTTGGATCTTCACTGCCGTCTGTCTCGACGGTAAACCTTGGAATTCCTGTCAATGGATGGTCTATATGGTAACCAGCAACCTTGACATGGCTGTCATTCCATAATTCCTTTTTAAGTGCATTGAATAAGGTATGTGTTTCGCCGTGTATCTCGAGAACAAGCTTGTTTTTCTTGCTTTCTTTAACCTTTATTTTCATTTTATATAGAGTTTATGAGGTTATTTAAATATTTATCTTTTCTAAACGCCAGCATCCCACTTTTATATATTGTATGCGTTTTTTGTGGTAAGACATGGTCTGCTTTAGAGGCCAGTCAAATGACCAGAAATGGGTGATTTTGAAGCTGTTTTTAGCTGCCAAATCGTCTATAAAATCCCTTGTTTCAAGCTTATGGAAGGAGTATATGACTGGCGCTGATTTGAAGGCTGTTTCAAGGAAAATACGGTCTGCGTGCTTTAGCTTTATGCCAAATGGAGGGTTTTGTATTACCAAATCAACATTTTTTTTGAAATCTTTGATATCCTGCTTGATGAATTCTGCTTTTTTGGTTAGATTCTTGTCAACTGATTCAAGATTTTGCTTTGCAATTTTTAATGATTTATCGTCGATATCTACGAAAAAAACTTTTTTTGCACCTAAGATCAGTGCAGCAATCCCTAATGTTCCTGTTCCGCAGCCAAGGTCTGCTATTGTTTTGTCTTGAAGGTCTTTGTTCATGTATGCAAACCATAAAACCTCTGCTGCAATCTCTGATTCTGTTGGATATTGCTCAAGTTTTGGAGAAGGTTTTTCAAATGGCTTGAGCTTGGACAGTGTGATTGCAAGCCTTGATTTTGTTATTTTTTCCATTGAAACTCACTTTTCTTAGGTCTGAGCCTCTGAGGACTAATAATTCTTTGAAATTAATATATTTATCTATATTAAATAAGTAAAAATTGACATGTTCAAACAGCAGAATTCAAGGGTTTGAGAGCTTTTATTGGTTAAAAACCAACTCGTTTGTATAGTGCCTAACCTATTCTAGTATAGGAAATTATGTGCCTAAACTCTCACAAATCTAATCTCACTCCTAAGCTGAATCTGCTCTTGTTCACAAATCCAATCATATGCCTGGATTTCCTGCTATTTTAGGTATTAAACCCTCACAAATCCACTTCTATACTGTCTTATGCCTATTATCTGCCTTATCTTATAGCTGGTCTTGCTTAATGCTGCCAAATAAACCCTCACTTTTTCATGGAATTCTGGCTCTAGAGAGGCTGAGAAGGCGGAATTCTAATGCATAAGGGCTTAAGAATGAATTCTAGCATTACAGGACCTGAGAAGGCAGAATTCGGCATTTAAGGCTATTTGAGCCCTCACTTTCACAATATGGCCTAAATATTGCTAAAATGAGAGTTATTAAAACGAACCTTTA
>Ga0209427_10009563_pt1 | contig 10802 bp, 7 predicted proteins | sample DeeMarSWOR136_30_FD_187465 | JGI IMG/M metagenome (GOLD analysis project Ga0209427, IMG submission 187465) | Marine sediment microbial communities from White Oak River estuary, North Carolina - WOR-1-36_30 (SPAdes) (version 2) | ecosystem: Environmental > Aquatic > Marine > Intertidal zone >...
TAACTTTATAAATAATCTTTTTCTCTTTTAAGTGCAAAAATAGACCAGAGGTAATCGCAATCATAAAAACAAGATACCCTCCAAAAGTATTGGGTTCTCCCACCTCCCCTTCGAAAGGTGCGGTGATTCTTCCTCCAGCAGGAATCTGATAGAAGCCATACAAAGAGACTAAGAAACATGTCAAAAGAGAACAAAATACGAATCTTCTTAGCTGCTTTTGGGTGCTAAGATAGTTAACGGTCATGAAATAAATAATAAAATATTCTATATATTTTAAGACAAAGAAGAAACCAGTTACTGGCCTTACCCTTCCTGTTATCATACCAAAGCCAGTAGCAAGGATATATGAAAATGTGTAGAAGAGAATTGGTAGGTTTAGAGGGGTTCTTAAAAATAACCCCAATTCTTTATGGATTGCTGTTCTTGCAAACCAGCTGAATCCAATTATTACCAGTAAAAAATCATCTAAACGAAGAGTAATCCCTCTCCCTACAGCGACTCTGCCAAGAAGCTCACCTACAAGAAACTCTGGACCCAACAGCATAGAAAAAATAAAGATATAGAGAGCAGCTTCAATATTAAAAAAACTGATGATAAATACTGCAATTCCGAGAATAATTGCTATTGCATAGACGGGTAAAGTCATTTGCGATAGAGAGGCTATTAAAAAGGATATAAATATAATGCCTGCTATAAATAAAAGATAAATTAGATTAAATTGTCCGAGATTATTTAAGTATTTTAATGATTCTTTTGGTGTCATTTTTAATAGGAACTATTAAAGGATACATAGATTTTCTTAAATAAGAAGGGGATTTTCCGTTTTTAATAGAAAAATCCCCTTTTACGATTAATTAAGAATTCATATCTATTCTGTTTTTGGCTTTAAGAGTTCTAGAAGCCCTAGATTTAAGGCCAGCAATAAAAGGGTGTCAGTAAATCTTAGAAGGGCATTTGCTTCGATTCCCATGATGGGAATTAATGTTAGTTCTCTTCAATTTTTTTAATATAGATGAAAAAATCGTTAAAGCTACAAAGCTTCGCCCTCTAAATTACATAAACCTTACGTAAAGGTTTAAAAATTATATTTAATAATATCATTATTCTCATTAAAAATCAAATAGTTAAAATCTGTCTAAAAGGATAAAATGGGGTTGTCACAATTTGAAAATTTTTTGATATTGTCCTTTTAGGATTTTCAGCTTTTGCTGGATATTTTTTTCTAAATTTAAAAGGAGTGGTTCTAATTTAATAATATTTTTTTGCCAAATCAAACCATTAAATAGAAAGAGAAATGAAAGAAAAGTAACAAGGATTTTCTTGGAGGTACTAGAAGGTTTTTTTTCTGTTTTTATTTTTTCTTTTTTTGGAGAAATTTTAGATTCTTTCTCTTTTTTAAAGAACCTTTTAAGAAAAGAACTTAAAAAAGGGAATTTTTTACCTTTATCTTCATCCTCTTTTGTTTCTTCATACACATAATATTTCTCATATTTTAAGTCGTAAAAATCAGGGCTCACTTCAGCTCTCAGACTATTTAACACTACTCCTATAACAGTTGCCTTAACATTATCAAGTTGAATTTTGGCTCGTCTTAATGCTCCACGTGCAATCTTTCCTACCTGATAGACTATAACTACACCATCTATTTTAGAACCTAAGATAGCAGCATCTGTAGCTGGGAGGACAGGTGCACAGTCAAAGAGAATAACATCATATTCTTTTTGAACTTGAGAAATAAATTCATTTATTCTTTTAGAGGTAAGAAGTTCTGATGGATTGGGTGGTGGGGTTCCAGAATTAATTATGTTTAGGTTGTCTATTCCAGGGGTCAGCATGATATCTTCCATACCCATTTTCCCAACCATAATATCTGTTACTGTCTTTACCGTTTCCTTCAATGTAGAGTTTCCTAATATAATATCAGTCAACCCTGGTTCTCTATCGAGCCCAAAAATTTTATAGATCATAGGCCTTCTTAGATCACTATCAACGAGAAGGGTTTTATGTCCCATTTGTGCTGTTGTTAAAGCAAGATTTATCACGGTTGTGGTTTTGCCTTCTAGAAGAGTAGTACTCGTAAAAAGAATGGTTTTTAAACCTTTTTCTATGCCTATAAATTGAATATTGGTCCGAAGGGCACGATAGCTCTCAGCTACAGGAGATTTTGGAGCGAAATGAGAGACAAGCCTGGCATTTCTTTCTAATGTTTTTTCGTCCTTTTCTATGTGGCTTTTTTTTGCAATGATATCTTTAATTTCATCAATACCAATATGAGGGATTATACCTAAGACAGGGATATTAAGATAGCTTTCCACATCCTCAATGGTGCCGATAGAGGTATCAAGGGTTTCTGAAATGAAGGCAAAGACAATGCCAATAATGATACCCATTAAAGTTCCTATGAATGTTGATAAAAATACCTTGGGAGGGTTAATTGGGCTTCTTGGTTCTAAAGCGGGTCTTATAATGGTTATTTCTTCTATCTTTTCTGCTTCCTGGATTAAGCTTTCTTGATACTTAGATTGTAAAAGGGTATACACTTCATTATTTAAAGATACACTTCTTTGAAGCCTTGCTAAAGTCAAGCCAGCTTCAGGGAGGGACTGGAATTTTTTTCTCAGATTTTCTACATCCTTCTGAAGTATTTTCTGTCTATTTTTTAGGGTTTTTTCTTGAGATGAGAGTTCTTGAATCATATTTTCTTCAACCCTTTTTATCTCGTTATCAATCCCATTTACTTCAGGATGATTTTCAGTATATACCTCCAGGAGATTGAGTCTTTTTATTGAGAGATCAATTAGCTTTTTATGCTGGGAGATAAATATAGGGGTGAATTCTCCATATATAGGGGCAGGAAGGGGTTCTTCTGATAATCCTTTTAGACTCTTAAAATGTTTTTTAATATTTTTTATCTCATTTAACATTCCTGAGATCTTTCCATATTCAGATTCTAGCTTAGTTAATTCATCAAGAGCCGTTTTCGTTTGAGTATCAAAAGAGATAAGCTTGTTTTTTTCTTTAAATTCTCTCAATCTTTCTTCATCGTTTCTTAGCCTCTTTTCTATAATATTTAGTTGTTCCTCAATAAATTTTCTAGCCTTGATTATCCTTTTGTTCTTTTCTTTAATATTTTCTTGACGGTAGACCTCTGCTACAGTATTAGCAAGGTCTTGAGATAGTTTGGGGTCATGGGTTGTGGCAGTAATATTTATTATGTTGGTATAGCCTTCTATTTCAGTAGTGATTTGATTTTTTATTGCAGATATCTTTCTCAGGAGACTCTTATTGTTTCTGATGACTTCTGATGGGATATTTTTTTCTATAAATCCCATTTCCTTAGCAACTCGCTCCATAATAGGATAACTTGTTATAACCTGGGCTTGCGTTGCCAGATTATCTCCTTCAGCATACGAAACAACCTGTAAAACTAGACCAGCTAAAGTTGTCGCTCTCTCGACCTTTACGCTTGAAGTGGCTTGGAATTCTGGTGTGGGTTTTAGATATTGGGCAAAGAAAAAACTAAATATTCCCATCAGAAGGATAGTTGAGATGATGATAAATTTTTTCTTTCTAATGACTCGCCAGAAATCTCTTATGTTTATATCATATGCAGGCATAGTCTTCCCTGATACTAGGATTAATTAAAAGACTACTTCTGGACCAGTAGGTGATTGTCCTCCAAGTGTTCCACCTGTATTAAATCTTAGGAAGGTGCCTCCTGTGGTATAGGTATCTCTTAAGACACCCATAAATATGAGAGAGTTGGCTATTTGTGATATATGTCCTAACCAGTCTTGAGCAATTTGTATGTCGCTCCTCGGTACAAATACTATATCGCCATCATAAAGGGCTATGTTTTGACTCAAATCTCCGTGTCTGAATAATTTTTTTGTATCTATTGGTATAATTTTTGGATTGGCAAAATCCCCTCTTATGACATTAATATTCCTACTCATTTTTACATGTTCCAGCCCTTTAGAAAAAGAGAGAACTTCAGCAATATTCGTTTTTTTAGTAAATTTATAAACAGCTGGGGTGTCAACCTGTCCAAGTACATATATCTTTTTCTTTTTCTCTTCTTCAGGTAATTTAGCTATTTTTATTTTATCTCCATCTTCTAATATTAGATTTTGCTCTATGATACCTTCAGCGAAGACCTTGGATATATCAAAGGTCATAATCTTACCTTTTCTATTTACTGTGACACTTGTCATATTTGCATCTTTAGTTATACCTTGTTCCCATACTAAATCAAGAAGGGTTGTTTTACCTTTTAGAGAATATGTATTGTTGTCCCCTTTTAATTTAAACTCTCCCATGAGAAATACCTTTTTGCTATTATACTTTTCAACGGTTACATCAATACGGGGGTCTTTAATATATTTTCTTAAACTAGTGGTTATCAGGCTGTCTATCTGAGATGTTGTCAGACCTTCAACTTTCAGGTCATCCAAAAAGGCATAAGATATCTTTCCGTCTTCCCTTATCAAGACGCTGCTAATGTTAGGGGTTGAGGCTTTCCAAAAGGTGACAGAGAGAACATCCCCTGGTCCCACAATATAACTTGAGGTACCGTTTATCTCTATGTAGGGCTTGTAGCCATTGTTTGAAGATTTACCCTTTTGGTCTCTCTCAGTTTTATTTGCAAGAATGTACTTTTCTAAAAGTTGATTATTAAAATTATTAATTGTTAAATGTTCAAATGAGACCTTTCTTATTAAATCCTTATCATTATGTCCATCAAAAAGGTTTTTTGCTAAGAAATACTTTTCTTCTGTCTTTTGGTTTAGAGGGAAGAGTTTAATTCCGTCTCCATGGCTTATTACTGCTAAATCAACCTGGTTATCACCATTAATATCAAAGGAGTTGATGCTGTACATTATGCTAAAAGAGGATATGAGTTCTGGTCCCTTATTCCAATAGTTGTTTTTTGTAGAAACCCATACTCGAATTCCCTGACTATCAAATGAGCCTGCTAATATATCTTTAATTCCATCACCGTTGATATCAGAATTGACAATACTCCAGAAACTCCCTGAATTTGTAGGAGTTGGATATTCTTTCCATCCTCCATATCCATTATTTAACCAAATCTTTATTCCATATAAAAAACTACCTGCAATAACATCATTCTTACCATCACTGTTTAGATCCGATATATTTACGCTTAAAAAATCACCATTCGTGGCAGGGGGTGGAGATAAGAAAGTCCAATCACCTTTTCCATCCCCTAAAAATATTTTTATGCCACCATAAGGACGAGAGTCAGCTGCAGCTATATCAAGGACCTTATCTCCATTGATATCCCCAATGTCAAAATCCTGAAATGGGTTATCAAATTTTAAACCTGATAGAATTAATTTAGAATTTTTTTCTTTTTGAAGCCATATTTTAATTCCACCTTTGAATCCACTCCTCTTCTTTTGCGTTGTTAAAAGCCCTGCGATATCTATGTTGCCATCATTATTGAAATCTCCTGCCTTTATTTTTAAATATATCTGATTATCAGCTACATCTTCAAGCAATCTCCACCCGTTCCTTCCTTGATTGAGAAAGACGTGGATGCCAGGATTCTTTTTCCCTCCGCTAAATATAATATCTTTCTTGCCGTCATTATTATAATCCGCTGAATCTAAGGCCAAAACTTCTCCCTTTGTTTTCAGTGTAACAGAAGAGCTCATTTTGGATCCACCCATCTTAATATCTATCTCTCCACTAGGGTATTTTGCCTCAGCTATATCTATCAGTCCGTCGTCATTAAAATCCGCGATGGTTAAACCTGTGTAATGGGTCTTTTCTATTAAAAATGAAGGGTTGTTCATTGCTGGGTGATAGGTCTGAGGAGTGCAGTTAGATGAGATTAGATAAATGGCAAAGATTATTAAAAATCTTTTTAATCTGTACATTTTTTCTTCTTAGATTGAAGATATCGTTTTTTTTAATATAGGATAAATCTTTGATATTTGTCAAGAAAAAAACTATATATTGTATAGTAAAGGCAATTCACTACTAAATATTGTGTTTTCAATCATTTTTCACGGGGTATCAGGACCTTGTAGAGGAACCTCAGGGATTCTTTTGGTATGAGAAAGGCCATTTGAAAGAGACGCAGAATATATAAAAGGGGTATTAAAAATAGTCTATAAAAACCAAAGACTTGAGAAAGAACTGCGGGTCTGGGAAAGAGAAGTTCAAAAAGATACTTTAACTTATGGGATTTTTTGGGGATTCCGTATATGAATAATAATTCACCATATCTTTCAATCTTTTCATTTTTTAAAAGGAAGTTTAAAGTCCTTTTTTCTAGATAACTCCATTTCATATTTTTATTAAATACAAAATCAGGAATAGGGCTGTTCATTTTTTTCTTCAAATACAAAAGGGAATAATAAAGAGGTCTGGTGAGATTGAATAATTCTGCCCTTTGCAATAATTTATCCCAGTTCAGATTATCCTTAGTTTGGTTGATAATTTCATTCATATCAACAAACCATATAAGCTGGGCATAGGAATGTTTCAGTGAATGAATGGAGAGGGTGAGAATATTATCGTAGGGGGAAAGGGATAAGACATTGGGATAATGGTTTTCTATGGATCTAGCATCTTTCCAAATTTCTTCATTCTTTATTTTTATAGCATATGCTCGAGACCTTATCCTTGATATATTGAAAAGATTTGTGTGTATATCTAAATTGATTGAATCTTTTAGATATCTATCAGGATAGAAGGGGAGGGGAGAGAAGCCATTTTTTTTTAGTATTTTACATATTTTTTCGTGGTGATTGCCTCTTATGAATATATCTATATCATCAAAATATCTTAGACCAATATCATTATAAATGGTTTTTAAAAAAGAAGCACCTCTTAGAAGAATTATGGGAATTTGGCTATCATTAAGACATCCTAAGAGGCTTTCTAATTCTTTTAAGATAATCATATTCTTGGCTAAATTTTGATAGTACATTCTCTCCAATTCTTTAAATTCTTTTAGGGGAGGCATTTCGATTTGAACCTTTTTTATATTTTTATAAAGAAGGCCAAAGAGGCCTTCAGCAAGAGATCTTTCGAAAAGGTATTTCCAGTTAAGATTTTTTAGATTTAATTCTTTTATCTTTTGTTTAGTATCGTTATCTAAATTTAATCTAGAGCAGAGAAGCAATAGACTGTTTTCTTGTGTCCAAGTCATAGGCTATTTTTATCCCCATATTTTTTTCATAGAAGAGAGCAATATCTCTCATAAATTTTTGACAATCTTGATAACCAAAGCCCTCTGTATAACCATGAATTAATGGTGGAATTCTACACATACCGCATATGGATTTATAATGACAATTGAAGCACTTTTTCGCTGGCCTCATTCTTTCATTTAGTTTGTTTAATGCCTTATCTAATTGTGAAGAATTTATACAGTTTTTTATGTTATATATGGGGAGGTCCATTTCGCAAACCACAATATCTCCATTTGCATTTATGTCAAAGCCATTTCCAGTAGCGCAACCAAAGTAAGCGCTTTCAAAGAATATATCTTTTTCTGAAATTTTTTTTAAATGAGACAATTCCCCAATAAATCTCCAATCATTTTCGATAAATTTTAGTTTCTTGTTTGAATAACGAGTAGTCTCAAAAGCAGCTTTTAAGTAATCCTTTAAGTTTAGCTTGATTTTATTAAAGTTTTTTATTTCCTTTCGAATTTCTTTTTTTGGTCCTATTGAAAGAGGCTGCACCTCTATGGGTATAACTCTATTATATTTTTTACCTATTTTGTTTATGAAGTCGTTAAATTTTATCATTCCTTTTAAATTTTTTTTATGGACTGTAACCTTAATAGAAGAATCAATTTTGCTTTTTATCAGGCTTTCAAAATTCAACAATACTTGGTTAAAATCTTTTCTTGTTAAGCAATGCTCTTCTCTTAATCCGTCCATGCTTACGGCTATCTGAAAAAATCCCCTATTCAATTTGAAGAGTTTATTTGAATAAATATCATCTGGTATATACAAACCATTACTTACTACAGATACAAAGCAATTCTTTTTGATTATATATTCAATCAATTTACTCACATCTTTTTTTAAAAAAATCTCTCCACCAGCAAGATGAAAAGAAAGATTATAATCTTTATATTTTTTTAAGAGGATATCTGTTAACTTAATCCAATCGTTAATCTCTAATTCTTTTTTTGATTTTCTGGTTCTGACATAGCAATAAGAACAGTTCATGTTACAATTTCTAGTTATCTCAAATCCTATACAGATATCTTTTGAAAAGTCTTTAATATTCATTTTAGATATAATTAGCAAATGTATGAAGTGACAGAAATTGTCTTTTTTAAGGCCTTTTCTAATGAATGGTATATATCTGGATATTTTCTACGTAGTTTTTTTGCTATCTGTAAAACTGATGTTTTTCCATTACACTGGTTTAGGATATATTGATCGATCTTTGTTGTGGCGTTCAGTCTGGGTTGATGTTCAGGAGATAATTTCTTTAAACTTTCTTTACTCATAGGAAACCCTTTAAAGGTGGAGTGATCGAGTTTGACAATTTTCCCAGATTTAGTTTCAACTTTTATATCCCAATTCCATATAACATTTCCTTTCCACTTAGATAGGGAAACTTTTGATGTAATATAATCTCCTTTGTTTACCTTGGTCGGTTTATCAACAGGGAAAAAGGCTATATTCCAGCTTGGAGTCCTATCTGGAGAGGCTGTGGAGAGGGTGACTTTTTCTGAAAGTCTTGCCTCAAACCACCCTGCTAAACCGTAAAATATACCCTGTCTTGTTAGAGCAAATTCAGCTGTCTCATTAAAATAGCTTTGGCTTGCTTTATATAAATCAATGCTTTTTATTAATAGTGGTTTGGCAAGATGGTTTTTCTTTTCAATATATCTGTTATATTGATTGTTAATAGCCATTTTTCGAAGAGCACCAAATTTTATTCCAAAGTGATTTCTTTTCCAGAAATTAATATCTTCATAAATATCCTTTACATCAACAGGAACCAAAAACATCTGGATAGAGAAAGGTATGAGAACTCCACTTTTTTTTAGAAAGCGCTCTCTTGCGTCCGCCATATAATCTATTATGTCTTCTTCTAAGCCAAAGGAGCCGAAAATCTCTGAGATGATAATATCTACCTTTTCAGAAAGAGAAATGTCAGTTGAAACATTATTGATAAAGGTTATTTTGTCCTTTAGATTGTTTTCTTTAGCTAATTCTTTGGCAATCTCTATCACACTATCTACCTCAACAGCATAGACCCTTTTTGCACCAGCCATACATGCAAAGAATGATAATATTCCTGTGCCTGCACCCAAATCTAAAACCACATCTCCTGGTTTTACTGTCTCAAAGATTGCTCTTTTAAAGGTATTTGTTCTGTATCTATCAGAGAGCATCATTTTGTGATATTCAATCATATTAGTCATGGTTTAATAAACTGTTGATAAGTTTAATGCTGTTTTTTAAATTATTAGAAAATAGAGTATAACATTTGGCATTGCTAACTATTGAAACAAGCATATCCATTCCTTTATTATTAAAAGAAGAAAGATTAAAGGATTGCTTTGTCATTTCGAGGATAGTTTTAGATTTAGAGATTTCTTCCAGTCTCGATTTTTCTTTTGGATCGAAATTAATAAAGACAATGTAATTCACTTTTGTTTGATTTCCTAAACATTTTTTATGTAAATGTAGCGGATTGATATACCATGCCTTTTGATTATCGTATCTTAAAAAATAGTCCTTAAGATTAAAATCTGATTTTAGATTTTGAAAGAGTTGAAAAGAGCTTTCCTTTATACAAAGACTTCTTGGAAAGGGTTCGATCATTAAATTATCTGGGCTTACAAGAGAGACCTCATCGGTCAAATACTTAAATCCATCCAAAATAAGTCCAAGTATCAAGGTCGTTTTACCTTTGCCAGGGCCTGATGGAAACAAAAAACCTTTTTTGTTTTTTTCCACAGCTCCTGCATGTATCTGAAGAAAATTACTTAATGAAATTCCAGCATCATTGATGACCAGCCATTCCAAAAGAGGAATGATTTCAGAAACATTCATGGTTTTAAAGGCAATATCTTTTTTAGTAAATATTGTGTGGATTGGTTTTGGTTTCTTATTTCCATTATTTATAAATACTGTGTATATATTTTTTGGTTTAGTTATAGAAGAGGGGATAAAATAAGAATAAAGATTTTTGAATTCCCTTAAAATTATTTTTGAGTTGGATCTGATTAAGAAATCATAAGTTACAATTCTGAAACATTCTTCATATTTGAAGCGTTCGTTCAAAATAAGGTTATGAAAGGGGAGATTTTTTAGGCGAGGTTCTTTTCGAAGAGACAAAAACTTTACTCCATTAGTAGTTTTAGATTTTTAAGATTTTTAAGGGTCTTTTCAATATCTTTTAGTGCATTATCTAAGCTTGTATCATATTTTTTAATTAACTTTTTTGCGATATCTTTTGTACTCTGTTTACCATCACAGTAGTTCCATATCAGTGTGGCTGTTGGATTGAGGGTATGGACCATGCTGTTTTCTTGATCGTATATTATCCCTTCGCCATCTAATTCTCTGTATAAAAGGTTATCTCTTTTTTTTGGTCTGTTATTTTTCAATATCTTCAGTTATGAATTTAGATAAGTTTATATTACCAATGTCCTCGTCCAATTCCACGTCCTTGATACTCGCGTCCCCCATGCCAAATGCCACCAGGTTTACCTTTATCACGCCCACGCCCGCGTCCAGGAGGAGGAGTTATTCTTCCTCTTGCAACCCCTCTTGCTCTGCCTCTTGCTA
>Ga0209427_10009564_pt1 | contig 10801 bp, 7 predicted proteins | sample DeeMarSWOR136_30_FD_187465 | JGI IMG/M metagenome (GOLD analysis project Ga0209427, IMG submission 187465) | Marine sediment microbial communities from White Oak River estuary, North Carolina - WOR-1-36_30 (SPAdes) (version 2) | ecosystem: Environmental > Aquatic > Marine > Intertidal zone >...
TCAACACACCCGCCATAGTCGCCACGCCGGAGATAAAGCAGGCCCTGCTCTCTGATGACGGGGTGAAGGAGGCCATGCAGAAGGCGAAATACTGCCACAAGGCGCTTTTGGGCATCGGTGATATTTCTCCAACGGCCTCGCTGCTCGTGAGCCGGGCACTCACCGAAGAGGACATGAAGGATCTTATTGTGCGCGGTGCGGTAGGTGATATCATGGGATGGTTCTTTGATATAGATGGCATGATCGTGGAATCCAGGGTGAAGGACCGGGTACTGTCCGTACCCCTGGATGAGTTGCCCAATATACCCGTGCGTATCGGTGTTGCAAGCGGTGACAGGAAGGTAGACCCTTTTGTCGGGGCGATACGGGGCAGGCACATCAATGTGATCATTACCGACGAGACCACGGCGGAAAAGATACTCGAGCGGTCATGATATGTTCAAGTGATGCTTGCGGGGCCTGCGTATTTAATGAGCGTTTGGTGAACAATTCTAATGAAATGGCACTAGCGAGTAATTGTTTCTCATGTGTACAACATAGAGCAGTGGATTTCAGGTGGATAAACAGAACAGATTGGAATCATTACAAATATCTCTTGACTTAAATTTCACATTCTTGTAAAATTTCAAATAAAGAGAAGCCAATTTTTTTTATTTCAAAATGAACTTTTGTGCAATTAATATCACTTATGTTCAATATTCAAGCCTCATACACCTTGATGGATGAGAGGCGGGCTGCGGAGAAGGGGGGCGGTCATGACGCGGACCGAGAAGTTGAGAGGAAAGGTGATCGGTGTCACGCCACAGCTGTGTCCGGAACGGGCGCGTTACTATACCAGAGCATGGAAAGAGCATAAGGGGCTTCCCATCGCTGTACAACGGGCGCAGGCGTTCAAGGCAGTACTGGAAAACCAGACCGTATTCATTGCACCAGACGAGCTCATCGTCGGCAATCAGGCGGGGATGCCGGTTGCAGCTCCAGTGTTTCCCGAGTACGGCATGGCGTGGATGGAGAAGGAGCTCGACACCCTCTCAGAGCGCCGGCTCGATCCCTTCCTCGTGGACGAGGAAACGAGGAAGGAACTGCTCGAGATCGGTGAGTACTGGAAGGGAAATACCCACTACGACTACGTGAAATCAGAAACCCTGCACGTGCTCCCGAAGGAGTATCTGAAGGGGTGGGACCCTGACAACGGCATACTAAACGATGCAGTCTCGAATTCCGGCCGAATGTCCACCGGTGACGGACACGTCATCGTCAACTTCGAGAAGATACTCCGGGTGGGCCTCAGGGGAATCATCGAGGAGGCACGGGAGGAGATGCGCCGGGCGGAGAAAACCATTACCCAGTACGAGTCCATGCGCAAGAAGATCTTCCTCGAATCGGTAATCATCTCCCAGGAGGCAGCGATCTCCTTTGCCAACCGGTATTCACAGCTCGCCTGGAACATGGCTAAGGAGGAACGGGAAAGCGCACGACGAAATGAACTGAAGACAATTGCTCAGGTCTGTTCCCGTGTCCCCGCGAACCCCGTATCAAGCTTTTGGGAGGCTCTGCAGTCCTACTGGCTCGTGCACCTCATACTGCAGATCGAGAGCAACGGCCATTCCATGTCTTTCGGCCGCTTCGACCAGTACCTCTTGTCCTACTATGAACGGGACCTGGAGGAGGGGAAAACCACCGCAGACCAGGCCCGAGAGCTCATTGAGTGCCTGTTCGTGAAGGCAAACGAAGTGAAGAAGATCAAGCAGATGTCCCACACCCGGAAGATGCACGGCTACCCACTATTCCAGACCCTCACCATCGGGGGACAGAAGAGGGACGGCACCGATGCCACAAACGCGCTCTCATACCTCGTGCTCGATGCCACGAAGAACGTGAAGCTCCAGGAGCCCACAACCATAGCGCGGATACATCCAAAGACTCCCATGCAGTTCTTCAGTGCCTGCTGCGAGTGCGTGGTCGAGCACGGAGGCGGACTGCCCGGCTTCTTCAACGATGAGATCGCCATACCGCTGCTCATGAGTACCGGTGTAACCCTCGAAGATGCCCGTGACTGGGCGGTGGACGGCTGTTGTGAGCCCATCGTGCCCGCAAAGCATAACCCCATAAACGGAGGGAGCTGTCACCACAACCTGTTGAAGATGTTCGAGATGGCTCTGCACAACGGCGTCAACCCGCGGAACGGTCTGCAGCTTTGCCCAGGAGATGGCGACCTCTCCGAAATGGATGCCTTTGAAAAAGTGGTGGATGCATACAGGAAGCAGCTCAGCTTCTACGTGAAGGCCCAGCCCATTTTAGACTCCATAACCTCAAGGGCACATGCCGATCTCAATCCCTGTCCTTTTCTATCCGGTCTTCTCGACTACCGGATGGAGATCGGCAGGGACGCGGAGGAGGGAGGGCCTCCCAACTACAATAACACCCTCTCCATCTGTCATGGGACGGTGAACGTGGGCAACGCCCTTGCAGCCATGAAAAAGGTGGTTTTCGATGGAAAGAGGATCACCCCTGCACAGCTCCTGGAGGCCATGGAAGAGAACTTCGAGAGCGAGCAGGGACAGATGATCAGGAAGATGCTCCTTGATGCGCCGAAGTACGGCAACGACATCGATGAGGTCGACTACCTGGTGCGCGATGTGCTCAACTGGTATGTGGATGAGATCACGAGCTACACCCCGGTACGTGGGGGGCACTACTGTCCCTCACCGCAGACTCTGTCGGCCAATGCATACTCGGGTGAGGTCATTTCGGCTACACCGGACGGACGAAAAGCCGGTGATCCCACAGCAGACAATATCTCACCCGCGGCAGGTACCGATGTGAAGGGGGCGACGGCCGTGATGAAGTCGGTAGCCAAACTCGATCATGCCCGTGCCACGAACGGTACGATTCTGAACATGAAGCTGCATCCCACAGCGGTGCACGGGCCCGAACGGCTCGCGAAGTTCGTAGCCCTGGTGAGGAGCTTCTTCGACCTGCAGGGCTTCCAGGTGCAGTTCAACATCGTCTCCGCCGAGACCTTGAGGAAGGCAAAGAAGACACCCGAACGGTACCGGAACCTGGTGGTCAAGGTGGCCGGGTACAGTGCGCTGTTCGTCACCCTCGATGAACAGCTGCAGGATCAGATCATCTCGCGAACCGAGCATGTGGTGTAAGGTTTATCATGGGAAAGGTCATTGAAAAGGGAAAGACCCCAGTCATTTTCAACATAGAGCGCCACGCGCTTCACGACGGACCCGGCATACGCACCCTCGTCTTCTTCAAAGGATGCCCCCTGAACTGCATCTGGTGCAGCAATCCGGAAGGGCAGTTATCAAAACCCGAGCTCTTGTTCAGATCCAGGGACTGCATATCCTGCATGCGATGCGTCCGCGTATGCCCGAAGGGAGCAGTCAAGGTGACTGAGGACCGGGTCATGGTAGCCGATGATCGGATCATCTACAACGACCGGGGGCTCTGCATCGCCTGCGGAACGTGTGTGAGTGTCTGCCCTGCAGGCGCTAGGGAGATTGCAGGCCGGGAAATGCTTGTCGGCGAGGTGGTCGACGAGGTCCTGAAGGACGAGATCTTCTACCGTAACTCCGGTGGAGGCGTAACGGTGAGCGGGGGGTCACCCCTCCTCTGGCCGGACTTCGTCGCCGAGCTCTTCAATGCCCTGAAAAGGCATGCCGTCCACACGGCGGTGGAAACCTGCGGTGCCGTACCCTGGGATCATTTCGAAAAGGTACTCGATAACACGGACCTCTTCCTCTACGACCTGAAACATATGGATTCCGCCAAGCACGGGAAGTTCACTGGAAGGGGAAACGAACGCATTCTGGAGAATCTGGAGCTGCTTGCTCAGGCGGGCGCGAAGATCATCGTCCGTGTACCGATCATCCCCCTGTTCAACGACAACCCGGACGATATAGGTGCACTCGCCCGGTTCACCATGGGGCTCTCGTCCAAACCGCCAGTTCAGCTATTGCCCTACCACACGCTCGGCCGATCCAAGTACCACCATCTGGAGCGGGAGTACCCTCTCGAGCGGCACGGCCTGCTCCTGGTGAGCACACTCGAGGAGCTCGAACGCACCGCCCGGAAGATCAACCCCAATACCAGCCTGGAAGTTTGATTCAGAGGCTACTTCTTACCGTAAGACCTGGCGGCTTCTTCCGGGTTCTTTCCGTGCTTGACGATATCGAGGAGGTGATCCAAATACCGCGCAGGGTCGTCGGCACAGATGACGTTTCGCCCGAAGATCACACCCGCCGCCCCTTTCTGCACTGCATTCCGTGCGGCTATGAATGAATCGACGGGCTTGTCGGTCTTCGCACCACCGAGCCCGAACACGGGCACCCCAGCCGTTTTTACGATCTGGTCGAATTTCTCGACAAACACCGTTTTGATCAGGTCACAGCCAAACTCTGCCACGGCCCGCGTACCGAGGATCAGCCGGTCGATGTTGTCCTGAAAGGTATCGATGCTTCCCATGGGAATGTATTCGCCTATCACCGGCATACCCAGGCTCTGAGCCTCCTCAACGTACTCACCGAACTGGGTGATGTTTCTGGTGTTAGCCTCATCATCGCCGCTGAAGAGAAGCGAAACCATCACTAAATCGGCTCCAAGGGAAACCGCATGCCTCACCGACACGAGTCGCTCGTTGTATCCCCTCTTGTAGGCATAGGCTTTGATGTAATGTGTTGCGTAGTTGAGGCGGATGATGCAGAGCGGCGCGTCACGGTCCGCAAAGAACTCTTTGCACTGCTGTGCCATACCGGGCATGAGCAGCAATCCGTCCGCCTTTTTCAAAGCGTGAATCTGTTTTGGCAGCTCGTCGATACCCTTGAAAGGCCCCATGTAGGACCCGTGATCAGCAGCCACGATCACCACCTTGCCCCTGCTGAAGAGCCTTCCTATTCGAATTTCCTTTCCAGTCATGTATCACCTCCACGTGGTATAAGAGTTCAGATGTATCAAATGATGACGCACTCCACCCCGAGCATGGATGCAACCTTGCTCAATACGCTGTTCAGTCTTCCATAAGCACCGGTGTGATGGTGGGAGGGTGCCGCGTAGAGCCACTCCTCGGCGAACAGTTTGATGCTCCCGCCGCTCCACCTGAAAAAGGTCTGGGGTGCGGCGATGTCGCGGGGCTTCATCGCCAGGTTCTCCCCCTCCGAAGAGATAAACTGGAACCTGCTGTCGCCTATGCTCCCGATGGAAAAGAGGGTGAAGTCTCCGGGCTTGTAGGCGTAGTTGAAGCTGGCCCCGAACCCGTGCACGCCCTCGTAGTATATGGTGGGGACGATTCGCACCCCGTGCTTCGGGTCGGCGAGACCGGGGTTGCCGTGTCCGTCATGTGAGTTGAACATCTGGTCACGCTTGTAGTCCAGGATGTAGTGCTCCAGGAAGGTAGCATGACCGGCGACCTCTTCGAGCACGAGCATCGCGATAGCGCGGAGCACGTCGGCCTCGCAGGTGAAGGGTACGTGGTTTTCAACCATCCTCGATGTGCCGTAGAAAGGGATGATTCCCACCCGCTCATCGGAGAGCCAGACCTGGTCGAACTCCGCAACGGCGTCCAAAGAGTAGTTCTTCACCACTTTCTCGAGGGCAAGCGCGAGACGGGCCGAGCGGACCATCATCTCCTCGTCGACCTCGATTTTTCGTCTCCGCTGCTTCTCCTCTTCGATGAGCTGGCGGCCCTCCTTCTCGGAGGTCTCGAGGAAGGCATCGATGATCTCGTCGTGGTCTATGGGCCAGGAGCTCGTTCCGAACTGCTCCATGACCGAGAAGTTGTCCTGCATGAGGTCGGTCATGCCATCGTAAGGGTGGCCGATGATGCCGACGCGCGAGCTTTTAAGCCTGCTCACCGCCCTTGCAGCCCTGAGGTACTCTTCGAGCTCCTGCTGAGCGACCTCATCGTTGATGCTGCCCGTCACAACCCAGAACCTCCTGCCTGCCCTGATGAGCGAGCTCGAGGCCTCGGGCAGGCCCGCCATACCGGAGTTGACCATGATGAGATCGAAATCGGCATCCTCGCCGAACTCGTCGATGAGCTGGCTGTTCCAAATGATGATGGGAACATCGAACTGGAGCAGTGCCCGCATGGGTATGAGACCCTTCTGATAGGCAAGTTCGATGAAAACGATGACGTCCACCTCTTCTTTTTTCAGAACCGAGGCTGCTCTGAGCGCTTCATCCTCGTATTCGAAAAAGCCCGGATTCACCACCTTTCCGAACTTCTTCAGCTTTTCCTCGTACAGCCCCGTTACCCTGCGCGCCTCACCCCTCATGTGCCCTGTTTTGTTGTACCTGTCTTCCAGGAGCGCAGTGACGAGCAGGCCGATCTTGAACTCCCGTTCCGTTAAAGGCATGGAAACACCTCCTTCTCGTATGTCGTTAACCGAATCGAAATACTATGAATGTTTCAACTGTATCCTTCGATACTCATAACACTGATGTGGTTATGCTTACATTAAGAGGACAGTGCAACGTATATCAAACTGAGCACCTATACTTCAGTGCCCTACTGTTTTCCTTTCTTTGCTGCACACCACGTATCTTTTCCTACCTAACACGATGTAGGATGAAATCGAGATCATTTGCTCTAAGCGATCTCATGTCTGTACGGCATGGCCGGTGCTGTACCGAAGCGTGTTGTACTCAGGGCAGCAACCCGGTTAGCAAATTGAACCGATTCCTCGATCCCGTTCCCCTCGGCGATGTAAACTGCAAGGGCACCGTTGAAGGCATCTCCTGCTCCTGTTGCATCGATGGTATTGACTTCGAAAGCGGGTACATGGTCATGACCACCGGCATTCATGTAGAATGCCCCCTTCTCACCGAGGGTCATGACCACGGTCCCGACTCCCTTTCCTAACAGCTCGCGGGCACTCTCCTCGAGCGTGATATCCCTGTCGAGCTTGCCAAGCAACCCCCTGGCCTCGGTTTCATTGGGGGTGAGGATATCGACGTACCGAAAGAGCTCGTCGTCTACCGGCACTGCTGGAGCTGGTGCAGGGTTCAGAATGGTGGTGAGTCCGAACCCCTTCGCAGTTTTCAGCGCATAGGACGCCGTGTCGAGGGGAATTTCAAAATTGGTCAGCAGTACGTCGGCATTTTTTATTTTTTCTTTCCCCCTGGCCACATCCTGTGGTGTCAGATAGCTGTTTGCGCCTGGAACAATTGCAATGATGTTCTCGCCCGTTTCCTCAACAAAGATGGGAGCAACACCTGTGGGGTGTTCCTCATCGATGAAAATAAAACTCGTGTCAAATCCTTCGTCCTTGAAATTCTGCAGCGCTGCACTGCCGAACATGTCGTTACCGATTTTCACGATGACCGTCACATCGGACCCGAGCCGTCTTGCGCAGACTGCCTGATTGGAGCCTTTTCCCCCCGCACCGCTCTTGAACTCGTCACCGACCACTGTTTCACCGCGAAGGGGCAGTCGTTTTAACCTGGTCGTCAGGTCCATCATGAAGGAAGCAACGACAACGATACAGGTTGCGGACTTTTCCATGAGCCTCCTCTGGCTTATCCTTTATCTATTCGTCTCCCCGGGAAGCAAGTATGATTTTCACACCTTGCTTCTCGTACTGGGATTTCGTATTGTTTGTGAGTTTGTCATCAGTCACGATGAAGTCAATATCCTTCAGGCTCGCAATGGAGACGAATGAGGGGTTATCGAATTTCGAGGAATCGACGAGCAGGTAGGCCTGGGTGCTTCGATTGATCATCTCTTCAGCGATCCGGGCGGTATACTCGTCAGTGGTCATCAAACCGTCCTTCAGGGTGATTCCGTCAGCGCCCACGAATGCCTTGTCTGCCTTGAACATTTGCATGTTCTTTTCAACGATGGGCCCGTGGCAGTCCATGCGGAACAGCCGTACAGCACCCCCCAGTATGATCACTTCACAGAGATCCCCGAGGGTCTCGGCCACGATCAATGAATGGGTCACCACTTTGATCCCCTGGAGCTGGTCGGCCTTTATTCGATTGGCTACGGCCTCTGCGGTCCTGTACACTGTGGTCCCCGAGTCGAAAAAAACCGATTCGTAGGGTTGCAGCAACGCGGCTGCCCGCTTGCCGATGGCTCTCTTTTCATCCACGTTTTTCGTAAACTTCTGCTCGAACACGTAATCGAAGCTCCGTTTCTTATAGAGATGCACGCCCCCATGGGTCCGAATTACCTTGCCCTCCCGCTGAAGGTCAGTAAGTGTTCGTCTGACCGTTGCCTCTGAGACGTGCAACTCCTTCACAAGAGTCTCGATTTTCATGTTTTCTTCAGCCACCAGCAGGTTTAAAATAAGTTCTTTTCTTCTCTGTACACCGCTCATAACATGGTCCGATTTATGTACTCTGGAAATTAATACTAAAAGATTTGAACGATTTGTCAAGTTTTATAAGCGAAATGATCATTTTTTTGATTAAATCTTGACAAACAACATATATCTGGTATACTCTGGGAGTTTTAACTGTCTATGCCGGGGAAAGGGTAGGACATGTTGCATGAGATACGTCTATGTGGTATTATCCCAGAAAAAATGCTTGACATGAATTTTGAACATATGTTAATGTAGACGAACTTATGTCTAAATAATTCAATTTGAACACTTTTGCGGTTTCAATCTTCTCCAATCGTTGTACAATGATCGCTAAAAAAGGGAGGTGATGCCCGGACAAGAATAATAGCAGTACTGTATCAAGTAGGCGTAGTTACCCAATCTTAAAATTAGTGAAGGGGGTTTGTTACATGAAAAAGATCATCATTGTACTGGTAGCCCTGTGCTTTGCCTTCTCCATTGCAGGCGCCCTTTTTGCAAGCGGCGGAGCTGAGAAGGGAGGAGCTCCAGAGGAAAAGGGAGCCTGGGGTGCGAAACTGCAGAAGCGGATCGAGGGCAGGAAGGATGCGCCTGCGGCGCAACCACTTACGCCAACCGATTTTCCGGCCGACCTGCTTCCCGGCATCGACAAGCCCGGTGCGCTTCCCAAGAAGCAGTACTTCGTCACCTATTCCAACGGCGACATGAACGACCTGTGGCGTTTGAACCACGTGAAGGACATGGAAGCCTGGGGCAACGCCTACATGGACCGTTTCGGCATGAAGTTCATGTGGACCAACGCTGGTAACAACTCACCGAAACAGGTGTCGGACATCGAGTCTCTCGTGGCCCTGAAACCCGACCTGCTCATCGTGTCGGCCAACGAGTCCGAGCCTCTGTCCGCCATCTACGAGTTCTGCCAGGAGGTGGAGGTTCCCTTCATCACCGTTGACCGCGGAATCGCAACACCGCTGGCCTGGACCTACGACGACGACTCCTACATACTGCACATCTCCATGGATTTCATGTGGCAGGGTGTCGTCCAGGGTGCAGCCATTGTCGATTACCTGAACGAGAAATACGGCAAGCCCATGGGCAACGTGGTGGAGCTCGCTGGTATCCCCGGCTCGGAGCCCGGCATTCACCGCTCCATCGGTCTCAACCTGGTGCTCGACCAGTACCCCGACATCAGGATCGTGGCCACACGACCGACCGAGTTCGACCGGAAGATCGCCTACGAGACCATGAGCGACTGGCTGCAGAAGTTCGGCCCCGGTGAGATCGACGCTGTGGCAGGCTCCTTCGACGAGGGCAACCTCGGCGCCCTACAGGCCATACACGAGGCGGGAAGGGACGAGCTCGTTGGCGATGCGCAATTCGGCATCGATGCGGTGCTCGAGTTCCTCGAGGACATCATCAAGAAAGAAACCAGAATAACAGTCGAGACACCACCCTATTTCGGAATGCTCGCCTTTGAGTACGGTATCAGGTACCTGAACGGTGAGAAGATACCTTCGCTGGTCATGCTGCCGAACCGCGTGTACAGTGCTGCAACACCGGAGAAAAAGACCCTCCTGGAAAAGCATATCAGCCTGATGAAGGAAAACAGGAAGGACTTCCCGCTCGTCGAATGGGGCGGTCAGGCCGTATTCAGCTATGACGTGAGCAAGTACTACCCCAAGAACTGGATAGAGGATCCGTCGCTTGTGGATCTGCCGAAGTACAACACCGATCCTCCGATCAAGACCAGGTAAATTCATCGGAAGTCACAATATCAAAGGTGAGGGGGCGCTCCGCAAGGGGAGCGCCCTCTGACCTGTTTATAGAAGGGGGCTGCCTTGAGTGACGTACTGCTGAAAGCGGAGAATATTACAAAGGAGTTCCCGGGCGTCAGAGCGCTCGACGACGTGGATTTCGAGCTTCGCAAGGGAGAGCTTCACTGCCTCGTCGGGGAGAACGGTGCGGGCAAAACCACCTTTATTAAGGTACTCTACGGCGCCTATACCGACTACAGGGGAGAGATATTTTTAGGTGGCGAAAGGGTACGGATCACCCACCCGCTGCAGGCTCAGGAGCTCGGTATTGCGGCCATTCAGCAACACCGTGATCTGGTGCCAACCCTGTCAGGCGCGGAGAACATCTTTCTTGGCATGGAGCGAAAAAAGGGCATCTTCATCGACGAGAAGAAGCAGTATGAACTGGCCCGCAAAGTGGTTGACCGATTCGACAAATCCATCAACCTGGACATACCTGTGCAATATCTGACAGTGGCGGAGCAGGAGATCATCGCCATCGCAAAAGCGCTGGTACGGGAGCATCAGATCCTGATCCTCGATGAGGCCACGGCACCCCTCGATCGAAACGAGCGGCAGATTCTCTTTGAAGTGTTGAAGGAGATGAAAAGCGGGGGGGATATCGGCATAATTTTTATCTCACATCATATCAACGAACTGTTCGAGATCGGCGACCGCGTCACCGTGTTCAAG
>Ga0209427_10009565_pt1 | contig 10800 bp, 9 predicted proteins | sample DeeMarSWOR136_30_FD_187465 | JGI IMG/M metagenome (GOLD analysis project Ga0209427, IMG submission 187465) | Marine sediment microbial communities from White Oak River estuary, North Carolina - WOR-1-36_30 (SPAdes) (version 2) | ecosystem: Environmental > Aquatic > Marine > Intertidal zone >...
AGCCCGAAACCACCTATAATGGAAACATCGATCGGATTGCCTACCCAGTCCCAAATCTGTACGCCTTTGTTCTTCAATTCCTGCCGGATTTCCTGAGGAAGGGCGATAACATCAAGCCCCACCTCTTCACATTCGTCGGCGGAAAGGACACTGGGTCCGCCACCGCCACCGACAACGCCTACCCGTGGTCCCAGGACCGGGGGAAGAAAACAGAATGAAACGGCAATATCTGCCATTTCATCAAAGTTCCTGACGGGAACAGCACCAGCCTGAACAACCAAGGCTTCCCATGTCTTGATGGAACCGGTCAGTGAGGCGGTATGGGAGGCTACCACTCTCGTAGCCGATTTTCCCCTGCCACCTTTGATAATTATTACCGGTTTGGCGGCAGCCGCCTTGCGCAGGGTATTAAAGAACCTTTTGCCATCCTTCACACCCTCAACGTACATCAGAATTATCTTTGTCTCGGGGTCGCCAGCAAAATAATCAAGGTAATCGGATTCATTGAAGTCAAGGGCATTCCCATAGCTGACGACCTTGCTGAAACGGATGCCGCGAAAGGAAGCCATACGAACGAATCCCGAAGCCCCGCCACCGGTCTGCGATGCCATTCCTACAGGGCCTGATTCTTTGGGTAAATTATAGCCGAAAGAGAGCCCTGTCCGGGGACAGTAAACACCCATACAGTTTGGACCTATGAGGCGGATACCGTATTCCCTCGCCTGTTTCAGTATTTTCTGTTCCAGTTCGGCGGCTTCCTGACGTCCGGTCTCGCTGAACCGGGCGGTATAAAGATGGACAACCCTGACGTTCTTCTCGGAGCAAGCCGTCAGCATATTCAGAACCTCTACTGCAGGTACACAGGAAATCACGTAATCGACCGAACCGGGTACGTCCAACAGGGAGGGATACGATTTGATGCCCAGAATCTCCGTGTATCTGGGATTGACTGGATATATCTTTCCGCTGAAGCCATAGTCCAAGAGATGCGATGTGTAGCTGTAGCCCCAGGTTGCGGGATTGCCAGAAGCTCCGACGACAGCTACCGATTTCGGGGAGAAGGCTACTTCTAATTCATCAACAGACATCTACAGTCCTATGTTCAGCTAAACTTGTTTTTACAGAATGGCAGAGAGCAGACAGTTGTGGTTATGGAGCAGGGAGCGGTATTACTTCTTCTTCTGGTAGTATTCAATCAGTTTGTTCGCGGTACTGGCTGCCCTCCCGATATTTGAAAAGAGAGGGATGTTTGCATCCATTAGTCTCTTTTTTATTTCATTCACTATATTCTGCATAACCGGGTCAGTATTATTACCCCGACCCCTCTCCTGGAAAACCACCAACAATGGCTTTTTTATATCTTCCACATTGAACCGCTTCATATGCTCTTCAATCAACTTATTTATATTCATATCTCCGCCGCGGAACCACGGACCACTCATAAAGAGAATCAGGAAGTCGAAATTCTCGTTTTCATCCATCATCTGTATCATTCCACCAACGTTAAAATCGTCATAACCTATTGAGAAATCAGCCGGATTGCCAACCCAGTCCCATATGGGACTACCGTTAGCCTTCAGTTTTTCACGGATTTCTACCGGTAGAGGGATAACATCGAGGCCGGCTTCCTCACAGATATCGGCAGCGAGCACGCTACTCCCACCACTGCCACCGGCGACACCCACCCTGGGTCCTTTAATCGGTGGGAGGTAGTAGAATCCGGTAGCAAGGTCTACCAGCTCTTCCAAGTCTCTAGCAGAGACGGCACCGGCCTGATTAACCATTGTTTCCCACACCTGCATAGAGCCAGCAAGAGAGGCAGTATGGGAGGCGGTAGCCCTAGTTCCCGACGTACCCCGACCGCCTTTGACAATAATGACCGGCTTGGTGGCGGCTGTACTACGCAGTAAATCAAAGAATCTACTGCCATCCCTAACTCCCTCAATGTACATCATAATTATCTCTGTATCCGGATCCTGGGCGAAGTACTCCAGATAATCACATTCATTGAAGTCAAGAGCATTGCCATAGCTGATTGCCTTGCTGAAACGAAGGCCTTTCTCATCAGCCAAGAAAACAATCTCACCAACTGCCTGACCACTCTGCGAAGCCAGACCCACCGGTCCTGATTCTTTAGGCATACCGTTATTAAAAGATATGCCCTCACGGGGATAATATAAGCCCATACAATTGGGGCCAATGATACGAACGCCACCGCTTTTAGCCCGTCTCAGTATATCCTGTTCAAGCTCAGCAGCGTCTTTGCGTCCAGTCTCGCTGAAGCGGGCGGTAAAGAGGTGAACCACCTTGACGCCCTTCTGGACACAATCGTCAATCATAGCCGGAACCTGCGGGGCAGGAATCGAGGAAATTACGTAATCAACCACACCGGGTATGTCCCTAACTCTAGCATAGGCTTTCAAGCCCATAATTTCGGAGTATTTGGGGTTTACCGGATAGATATCTCCTTTAAAGCCAAGCTCCTGAAGAGGAGCAACAAAACCGCCACCACGTCCACCACTATTAGAGGCTCCAACCACAGCAATAGACCTAGGGTGAAGGATTTCCTCTAATGGGTGCGCTGACATTAACCATTCCTCCCGTGTTCATAGTAATTTATCAATTTGCTGGCAGCCCTAGCTGCCCTTTTAATGTGTGGATAAATCGGAACTCTGGCTTCTATTAGCTTATCTCTTACTTCATCCATCATCTTGCGAAACATTCGGCTATCATCGTCATCGTCATCGTTACTGCGACTCATATACTCCATTACTGCCAGTAGTGGCTTGTCGTTAAGGTCATTCAATCGATACTGTTTAAGGTAGTGCCCGGCCGAAAGCTGGTCCTGACCAGGATGATAATGACCGCGTACAAATGCAATCAGGAGATCAAAATCCGGGTACCTGGACATTATCTCGAGCATATCACCGGTATCCCAGTCCCTATCTATCCTGATCGACATATCCGCCGGATTCCCAATCCAGTCCCATATCAGGCTGCCCTTGTTCTTCAGTTCCTCCCGAAGCTCAGCTGGCAGAGGAACTACGTTAAGACCGGCTTCTTCACACTCATCAGCAGCCAGCACACTGCTTCCGCCACTTCCGCCAGCTACACCCACCCGGCGACCAGTAATCGGTGGGAGAAAATAGAACGCGGTAGAGAAATCAACCAGTTCTTCAAGGTTGCTGGCAGATACAGCCCCTGCCTGATTAATCATGGTCTCCCATACCTGCATAGAACCGGCTAGGGAGGCAGTATGGGAGGCGGTTGCCCTTGTGCCCGATTCACCACGGCCGCCTTTGACGATAATAACCGGTTTGGTGGCAGTTGCCCGGCGCAGTAAATCAAAGAACCTCCTACCGTCCCTAACGCCCTCAATATACATCATGATCATGCTGGTTTCCGGGTCCTGTATAAAGTATTCCAGATAATCACACTCGTTGAAGTCAAGGGCATTACCATAGCTTATTCCTTTGCTGAAACGGATGCCCCTAGCAGCTGCCGTCTGGACAATCTCGCCGACCGCCTGCCCGCTCTGAGAGGCCAATCCAACTGAACCAGGCTCTCTTGGGAACCCATCATGAAAAGCAATATTCTCACGAGGATAATAGAGGCCCAAGCAATTCGGGCCTATTAAACGGATGTTGTACTTTTTTGCCTGCCTCAAAATTTCCTGTTCGAGTTCAGCGGCTTCTTTACGTCCAGTCTCACTGAAACGGGCGGTAAAGAGGTGAACCGCTCTGACTCCCTTCCGGGAGCAATCATCAAGCATACCCAGAACCTGCGAGGCTGGAACCGAGGAAATAACATAGTCAACCACTCCAGGTATGTCCTTGACGCTAGCATAGGCTTTCAAGCCCATAATTTCGGAGTGCTTGGGATTTACCGGGTAGATTTTCCCCTTGTATTCTTGCTCAAGGAGAGGAGCGACAAAGCCACCCCCACGCCCACTGTCAGAGGCTCCCACCACAGCTATTGAGTGTGGATGAATAATCTCTTCTAATGGGTGTGCAGACATTGACAGTCCTTTCCAGATCTAGCGGGGAAGCAACACAGCTTTCCTCACTTCTCATATTTCAGGGAATCAGGTTGCGTCCAGACACGCCGAGTTTGTGGCAAATATTATGCCACTACAATTTGCAGCTATCAAGTACTACACTCAACCCCAAGGCTTGCTCTACGCCACCAAGAAGGCCTGTACCAGCCTAATTCCGCCTCTTACATAAAATGATACACGATTTCGATACTATCATGCAACAAATGTGGTAGAATATAGTCCAGCGCCATACTGAAAGGATGATTTATTATGGCCAATCCACAGATAGAAAAAGACGACCAGTTAAATATGGAGTCACTTACGTCCAATGACCTGACGTGGGTCAACATTGAGCATCCAACCGAGAGGGAGACCGAGTACCTGTCAAAGAACTATCCATTCCATCCCCTTGACCTGGACGACTGTCTCAGCCGAATACAACGTCCTAAAATAGATGAATATGAAGACTACCTGTTTTTTGTTTTTCACTTTCCGGTGTTTAATGTAGAGGCACGGGTAACAACACCGAGCCAATTATCAATGTTTATTGGTAAAAATTACTTGATTACTCTACACAACGGAGACCTAAAACCACTAGTAAAACTGTTCAGGGAATGTCAGATTGACGAGAAATCGCGAGAGGATAATTTTAGCAGTGGTTCCGGTTACCTCCTCTACCGTATTATGGACAGACTGGTTGACTACTGCCTGCCGATACTAAACAAGATAGGTGGAAATATTGAACGGGTGGAGGAGGAAATTTTCTCTCAAAGTATGCCCAGGGCAATCAGGGAAATCTCAGTGCTCAGGCGTGATGTTATCTCTTTTCGCCGTATAATCTGGCCAATGAGAGCCGTCATCGGCGGTCTTAAATCAAAGGTTAGCGACTATACAAAGCCAGACATGAGTGTATACTTCGACGATATGGTCGACCACGTGGACAAGATATGGGATGGCCTGGATGAGTACAAGGAAATAATTGAAGGACTAAACGATACTCACGATTCGCTAGCCACAAACCGCACCAACGAGGTAGTGCGAATGCTTACCATCATTGCCACTATTTTGCTACCAATCACCGTTGTAGCAAGCATCTTCGGAATGAATATCCAGCTGGGACCTTTTGGCGATTCTCCGTACTCATTCCTCTACGTATCCCTTATCTGCTTAGCAATCATTGGCGGTATGCTCTACTTTTTCCGTCGCCAGCACTGGATTTAGTGATGAGCTTCTCTCACCGATTCGTGATTATTGCATCCGTCTTTGTTACCTGCCTCATAACAGCCAACATAATTGCGGTAAAGGTAATAAGCCTTGGCCCCTTCATTCTACCGGCGGCTATATTCGTTTTTCCCCTAAGTTACATATTTGGTGACGTTCTTACTGAAGTCTATGGCTATCACCAGGCAAGGAGAATAATCTGGCTTGGTTTTGCCTGCAATCTAATCTTCGTTATTTTTGCCTGGGTCGGTAAGCTTCTGCCGCCGGCATCCTTCTGGGAGGAACAGGAAGCCTATGTGAGTATACTGGGATATACATGGAGATTACTGGCGGCTTCTTTCTGCGGCTACCTTGCTGGTGAGTTCGGCAACTCCTTCGTTCTGGCAAAGATGAAGATATTAACCAGAGGGCGATGGCTGTGGTCAAGAACCATCGGTTCTACTGTCGTGGGCCAGGGACTAGATACAGTGTTGTTTATTGTTGTGGCTTATATCGGCACTACCTCTTTTACACCAATGATGATATTGTATCACTGGCTGGTGAAGATTGGCATCGAAGCTGTGGCTACTCCTTTCACCTATGTCGTGGTGGACTTTCTGAAGAAGAAAGAGGCGGTTGATACCTACGATTATGAGACAAATTTCAATCCCTTCCTAATCTGGGGCAAGGAAAGGAGCGTAACCGGACGATGAAAATCAACATACTGGGAGCACACAACTGCGAATCACAGCAGGCAAGATTCGCCTCAATACTAATTGACGATACCATAGCTATAGATGCCGGTGGAGTCAGCCCCAGCCTATCGTTTGAGGCTCAGCAGGCGATTCAGGCTATCCTGCTCACCCACCACCACTATGACCATATCAAAGATATCCCGGTAATAGCCATGAACTACTGGCTAACGGAGACAACTATCGATATATACTCAACACAGCGGACATACGATACTCTGGTGGCCCACCTGGTCAATGACAAGGTTTACCCTAATTTTTTCGAGCGGCCCGAAGAGAAGCCGACCATAAATCACACGGTTATCCAACCGCACCGAGAAATACAAATTCAAGGTTACAGTGTCCTGGCTTTGCCAGTAAACCACTCCGGACCTGCCGTTGGCTACCAGATAACTGCTCCTGACGGGAAGACGGTATTCTATACCGGCGATACAGGGTCGGGCCTAGAAGTGTGCTGGCAGAACGTATCACCACAGCTACTCATTATCGAGGTTACCTTGTCGAACAAACACGAAGAATGGGCTAGAAATTCCAGGCACCTCACTCCAGCCCTGCTGAAAGAGGAGCTAGTTAGCTTTCAAAAGGTCAAGGGCTACCTACCGAAGGTAGTTACAGTCCATATAAACCCCTTTATAGAGGAGGAGATAGGGGCCGAGCTAAAGGATGTAGCATCCACGTTAAACAGTACAATTATCCCCGGTTACGAAGGGATGCAAATTGAGATTTAGAAAACTCCCAGATAAGTAACCGAATAACAGAGAGTACGGCGCTCAGGTCAATGGATAATCCCAAATTCATAGTCGACATCAACGTAGGCAAGCTAGCCAAGTGGTTGAGAATGATGGGATATGATACCCTCCTCTTTGATGCAGACGACGACTGGCGGATGATAATTATTGCTCTAGAGGAAGGAAGGGTCGTTATAACCAAAGATACCCAGATTGTAAAGAGGGGTGTTATTACCAGTGGACGACTGAAAGCCATTCTTATCACCAGCGATAAATCAGAGCAGCAGATACAACAGGTAGTAGAGACCCTGAACCTGGACTACCAGTACAGGCCGTTTACTCTCTGCCTGGAGTGCAATCAACAACTTGTTGAGACGAGCAAAGAGGAGGTGGAGGACAAGGTACCACCCTACGTTTTCCAGACACAGAGTCAATTCGTGGAGTGTCCTGCCTGCCACCGAATCTTCTGGAAGGGCACGCACTGGAAGGCAATGACCGAGAAACTGCAGAGACTGAGGGATAGTTGACCATAATCCAGCTTATTGTTACACTTCTAAACAGAGGATAAGGATGCTCAAAGGACTGGTCGTCTACGATTCAAAGACGGGAAATACCGAGAAAATGGCAATAGCTATTGGTCGTGGCATGGAAAAGGCCGGTTTGGATGTTGATGTTAAGAAAGTGGAGGATGCTGACATGGGTGACCTAGTTAATGCTGATGCCATAGCTTTCGGTTCGCCGACTTATTTCGCCAACATGACGAGCAAAATGAAGGAATTCATTGATAAAAGTGTCGAGATATACCCCAATCAACTGAGGAACAAGGTGGGTGCCGCCTTTACGTCCTGGGCAGGTATAGGAGCCGAAACTACCCTGCTTTCTTTCATCATGGCCATGTTCCTGCATAGAATGATAATCGTCGGACACCAAACGGGTGATTTCGGAGCCATATCGTTTGGGTCGCCCGATGATAAACGTACCGCCCAATGTGAGGCATTTGGAGAGAGGATAGCCGAAATCACCAAAGCCATGGCCGAGAAGTAATGCGAGAATAGAAACAAAGACGAGATGTAGCTACAGGAGCTATTTGAGAAGGTTGATTATGAAGGTCTTAACTGTTGAGCAGATGCGTCAGGTGGAAGAACTGTGCGCCAAGATTGGCCTGCCGACAAATGAGCTTATGGAGAACGCCGGCAAGGCAGTAGCGGAAGAGGTCAGGCGAATACTGGGTACTATCGACGAACGGCACATCCTGATTATAGCAGGACCCGGAAACAATGGTGGGGATGGACTGGTGGCAGCCCGCCATCTTCACGACTGGGGAGCCAAGGTCAGCCTCTACCTTCCCAGTCAAAGACCTCCAGACGACCCGAACCTGAAGCTAGTCCAGGAACGTGGCATAGCCTGTATTGTTGCCGAACAAGATGATAACTTCGTAAGGCTTAATGAATTAATGTCGTCTACCAACGTTGTTGTGGATGCCATGTTTGGTACCGGCACAAGCCGCCCACTCAGCGGCATTTTCCAAGAAGTGCTGCAAGTAACCAGTGAGGCTCAAAATAAGCAGTCAAATTTTCGTGTTATTGCTCTGGACTTACCCTCCGGGCTCGATGCCGATACCGGTGCCGTTGACCCTGCCTGTCTCCATGTTGACGATACTATTACACTTGGATTTCCAAAGAGAGGACTGTTTAACTCCCCAGGAGCGGAAAGGGCAGGTAAGATAACCATAGTAGATATTGGTATACCCTCATATCTGGTAGAGACGATACCAACTAAGCTTATCACCGAAGACTGGGCCAGAACAGTCCTGCCCGAGCGCCCGCTGGTAGCCAACAAAGGAACTTTTGGTAAAGTCCTGGTTGTTGCCGGCTCAATTAACTACATTGGTGCCGCCTTCTTGGCCTGTAGCGGAGCCATACGTGTTGGCGCCGGACTGGTAACACTGGCGACAGCCTCCAGCCTCCTGCCTATTCTAGCGTCAAAGTTAACCGAGGTAACCTATCTGCCGCTACTGGAGTCACGCCCCGGTATCATATCCCCCAAAGCGGCCAACCTGATACACCAGGAACTCAGCAACTACAACGTACTACTTCTGGGCTGCGGACTGGGGCAAAGTCAGTCGGTCACGAAATTTATCAGGGATATTCTTTCACGGAGAGGAGCATACTCTTTGCCCACGGTCCTTGATGCCGATGCCCTTAACGTTCTAGCCATAACCCCAGGGTTGTGGCAACTACTAACTGATGATGCTATACTTACTCCACACCCTGGTGAGATGTCAAGACTGGTTGGAGTCTCTGTGGGAGAGGTACAAGCAAGCAGAACAGATACAGCACTAGAGTTGGCCCACAAATGGCAAAAAACTATTGTACTTAAGGGAGCGTACACAGTTGTGGCAACACCAGATGGTCAAGCCAAAATCAGTCCAATAGCTAATCCCGGGCTAGCTTCAGCCGGAACCGGTGATGTTCTCAGCGGGATTATCGCCGGGTTACGAGCCCAGGGTCTTACTTCACAAGACGCAGCGGCTCTGGGAGTTTACCTTCACGCTGAAGCCGGAGAGATGGTAAAAGCCAGGTTGGGTGACGCCGGCATGATTGCCAGTGACCTGTTACCAGAACTACCACTGATTATAAAGCGATTGAAAGGATAGCAAACCAACTACAAAATTTTTAGAGGACGCCTATGTTGCTAACAATTGACATTGGAAACACCAATATCACTTTCGGGGTCTTCGAAGGTGAGACGCTTCGTACTACCTGGCGTATAGCTACGAATATTCAAAATATGGCAGATGAGTATGCCACTTTCCTGCTTAATATACTTCACCATAAAGGTCTTTATACATCCAATATTACAGAAATAGCAATGTGCAGCGTCGTGCCACCATTAACGACCACCTTCGTAGACCTGGCACAACGATACTTTAACCTCAAACCACTAGTAATCGGCGCCGGGGTCAAGACTGGAGTCAGAATACGCTTTGATAATCCGAGAGAGGTCGGAGCTGACCGGATAGCAAATACTGCCGCGGCCCATCACCTTTATGATGGTCCGGTAATCGTTGCCGACCTGGGAACAGCTACTACATTCGATATAGTATCCAAAGAGGGTGATTACATTGGCGGCATTATTGCTACCGGCATAGCTACTGCTGCCGAAGCGTTATTCACACGAACGGCACAACTGCCCCGGGTGGAATTGACCCACCCCGCGAAAGTTATTGGTAGTAATACGATTGCAGGTATACAATCCGGCATTGTTTTTGGATACACAGCTCTGGTTGAAGGCATGGTAGCCCGAATCGAAAAAGAACTTAAGGAGAAAGCTACAGTGGTAGCTACCGGAGGGTATGCTCAACTCATAGCTAATGAAACCAAGATAATTGACGTGGTAAACCTTGATTTAACGCTGATAGGACTCAGGCTGATATATGAAATGAATAAAGCCTAGTCAGACCGGGAGGCAGGAATATGATAGCCAATAAAACTGTAGTACTGGGTATTACTGGAGGTATTGCCGCCTATAAGGCGGCAGATTTAGCCAGCAAACTGACCCAAGCTGGAGCTAAAGTCAAGGTAGTTATGACCAAGTCGGCCACTGAGTTTGTTACTCCACTTACCTTCTGGAGTGTTACCGGTCAAGAAGTAACCACGGAAATGTTCGGTCCAAGTGCTAAACCAGGCATTACCCACATAACCCTTGCTGATTCTACTGATGTGGTGGCTATCGTACCGGCTACAGCCGATATCATGGCAAAACTGGCATCCGGTATTGCCGATGACATGCTTACGTGCGTAGTACTGGCTACCAAAGCGCCTATTATTATCGCACCAGCAATGCACAGCAACATGTATGAGAACCCGGTCACACAAGAGAATCTGGCGAAACTCAAGAGCAGGGGTTTTGTCATCGTTGAGCCAGAGTATGGCCGTTTAGCCTCGGGAGCAATGGGCATGGGACGTCTGGCTGAGGTCGGGAAAATACTAGGCACCATTCAGCAGGTGCTGGGAAGGAGTGGTGACCTGGCTGGAAAGCAAATAGTGGTTACTGCCGGTGGGACTCAGGAGGCAATCGACCC
>Ga0209427_10009567_pt1 | contig 10798 bp, 7 predicted proteins | sample DeeMarSWOR136_30_FD_187465 | JGI IMG/M metagenome (GOLD analysis project Ga0209427, IMG submission 187465) | Marine sediment microbial communities from White Oak River estuary, North Carolina - WOR-1-36_30 (SPAdes) (version 2) | ecosystem: Environmental > Aquatic > Marine > Intertidal zone >...
TAGGGCACCTTGGCATCTCTATCTCTCATAATCTTCTATAGCATTTAGAGTATATATCGTTACATTTAAATCATCCACAGCGCAACGCGCGCACGATTATTCGTATTCTATGCATACAAATCGGCTTGAACGTAGCTACAACTCATGCATACATGGCGCGAATGAAACTGCAAAAAGGATAAGAGTCGAAGTTTCTTTGTCTCCAGAGGCAGAAGAATCCTTAATATTTCACCTACACTTATCCACTAAGCAAAATCATTCATGGCTGAAGGGTTGATTCACTGCATGAAACCGTTGCCGAAAGAATTCAAGGTTCTCCAGATTGAGGAGAAGTGGCAGAAGCGTTGGGAAGAGATGGGTATCTATCGTTTTGATTGGAAAGACCGCAAACGTTCAACCTACGTTATAGATACTCCTCCTCCTTATCCTTCAGGCGACTTTCACATGGGAAACGTCCTCAACTGGACATACTTCGACATCGTAGCTCGCTACAAACGCATGAGAGGCTTCAATGTTCTTTTCCCGCAAGGCTGGGACTGCCATGGGTTGCCGACAGAAGTGGAGACAGAAAAAGAACACAACATCAAGAAACGTGAAGTTCCACCAGATCGCTTCGTGAAACTCTGCGAGCAACTCACCAGCAAATACATAGACGTAATGAAAGATTCAATCAAACGCCTCGCAATCTCCGTAGACTGGACAACAGAATACAAAACCATGAACCCAGACTTCTGGAGACGTACCCAACTCAGCTTCATATTACTCCACAAAAAAGACCTAATCTATCAGGGCACGTATCCAATCAACTGGTGCCCCCGTTGCGAAACCGCAATTGCAGACGCAGAAGTAGAACACGAGACAAAACAAGGAACACTCCACTACATCAAATTCAAACTAGAAGACGGAGATCATCTGACAATAGCTACAACAAGACCAGAACTCCTCCCAGCATGCGTCACAGTAGCAGTTAACCCGCATGACGAACGCTATAAGCAACACATAGGCAAAACCATAGCCGTACCCACAGCAAACCGCAAAGTCAAGATAATCACAGACGACCTCGTAGACCCCACGTTCGGAACAGGCGTAGTCATGATCTGCACCTACGGAGACAAAGCAGACGTAAAATGCACCAAACAACACAAACTACCCGTCATCATGGCTATCAACGAAAAAGGAGAAATGAACAAAAACGCCGGAAAATACGCCGGACTAACCATACAACAAGCAAAAGAAGCAATAGTAGAAGACCTGAAAAAACAAGGTCTAATAGAAAAAACCGAACCCCTCCAACAAGAAATCGGAGTCTGCTGGAGATGCGACACCCCCATCGAAATCCTAGAACAAAAACAATGGTTCATGAAAACACGCATGCTAACACCACTCGTAGAAAAAAACGCCCTAGAAATCACATGGTACCCAGACTACATGAAAAAACGCCTAATAGACTGGGCCAAATCACTCGACTGGGACTGGGTAATCAGCCGCCAAAGAATCTTCGCCACACCAATTCCAATCTGGTACTGCAAAAAATGCGAACATATAATCCTCGCCGAACCAGACTGGGTGCCAATAGACCCAAGAACAGAACCACCCAAAATTGACAAATGCCCAAAATGCGGCTCAACCAACTTCAAACCCGAAACAGACGTACTCGACACATGGTTCGACTCCTCCATCTCATGCGCCGTACACGCTGGCTGGCCCGACAAAAAAGATTGGCAAAGACTATTCCCAGCCGACCTACACCCGTCAGGCTACGACATCATACGCACATGGGCATACTACCTCATGGTCCGCCACCTCGCACTCTTCAACCAAAAACCCTACAAAGGCTGCCTAATCAACGGCATGGTCCTCGGAACCGACGGAAGAATGATGCACAAATCCCTCGGCAACTACGTAGCCGCCCCAGAAGTCTTAGACAAATACGGAGCCGACGCCTCTCGACAATGGTCCGCAACTGGAGGAGCAACAGGCTCAGACATACCCTTCCGGTGGCCAGACGTAGAATACGCATGGAGATTCCTCATAAAACTATGGAACGCCACCCGCTTCGCCAGCCTGCACCTACAAGACTATACTCCCACAAAGAAAGAAGTGAAGCTAGAACTGATAGACAGATGGCTGCTCAGCAAACTGAACAGAGTAACTCAAAAAACCACAGAAGCCCTTGACACCTGCCAATTCAACATAGCTATGGAAGAAGTCCGCAACTTCACGTGGCACCAACTCTGCGACTCATACATCGAAGCAATAAAACATCGACTATACAAACCCGAAACTTACGGCGAAGAAAAAAGAAAAGCTGCACAACACACCCTTTACACAGCAATTTATCGAACATCACAACTTCTCGCGCCCGTATCCCCACACATAACCGAGGAAATATACCAGCTTATGTACGCGGAAGACAAGAAACACAAAAGCATCCACATTTCACCTTGGCCTACCCCACAAAAAATCGACGAAGAAGCAGAGAAATACGGTGACCTACTAGTCGCAGTAATAGGAGAAATCCGAAGAGAAAAATCAGAAAAAAGACTACCATTAAACACGTTCATCAAAAAACTAACCATCTACGCTGGAAGCAACAAGAGTGCGCACATCTTGAAACAGGCAATAGGAGACATCGCTGGAACCTGCAAAACAGAAAAAATCCAAATCCTCCCAAAAAAAGGCGAAGGCAGAGAAGTACAAGGATACACAAACGTCCGATACACAGCCAATTATTAGCTTGAAGGCTTGAAACGAAGGATAGCCGCAACACCGCCAAAAGATTTTGTTAACATCTCACCCTCTTCAGTCTCAACAGATATGACCTCCACATCTGCACCAGCTTGCTCCGCCAACTCAGCTAATTCATCAACAAGATCTTTTCTATCTTCTACACTGAGGTTTGGCGATTTACATTTTGGACATGATTGCCCAACGAGACCTTGCTCATAGTTAAGAAGCGTCTGCTCTTTAATCGTCTCTTGCTTGACGTAGTCACACACTGTACATTTCACAGTAACTCGAACTAGCTTGAGAGCCTCAGACAACAACAAGGTTTTCACGATCCCTGACTCTAAACACCGCCTCACTTCACTCTCACCATATGTGGCTAAGCCAGTGTCATGCCCAACCTCATAAAGAAAACTCTGCATAACCTTTTTTTCCTCAATGTAACGGACACGCCGCATAATCTCTGGAGCCCGTTCCACAAGTTCATCTACCCCCTGCTCTCCTACGTATGCGGTGTCGATAGTAGCGACAACCTTGTCCCTCAACGTGTAATGAAGAAAGCCTCCTTTCTCAAAGTCAAACTTCTTGAAGCCAGGGCCCCCGATAATCAAGCCCTTCAAATCTTCTATCGGAAGAAAAGTCTCATTTGCATGTTTTCCAGCACGTTTAAGAAAGTCCTGCAGCTTAGCTTCCCTTTGCCGTTCAAACCTTCTCGCAGACTGACCTCCAGCTGCAAATTTCCCCGGTACACCTGAAGTAATCTCCTTAACGATCTCTAGATGCCTACCTCGAAGAGTAGCGAACGTGGCCGCAGTTGAGTCAATAACCATGATCCCATAAGTCTCTCTTTCCTTCAAAAACTCCTGCAAATACTCCGTATGAAATCTAGAATCGCAACGGTAGAGGTACACTTGAATGGGTTCAGGCGGAGGAATCACATATGTCTCAATTCTTTCGCTTCCAGGACCACCGTTCTGGGGTATAGCTCCACAAAAAATGACTAAACCCTTTTCAGGCACCTTTCTGAACAGCTTGAGACGCTGAGTTACCTTAACAATAGCATCTTGAACATTCTTCCGCGTAGTAGTTGACTTAATGTTGGACGCGGTTCCATACTCCTGCTTAAGCATGGCAGCAACTTCGCTAATCTGACGACCAGGCGGCACGTAAAGAGAGACAAGCTCAGTCCCTCTACCCTCCTTTGAAGCCAGCGTATCCAGTGCCCTTTTCAAACGGAACCTTTCCAACGAAGTTCGTTTCTCGCTCAAACTACAATTCCACGCATAAACCGTTAAGCCTACACCTAGCACAATAGATAAGAGTTACCATTCTCAGGCCATTGAACCAAACTCTTCATGAACAAGCCCTAAAAAGAGTTTAAATTGAAGAAAAAACGCAAACTAGAGAGAAGTAAAGCCCTTCACAACCTCGCCGTTGAGTCTCTTCACCAGTTCAATCGTCAATCTTATCGCGTTCTCAGTGTCTTCAAGACTCAGCAACCCAACATGTGAATGAATGTGCCGAGTTGGCACGCTGATCACGATGCTGGGACATCCGGCTCTACTGATGTGGATTTTGCCCGCGTCTGTGCCTCCTTTCGCCACCTGCGAAAGCTGGTATGGAATTTTCATCTCTTCAGCGGTATTAATCACGAAGTCTTTCAATGGTTGATTTGGAATCATTGTAGCGTCAAACGTCAAGATAGATGGTCCCTTTCCCATCTTGGCTGGCGCTTCATACGCTTTGATCCCTGGCACATCTCCAGCTATGTCAACCTCAATTATGATTGCCACATCTGGATCAACCAGGTGTGCGACTGTTATGGCACCTCGAGCTCCAACTTCTTCTTGAACTGTTGCCGCACCGAAGACCGTGTTAGGATGTTTAACCTTGTTTTCTTTGAGTCTGCGGACAACTTCCATGGCGATGAATGCACCAATTCGATCGTCAAACGCTTTTCCCATTGCGACCTTTCCATTTCTAATCAAGGAGAAAGGTGACCAAGGTATCACCGGATCGCCCATTCTGATGCCCATCTCCTCAGCTTCCTTCTTGCTCGAAGCCCCAACATCTATGTACATAAACGTTTTTTCAACCACTTTTTTCAGATCTTCTGGAGAGAGTAAGTGAGGCGGCTTTGCAGCTATGACGCCTGGGACATCTCCTTTCCTAGTTCTTATGGTCACTCTTTGCGTCAGAAGCACTTGATCCCACCACCCTCCAAGCGGGTTAAACGTTAGAAATCCTGTCTTTTCATGTATCCCTGAAACAACGAAGCCGACTTCATCGACGTGTCCCGCAAGTAGCACTCGCGGTCGACCAGCGTCTCCACGATGCCTGAATACAACAGAACCCAACTTGTCTGTAGTTATCTCATCCGCATAAGACTTCACATGCTCCTTAACGATTCTTGAAACCTCACGTTCGAAGCCCGTGGGCCCGAACGCCTCGCAAAGCTCTTTCAACAGCACGATTGCTTTTTTGTCAACCAAAATAATCACCTACAACAAAAGCGTTTTTCACTTATCTAACATTCACCATTTACGCTCTCAATGGGTTCCTTCATCACTTATGCTTTTCGGAAACTCAGAAATGTCACCACTCTATGCTTCACCAATAGTTACGGACCCTTAAACAACGTAAAACCCATTAATACCCTGCTAACCAAATACGTATCCAGATGGAAACATGCTAGTTACAAACAAAAAACTTCTATCAGCTGCCAAGGCTAAAGGCTACGCTGTCGGCGCCTTCAACATTCAAAACCTAGAAACCTTGTCAGCCGTAGTTGAGGCCTCCACTGAAGAGCGGTCACCCGTGATAGTTGCAGTAACTCCTAGCACGATCAAGTATGCCGGCTTGGAATATTTGGCTGGAATGGTGAAGACTGCGGCAGAATCTGCTCCAGTGCCAATGTCCCTTCATCTAGACCACGGAAAAGACATAGAAACCGTTTCAAAATGCATCGACGCTGGATTCACTTCTGTTATGATCGACGGCTCACATCTAAATTTTGAAGAAAATATTTCCTTAACAAAACGCGTTACAGATCTGGCTCATTCAAAAGACATCTCTGTTGAGGGCGAGTTAGGAAGGCTTGCTGGCGTAGAGGAAGCAACCGTGGAAGAAAAGGAAGCAGTGTTGACTGATCCTGAAGCAGCTAAAGAGTTTGTTGAACGAACCGGCGTAGACGCGCTTGCGGTTGCAATTGGTACATCTCACGGCGCCTACAAATTCAAAGGAGAGCCGAAACTTGACTTCGAAAGGCTGAAAGCTATAAGGAAAAGGGTTAAGGTTCTGCTAGTTTTGCATGGGGCATCCAGCGTTCCATCATGGATAATTGACAAAGCTACGAAGTATGGGGCTAAATTAAGTGGAGCTAAAGGAATCCCAGAAGAACACATCAAAGAGGCTATATCTTTGGGAATAGCGAAAATAAACATCGACACTGATTTGCGGTTGGCTTTCACAGGCGCTATTAGAGAAATCTTGATTAGTTCGCCCAAAGAGTTTGATCCCAGAAAAATTTTAGGCCCAGCGAAGGAGGCTGTGAAAGAGGTTATCAAGGGTAAGATGCGTTTATTTGGAAGTTCAGCCAAAGCCTCTTAGAAATGGAGAAAAAAGAAAAATGAAAGTTGCAGTCTTAAGCGGAGGAGGAGATGCTCCGGGAATTAACGCTGTGATTAGGGCTGTTGTGAGGAAAGGAATTGAATCTTATGGGTTTGAGATGGTCGGTGTTGAAAACGGATGGCGAGGACTAATTGAAAACGAGTTTACCACTTTGGATTTAGACGAAACTGCAGGAATACTTCCTCGTGGAGGGTCCATCCTTGGAACTTCCAGAACTAATCCCTTCAAGAATAAAGGCGGAGCGCAGAAGATTCTGAGAAATGCTAAGGAAAACGGTGTTGACGCAGTAGTTGTTATCGGAGGCGAAGACACCTTAGGAGTGGCTTACAAGCTTTATGAAATGGGGCTTCCATGTGTTGGAGTGCCCAAAACAATTGACAACGATTTGCTCGGCACCGACTACACTTTCGGCTTTAACACAGCAGTTACGATAGCCACCGATGCGCTTGACAGACTTCACACCACAGCTGAGTCACATCAGAGAGTTATAATTCTTGAAGTGATGGGCAGATATACTGGTTGGATTGCGTTGGAGGCTGGGCTCGCTGGAGGAGCCGATGCTATTTTGATTCCGGAAAAGCCGTTCGACCTCAACGAAGTCTCTAATCTAATCAAGCACAGACAAAGCCGCGGTAGAAACTTCAGTGTTATCGTCGTTGCTGAAGGAGCGAAACCCAAAGAAGGCAAGGAAATACTCTACGGCGACAGCATAGATGAGTTTGGCCATGTCAGGTTCGGCGGCGTAGGCTACTATCTTGGCAAAGAAATTGAAAAACGCATAGACACTGAAACAAGGGTCGTGGTTCTCGGCCACCTCCAACGAGGTGGTTCTCCAACGCCTTTTGACAGGATTCTAGCCACAAGATTCGGAATCGCCGCCATAGACCTTGTCCACCAAGGCCAGTTTGGACGCGTGGTTGCTATACAAGGAAACAAGATTGTTTCAATCCCGCTAAAAGACATTATAGGTAAACGAAAGACCGTTGATTTGAACCTTTATAAAACAGCAAGCGTGTTTTTTGGCTAGATGCATGGAAGCGATTCTCTCAGACTCTGCGCAGCTACTTCCGGCGGCGTAACGTTTATGAACATACCAGTGCTGTCCTCGAAACCAGCCTGAATTGACAATTTAGGGTAAACTTCAAGATGCCAATGGAACCATTCATGTTGCCCATGAGTTGGAGATATGTGGAATCCATAGGAGTACGGCGGATCATTCAGGATTGTTGCGAGACTGCCAAAACACATTCTAAGAGCACGAGAAAAATCTCTCTTCCCTCTCTCATCAAGCTGCAAAAATGTGTGCTGATGTTTTTTGGGAAGAAGCCAAAACTCAAATGGATAGACACTTGCCCATGGAGCAAATGCAATGAAACTTTGGTTTTCAAAAATAAATCTAGGACTACCGCGTTCTGCCTCAATTACTTCACAGTAAGGACAGGCATCCTTTTTTTCCGACCAGCTGCTAAAAGCGGCAAGTTCATCTGAAATTCGCTTAGGAACCATCGGAGTTGCTATTATTTGACTGTGAGCATGAGAAAGTGAAGCCCCAGCCTCTTTTCCATGATTTCTAAAAATGGAGACGTATTCCCACCGTGAAAGACTCTTCAACCTATCCAAGTAAGCTTGCACCACTAACTCGATTTGCTCGACTCTGGCATTGCTTGGATGCTCATCGTGATTAGGCGACTCTATCAAGACTTCATGCGCCCCAACACCGTCGCTTCTTCTGTGAAGATCATCTTCAACTAAAGAAATGGAGCTGCGAGGACTAAGAGCGGGATACAGATTCGGAATACACCTTACAAGCCAATTTTTAGCTCTTTTTCCGTCAGAATCTTTCTCCCTTTTTATGCCTTCGTCAGAGGGAAGGTAAAGAAGGATTGCAGGTGGTGTCTTTTTCTCATTTCCCGGACAAAAAGCGCATGCTTTCGCCTCTGTCTTTTCAGATGGCCTACTTGAATAATCTGTTGGACGTTTCGCTCTTTCAGAGGCTATTATCACCCAGCGGTCTAGGATGTAGTCTTTTCGGATTTCGTTCGGCATTTTTTTTCTCCGTCTGACTATATTCTAACTGGTAGAATATGAAGAGTTGTTGATATCTTTAGTGCTTGGCAATTCTGTGTCGTTGAGTTCTTATTGAGTTATGCCTACCTGCGAGATCGAAAAGGAACAAAGGAATATAAGACTGGCAGAATTTTTCTTGTGAATGATGAAGTTGTTTACCCAAAGAAGAGAAGAGCCTTCACTTGCATTTGGTGGGCAGGCTCTGATAGAAGGTGTGATGATGCGCTCTCGCACACATGTGGTGATGTGTGTTAGACAACCAAACAATGAGATATTGACACACACAGAGGAGATAAAATCTCTATCTGGAAGATACAAGATCCTTGGACTACCGTTTCTGAGAGGCATCATCGCGCTGTTTGAAACCTTCTATCTTGGTGTCAAAGGCCTCTACTACTCTGCAAATGCAATTCTTGAAGAAGAGGAGAAGTTCACCATTAAGGAGTTTGCGATTGCAATTGCCATGGCTTTGGCGTTAGCTTCTCTTTTCATGATCGTACCTTTCCTCTTAGTGACTTTGTTCAATCTCACGGGAGTGATTTTCAACATTGTAGAAGCCATAGTGCGTCTTGCGATTTTCCTCCTATACCTGATATTAGTGAGCATGTGGGGTGAGTTCAAGAGAATACTGCAGTATCATGGGGCAGAGCATAAGACGATCAACGCACACGAAGCTGGGGTAGCATTGAATGTTTTGAATGTGAAGAAATTCTCCAGACTCCATCCTCGATGTGGCACCTCTTTCATCTTCATTGTTGTGGTTGTAAGCATCTTATTGTTCTCGATCATGCCAGATTTAGGGTTTGCTGCAAGACTCGCATACAGAGTACTTCTAATCCCAGTGATTGGGGCAATATCTTACGAGCTTTTGAAGCTCAGCGACAAACACAAAGACTCTGCAATTATGAGAGTCATGACAATACCAGGCCTAGCATTCCAACGCCTGACAACGAGAGAGCCAGATGAAGATATGATAGAGGTCGCAGTAAAAGCCGTGAAGGAAGTAAACAGACTAAGCCGTTCCTAGCACACGTACATGCGTGACTTCCCATGTATCCTCTAGACACATTTCCAGAAACTTGCTGCCGAAATAACCTCTGAATTGCGTTCATCTCTTGCACGCACATGGTTAGAATTATTAAGCCTCCCGAATAATCACTATCAATACGTCAAATACGCTGTATAGGAGTTTCTAACGTAGAGTGGAGGCGTGACTTGTGAAGTTGATCTACGTGGTCATAGACGGTATGGGCGACTTGCCAGTTGAGGAGCTGGGGAATAAGACTCCGCTTGAGGCTGCTGAAACTCCCAACATGGACTTTCTTGCAAAGAAAGGAAAAACAGGAATGATGTATACCGTTGGAAAGGGAATCGCCCCTGAAAGCGACGTAGCAGTTATCTCCATTCTAGGATACGATCCCGTCAAATACTCCACAGGCAGAGGGATTCTAGAGGCGGTTGGCGCAGACATAGTTGTGAAAGGCGGCGACCTCGCCTTAAGGTGTAACTTTGCAACACTAGGTAATAAAGACAAGATTATTGACCGAAGAGTGGGGCGAGATTTAACCACCGAAGAGGCTGGAGAACTAAGCAAAGCTGTAAATAAGAAGGTAAGATTGGAGTCACATCCAGTAGATTTCGAATTCAAGAATACCATAGGCCATCGGGGAGTCTTTGTCATACGGAATAAAAAGAAGGCTCTATCAAGCGAAATTACAAACACTGATCCTGCCTACTCCAGAATGGAGAAGCTTGGCATAGCAGAAACTACGGTTGAAATGATACTTAAAAAATGCAAACCACTGGACAAAACCCACGAAGCTAAGATATCTGCAGAACTCGTAAACGAATTCACCCAGAAAAGTCATGGTGTCTTAGATGAACACGAGATAAACAAAAGACGTGTTGCTGAAGGAAGGTTAAAGGCAAATGTCATACTTACGAGAGATGCAGGTCATTGTTTACCTGGATTCTTCAACATTAATGAAAAATATGGCGTCAACTTCGTTTCTCTCGCCGACATGCCTGTCGAAAGAGGAATATCCAAACTGACAGGTATGCACCTCGTTGACCTTCCACCCCCATCTCACAACCTCAAAAAGGACTGCACACTAAGAGTAAAGATACTACTCAACCTATTACCCTCATATGATTGCTTTTACATACATATCAAAGGCACAGACGAACCAGGTCACGATGGAAACTTCAAGCTTAAGACTCAACTCATCGCCACGGTTGACAAATACTTTTTTGGAAATCTACTAGAAGAGATAAGGTTAGAAGACTACGTTATCTGTGTCACGGCGGATCATTCAACTCCTTGCAGACTAAAAGCCCACAGCGACGATCCTGTTCCAATAGTCATATCAGGCAA
>Ga0209427_10009570_pt1 | contig 10796 bp, 12 predicted proteins | sample DeeMarSWOR136_30_FD_187465 | JGI IMG/M metagenome (GOLD analysis project Ga0209427, IMG submission 187465) | Marine sediment microbial communities from White Oak River estuary, North Carolina - WOR-1-36_30 (SPAdes) (version 2) | ecosystem: Environmental > Aquatic > Marine > Intertidal zone >...
ACTCCTGTGGTTCCCACGAGTTTCACCATTGCACCACACCCGTTTGAGGTTGAGTTGGTTTTCTAATGACATACATAATGAGTATTAGAAGGGTAACCTAAAACGTTGGGGGCCAAGTCTCTTTCAACATAAATGTAGTCGCTGCCCGCACCATCATAAGTGCCTTGTAAGGCAAAGAAGTCGTCATCTTCAACGGTAAATGTAGGACCAGTAATTTGTGCCCCCGGATTTACAATGGCGCCATAAGTTGACGTGTCATAGCAATCTTCCAATAAGCCTTGATTGTTGGTTATTGTGGGGTTAGTCAAGTCGTGTCCGTCCTATACAGCAAAGTAAACTCCGTATCATACAGAAACAAGCCAGCTTCCTGCCTATCCCGCTGCACTTCCCGATCCATTAAACGCAAGTCAATTGTTTCTGCCAACCCTATGACTCGGCGAAGTTCTGCGCGAGCTTTACTTTTAAGGTTGGTTCCCGTTGCGTCTGGCTGGTTAACACATAAAATGTGAATGGGAATGTGGTGTTCGTAGCCGTAGGCAAGTTGGTCGTGGCTGATGAGGGGTGTGCTGTTGTTAGGTTCGTCAATGGTGAACGCGACATATCTATGCTTCGGTGATTTAAACACATATTGCAATGGGTAGTCAGGGTAGCCAAATGTGATGAGGAATGGCGCTGGTGTGCCACCATCGTCTTTTGTAATGTTTGTGCCTGTTAACAACGTGGTTAAAGCAGTTTTGGTGCGGGTGCGAGGGTCTACGGCTTCGCTTCCCGCCGTGGTTGCGGATGGTTCGTCGCCAACCTCGTATAGGGGTAGCTCTGCAAGTTGGCAGTCGCGGTACATGAAACTGTTGAGCAAGTACCATGGTTTAACTTCTCGAACTTCAAAGTAGCGGCTGCCGTCTTTAATTTGATCGCCTACAAACACAGGGTCCTGGGTGCGTCCCACGGCATCGTAACGTGCGTAGGCTCCGGGAAGTAGATGCATGAATTGGCTGCCTGACGGCAAGATTATCATGTCTATTGTTGAGTCGCTCCAGCTTTTCTGGAACCATCCTGTTACAGAGTCTTCGCTGCCTAACACAAGAGTTCGCCGGGTGACTTCAGCACTTAAAACAGCACTTAAAACCAAATATAATGCCTTCTACACTGATGCTACTACCACTGTTGGGGCTACGCCAGTGTAGGCCCCCCAGTTTATTTTGTAGTCAATGGGAATAAACATGCAATTAATCGTACTTAATGTAGTGGGATTTACGTTGTTGCCTGCAGGATCTTGGATTTGAATTGCACAGTCAGCGTTGCCGCTATCTGTACTGCTTATTATGATGTCCACCATTTTAACCACATAATCGGTACTTGCAGATGGCGTTGCTGTGCCTCCGCTTGGAATAAGCCAATCGTTTACAACATCAAACGGATTTCCATAACTTGTTGCGCTCATCCAGTTGTATCCATTGTTACTTCGTATTTTGTGGTCTGTACCCGTTAGATATATGGCGCCCATAGCATTTTCTCGCAAGTTATTTCCCGTTATGGTACAGTTGCTAGAGCTAGTGTGTAACACTAAGCCATAATTCTGTGTTTTAACGCCTTGATCGTCATAGCAGTGGCAACCAGTAACGGTTATTTCGTCGTTTGACAGCCAAATGCCAGATGAATCCCAGTTTTTCACAGTGCAATTACTAATTACCACATCATCATGTTCCACCAACATCCCCACTGTTGACGCAACGCCAGTGCCTTCCAAGTAACAGTTGGATATTTCGCCTTCTGCTCGCATTACCAAACCATAAAGGCCTGTGCCACATGTAGCACCATCTACAATAAGATTGTTAATAGCTATATGTGCACTTCCCGTATCTACTAACATGCCAGCGTCAGGTGTACGACATATAATATTCCTATATATGTTGTGAGTGCCTTCAGCATTTGAAATAGCCCAGCTAGTAGGGCTTATTGCCTCCACGTTTTGGATACTTGTATAGTCGCTATGGACCTCAACAGCGGTGGGCTCACCATAACTTATTACTCCATCTATGAGAATGTCGCTAGACGCTGCATTTGTAACGATTCCGACGTTTGTTGATTCAGTTGAAACTATATTACGTGCAAAACAACGTGTAGCATCGATAAATGCAAGGTTATCCACATTTCCATCTTCCACCCACAAGTTTTCAAGTGTAACATAGTTTGAAGTGTTGATAAGTAAAGCGTAGATTGTACCGGAGTTGTTAGCGTTGTTTCCATCAATCCGCATGTTGCGTATGGTGATGTGATTACTGTTGTAAATTTCAAATGCGTCTTTGTTTACACCGTTATTTAAATGGAGATAAGTTCCATAACCTGCCCCTTCCAATATTATGTTGTTAAGCGTATTTACTCCAAGCTCATCTGCTAAATTATATGTTGCAGGCCTGAGAAATATTTTGCCGCCAGAGGCTAATGCATCAATAGCTTGGCGAATGACTGTTTCCGCATCTGCATTACTGTAGTTCGTGCCACCTGCAATATTGGTTTCAGCATAATAAGTGCTGCCAATTTTGAATATGGTGTAACTTGGAGGAATGGCACTACTCAATCGTCGCAAACGGGCTTCAGTGTTTATTACTTCGCCGTCTGTCCAACTCATGTTATTTTCTCCACCTTCTTAACCAAACTTTCAAAATGCGTCGTGAACACTCCTACACGATACTCTGCCCCGCCCACCGTCGCAGCAGCGCCACCCACCACCATTTCTTTAGGCGCCGATACCCCTTCAAATTTCGCGATCATTTTCTCCCAACCAAGCTTATAGACACCAGCCTTAGCATACCCCGCTCTTGCCTCGCCACAAACTGCTTTATCCATTTAACCCACCTACGTTAACGCTGCATATTGCCAACCCGCCGCAGTTACATAGTAAACTCGGCTTTGACCAAGATTCGTGTTACGCATAACCACCTTAGTTCCCGCACCCGCCGTTTGAGTAGGCCCAACCCAAGCACCACCCGCTTCTTCTTGATAGCTGAATCCTTGAAGGGCTTCAACGTAAACATGTGGCACGTTAATAAGCGTCGGCCAACTACCACCAGTGCCGTATAAGCTTGCATTCACAATTTGAGTGCCTACACAAGTGTCTGCGGCATCAGCTACAATGCCTGTTTTGCCAGTGGCAGTGTAAGCTGTTTGCAAGTGGAAATCGTGCAAGCGACAGAATTCAGCGTCGTTTAACTGTATCCCGTCAAAATATGTACCTGGATCGATTGCTCGGTTATGCGCTCTTAATTCGCAGTTGCCAAGTTCCACATAGTTACAGTCGTCAATTTCAACCACATGGTTTTGATCGCTGCGGAATTCGCCACCGTTAATTTTTGCACCCCACATATTTTTAATATAGATGGCGCGTCCAGTACTTTCAGGTTTGCAGAAACCGAAACAGTCTGAAATATTTAAGTAGCACATGTGGGTGGCTGCTGCATCTAGGTGCCAAGCATCGCCATGAGTAGTGTCTGATTCGCAAGCATCAAAAGTTGTGTAGCTGTTGGGCTTTATGATTTCAAACCCTATTCCCGTCCATCCTGCAACTTCACCATAGCCTGGCTCCGCAACAATAACCCTGTGGAACCTGCCGATTTCTAACTCGTTAATTACGACGCCAGCACATCGTGGGCGATAGAAGAAGCATTCTTCAAAGTTCACCATGCCACCGTCGTCGCCGCCTACTACTCCTTTGTCTAAGTAGATGCCTCGCCAACATTCTCCAGTGGTGCCCCATTCTGTCAGTGGTTCGCATTTAACGTTGCGTACTTGTAAATATTCGGTTTCAACACAGTTGAAAACGTCTCGTACATCGCTAACGTAAATGTTGTCGATGATGTTGTAGAATGTTCTGTCCATGTCAAAGGCATGTGCCGACGTATTTGTGTAGCCGGGTCCTATTAAGGATAGGTTTGCTATGATTTGGCCGTTAGGGTAAGTGACGGGTCTTGTGATGGTGATTAATGGGATGTCGCTGCTGGTGGTAATTATAGTGCTAAATCCGTCGCCGATTAGGTTTGTTTTAGTTTTATTCATGGCAATTGTGGTGGCTCCAATGTCAAATGTGTTGTCTCCTTTTAGGAAAACTGTTCCTCCGCCTGCGTCTCCTGTTGCTGTGATGGCGTTGTTTATGACTTCCGCGTGTGTACCACTATCGTAATCTACGCCGTCTGGCATGTTGCTTTCCGCGATGGCTTGCCCGTCTTGAATATAAACTGTGTAGGCTGACGTGGCGCTGTTCGCTAGCCTGTTTAAGTTTATGTGACTTATGTCTGTTCCATCTGTCCAACGCATTTTAAGCCCTCTGAAAAATCTTTTCAGTTAATTGGCGAGCAGCGTTTTGCGCTAACGATTCTACTTCTGCTCCAGCTGCTGAGCTTGCAGTTTCAGTTGTTGACAATGCGCCTAAGCCAAAACTGCTGCTTTGTGCGCCTGAAATCTTATAGTCTTTATGGTAAATGGCGACGGCGACACTCATTATGAATCCTGCTTCTGCTGATGTCACCACCAAAGTTTTTGCGCCTCCGCCGCCTGCCATGTTTGACAAGTCTGCGCCGTAGCCGTTGATTTTGTTTACGGCGTGGTCGATGATGGCTTCACATGTGGTTGCGGTTATGCTTGTGTCGTTTACAAGTGTCTGTAGATTTGCGTAGGTTATGGTTACCATTTTAATTTCTCAACTTTTAACGTGTTTACCCATGGGGTAACTGTGCAAAAATGTGACTTTGCCACGGAAGCTTGTCTACATGTTGAATTTCATACCCAAGCATTGTTAAATGATTAATGATGGCGCTGTGGCTTTTTGGTTCAATAACATGGGTGTCATCGTCCCAGAACCAATCAATAATGTGAACTTGATATTTTGCTTTTCTGGTTGCGGTGAGTGTTTGCTTCACTTCTTCCAGCGTTAAATGTTCCAGAGTCTTCGACGTGTAGAACAAGTCAAAATCCTTTAACGTCTCATTTATGAAAGGCTGATTCAACAGTGTTATGGAATAATTAAACTTTTTCAGTTTAAACCGGGTTAGTTTAACGGCGACTTCGCTGATGTCATAGTTCAACCATGAGAATTCAGGGTATAGCTTCAACACGTCTAACGCATGTGAACCGTCGTATCCACCTAACTCTACAACGCGGAGAACGGGTTTTCCAATGAGAGCCAGACAGTATAACAGGAATATGGCGGGTTCTACGGGTTGTATGTGCACTTTAAGAATTGAATTCATAATCTGCTGTTTCTGTTTGAACGAGTATGTTGGGTAGACTTCACGGTACATGTTGCCGTCTTGCCTAGTCCACACCATGTTAAACCCTAAACTTTCGGGTAGTAAGAAATGAAGCTAGGTTTGCGTTTGCGCGGATCCGATTGCAGCTCCCAAGTTAGACAATCTGCGTCCGTCCAGTTGCCTTCCACTTGTATTTCCTCAGCTCTACATCCTCGGTTACCTACGCCTTCCTGTTCTACGCCATCCACTATTTTGAACGTGAAATACTTGCAAGTCCAGCATTTGTGGGGGATTCTGGCTTCTGCGGCTTTATTCATAGCTTGCTCGACGAGAGTTTCCAAACTTGGCTTTTTTCCTTCGTTCTTCACGTTTAACTCCTTCTGTCATATTTTTATGTGTAGTTAACAAGGATTCTACGAAGTTGCTCCGCCTTTTTCCCGCATCAAACTTAATGGCTTTACACTTGTGAAGTTGTGGTGGTTCATGCACCCACACTTTGATGTTGCGACGCAGTAGAAAATAGGCTTCAAATGGTTGTTCGCATAGAGCACACCGCATTAGTAAGCTTCTCCTTCAAACGTAATGTGTGGACAATGTAACTTCATGTCCACTGCAGTTTCAAAACCTAAAAACAATGCCTGCTGCATGTATTGAATGTCATAGCTTTGGTAGGCTGCTTGTAGCATTTCATAATTAATTGCTTCCAATACTTCACGTTTAATCAGGGAACATGCGTCGCCAAACACTACGTTGCGGCAGACTTTGTAGTTTTTCCAGTTTTTCTCCAGCCACACAGGCTTCACAAATCCTAACTGCAGCCAAGCTTTAGCCAACAGTCTCTTTTGTTCCGAATTCAATGTTGTGGGTGTTTCTCCGCCATTGTGTAGCCAAGGCTTGTCCAAGTCACGTAGATTCCAATGGTGGCGAAACACCAAGGGATATGCATTATGATTCTTCCAACTTTTGTTTGGGCGTTGATACAGTATTGCTGAAGCCACATCTGTGTGGAGGGCTAGAAGCCGTTTTATTGAGCTTCGTAGCGGTGGATTGTCGCCTCCGAGGATCCACATGTAATCTAAGCCAGACTTGAGAACGTGGTTGCGTAGTTCAGCGAGGTTGCGAATCACCCATTTAAACTGGTGCCAACGCTGCTCGTCTTCGTCGGTTGGCGTGGTTACAATGACGTGGGTTTTAAATGGGAAATTGCAGTTGTCAAGTAAGTTTCGCAGTCGCTGGATGAAGTCTTTGCTTTCGTCGTCGCCTCTGTCGCTGACTCCGAATGCAGCGGTGAACTTTTCAGGTGGGTAGTCAACGTCTCCGAGGGCTGCAAGCATGTACAGCAGCGCGTATTCTTTAGTCCATCCTATGGGGATTGTGGCGCATACTGTTGGCAGCTTACTTGGCAAGTTCTTTCAACAGCTTTAAAGCTTCAGTGTATTTTGGATAGAATGTTTCTCCGTACCAGCGTTGAGTCAGCATTATTTCGGCTTCTGGAAACATTGCGACAACTTCTGCAAGCGACGGCTTCTTAACTTCAGGTTTAGGCGCAACAGTGATTGTCGACATAGCTATGGGTTTCTCGGATGGCTTTTCAACTGTTTTCTTTCTATATATCTTTTTACTCATTTTTTGTATCACTCCTAACTTTAATAGGTTCCATGACTCATGCGAAGTTTACTGGGTGCCCGACGATTCAAATTAGTGGTCCAATCTACAGGAATTGCAATGGGCACTTTAAGAATGTATTCGCTGTGGGTGCTGCAATAACGAAGTAAATGCATTACGTCGTCACTGTAGTTGTCAGCGTTTACATGTAAGCCAGTGGGCCAACCAAACTGTCCAGAGAAGGAAACAGGGGTGGTGGCGCAGTCAGCTGGTTTTTCTCCTTGGCTGCAGTATAGGTGGCAGTTGCAGTCTATGGATTCTTCTCCGCTGTGGGCAATCCATATTCGTTTGCATCTTGGACACACTACTTTCATGGTTGGCATAGTGCCACCTTCGTTTTCCTTATCATAGTTAACAAGATTTGAGTGCAGTCACTACAGAACCGCAGACGGTAACTGCTACTCACGTGAAGCGTGCTGTTTAACACTGCGTAGCGTTGGCCACATAGGCTACATCGGTGGATTTTAGAGTACTGTTTTTTGGCGCACATAGTTTCACGGCATAACTGCGGCTTATCCTCATGCACTAAGCATGTGGGGCGCCACATTTCATCTATGGTTAGGAGGGGGCAAACGTAGACGGCAGGATCGATGCCTGCAGTAACGTGCCATGGTAAAGGTAACTGTAAATTTACGATGTGAAGGTTTATTGGGTTAGAGTTGACGCCGACACAGCAGTGCCAACATCTTTTACATTTGAAAATAGGGGGGGTAGACGTGGAGGTAACCACGTTTGACTAGGTTTCTGTTACAACGCCTATGCTGTCGTTATAGATGGTGACGCTGTCTTGGCGACATGTGATTGCCGCGCCTATAAGGTCGCGTATTGGTTCGCTGTAGTTTTCAATGCGTAGCCAACGTTTTCTTCCAGACAGTAGGGCAAATCTGTCTTCAAACATGATGCTTACAAGATTATCCATAACTTTGTCATTTGTCATAGTGTGTACTGTGGTCCAGCGAATTTCGCATCCTAATAGTTTAGTTGGTAGGCCGTTGACGATTGCTTCGTATGCCCAAGGTTCTGAATAGGTGCTTGCTGCGATGAAGCCAGTTGTGACAATGCTGTGATACCACGCGTGGGGTACTAGCACCATTTTGTTTGGGAAGTATCCATCGTCTAAGACTTCTTGGTGGGCGTCTTTAAGGTCTACGCCTGTTGCGCCTGTGAACATGGTTTGGTTCACGTCTGTGGTTGCTCCACCGTTTACTGTGCCGTCTCCGTCAGTTGCGGTTTTGAGCACGGTTAATGCTTCGTTTGTTGCGAATTCGCCCATTTCTCTTCCAGCCTCGCGAATGTGCATTTCAATAATGTCGAATTGACTGTCCTCTATAAGGTCGTTGGCAATGCGGAAGTTTATGCTCCAAATATCGCTAAAGTCCAAAGTTGCCTGTACTGTTTCAATGGTTTCAGTGGGCATTATTCCGCCACTGCTGATTTTCTTCGGTCTGTACTGCCCATCTACAGCAACGTCCACGCTCGTGGTTGTTCCGCCGATTTGGTCGGCAGGAATAATGTTGCCGTGTATGCTTAGCCAAGCTGTAAGATCTTCTTCTACGGCGCTGTCAAACATGATTTGGTAGATTTTCGTGGGAATCAAATATATTGCGCCTGCGATTCCCGCAGTTCCTGATCTAGCTAAGAACTCTCGCAAAGGTATGTTTTTCACGCTTTCATAAATTGCCTGTCTATCCGCTGCTTTCATAGGGCTCATGCGTTGTTCTCTTTGAAGGTATCCTGCACCCCAAAGGTTTGCCTCATCGTTGTCGTAGTATCCGCGTTGTAGCATTTCAGTAATGCTTTTGCCCAATTCCTTGTTGTCTTCTTTCTCCACGATTCGCTGCATTTCTTGTAGTCCAATCATTGTAGCCACCTACGTTACTTTTCCGAGGGCAATTAGCACTTCGTCGCCTTCAGTTGTAGCTGTCTGCAAAGCCATACCAAGAATGTAGCTTCCTGTGGTTGCGCCTGCCGCCGCAAACATTTGTAGGGCCGTAGTGTTGGCAAGGAAGTTGCCGACTCCTGCGCGTCCAGCTGCGCCTCCCATAACCATTTCTCCAGCGTTAAACGTGCCTGTACTTACCATTTTCACGACTCCGCTGATAGCTATGGGCACAGGTTTTCCTACGACTCCAGTTTTAAGAGCTACGCCCCAACTGTCGCCTACTGCGCTTGGCAGTGTGCAAACTACTTTGCCTGTTGCGGCAGTTCCAAAGTCTACGCCTCTGCCTTCAAGCACTATTGCGCCTGCTTCTACGAAGCCTATGATTATGCCGTCTACTATCATGCCTTCTTCGTCGGGCCATTTATCTACTATTGCCATTTGTGTTGTCCTCCATTTTTTTGTTTCAGACTTTCGTCTGTGTAACGACTAAGTTACTGTGAAAAGATGGTGATGATTGCAGCTTAGGCTTCAGTGATTACGCAACACGCGTCTTTGTACAAGGTGACGCAGTCTTGTCTGCACGATATGACGACTCCGGAAAGGTCGGCAACTGGTTCTGCGTAGTTTTCTATTTGCATCCACCGTTTGCGCCCGCATAAGAGTGCTGCGCTTCTATCAAGCACTAATGTAACTACTAACGTGAATTTCTTTGTAGTAATTGTGGCAAATAGATTTGAGCTAGTGGAGAAAATTGTGTCTAAGACATGGAATTTCATGTCGTATTCTGGCGCTGCTGGTGGGAACACTATGTTTGGTGCTGGTGCCGCGTTGGTTACGTCTGATATGTTGTCTGCCCATGCTTCATGTGTAACTATCATTGTGTCGGGATGCCAGAATTCTGCACCTACTTGGGCTACGGCGTCAAGAATATTAGTTGCAGTTGTTGAGGGTGATGTTGCCCCAAGCGTGTTTGCGGCGCCATCCCCATCTGCTGCCGCTTTTAAGTCTGAGATGGCTAGGTCAGTTGCGTGGTATCCTAATTGCTGTGCTGCCTGGTTTAAATGCCACTCGAACAATGCAAAGTTAGCATCTTCAATTAAATCGCTAGAAATGCGCGGGGCCACGCTGAATGACACAGGAGTCAAAGTGGCTTGAATGGTTTCAACGGTTTGACTTGGCATGGTGCCTCCGCTGCTGAATGGTCTAGGCTGCAAAGTCCATTTGCGCTTCAAGTCTGTGCCCACTGTTTCTTGTTGGCGTACAGCAATGTCAACTTTCAAGTCGCCTCCCACCCAGCCTTCCACGACTTCAGCGGCAAATTGCGGGACTTTGTCGCTTAGTTTGGATGCGCCTAAAATATGCATGTGCATCGCGTCTGGAACCAAATATGCTGCTCCACCTATACCTGTTGTGCCGCTTTTAGCTAGGAACTCGCGTAAGGGAATTTTCTGCAGGGCCTCTTCTAGTTGTAGTCGCAAGCTGTAGTCTTCCACATTTAACACGCTGGCTACTTCAGGGTGGAATAGTCCGTAGCCGTCCATTGCATCTTCAACGTTGCGTAGCTGCGTTTTAACTTCGTCTTTCTGAACGATTTCTTGTATGCTGAGCATGGCCTATTGCCTCCGCTTCTGCAATGGTTTATTTGGGTCTTCAGGATGTTCTGTTACTGTTTCTGCGATTTGAACTGCTTTGCCTTTGAATACTGGTGTGAGTTTGGCTTCTAAGTTGTCGAGTCGCGTAGTTATGTTGGTGGTTTCTTTAACTTCTTTCTCTTGCGTCTCTTTTAGCTGTGTTTCCAACTTTTGCTTTTCTTCTGTGATTGTTTTCAACTGTTCTTCCAAAGTTTTGCGTGTTTCTTCAATGTTTTTGTCTGCTACTGCAAGCACTGTTTCAAAGTCTTTCTTAACGGTTTCAACAGCTTTCTTGCTCTCTGTGTTAACGTGGCTAATCTGTGTTTTGAATGCTTTGGCAGCGTTCATTTGCGCTGTTGCCAACTGCCCAAACTT
>Ga0209427_10009574_pt1 | contig 10793 bp, 13 predicted proteins | sample DeeMarSWOR136_30_FD_187465 | JGI IMG/M metagenome (GOLD analysis project Ga0209427, IMG submission 187465) | Marine sediment microbial communities from White Oak River estuary, North Carolina - WOR-1-36_30 (SPAdes) (version 2) | ecosystem: Environmental > Aquatic > Marine > Intertidal zone >...
TTCGATTAGCGTTAAGGGCAATCGGTCTATGAAGCCAACGGTGTCTGTTAACAGGAACTTCCTTTTTGAGACTTCTACAAGCCTCGTTTTAGTTGAAAGCGTCGTGAACAGTGCCCTGTCCACTCGCGCTGTTTCTTCCGTTAAAGCATTGAACAATGAGCTTTTTCCCGCGTTCGTGTACCCTGCTAAAGAAATAGTGGAAAACCCTAATTCGGCTCTTCTTTCCCGATGTAAAAGCCGTTTGTCTCGGATTTTTTTGAGTTTGCGTTGGATAGTGCGAACTTGCCTCTTTACTGCGTCATGATAAACGTCAGCTTCGTAGGCTCCAAGCCCCATGAATCCAGGCTGCTCTTTCATCTTGGCTAATCTTACCCTTTCTTTGGCGTGTGCAAGTTCATGTTGCAGTGTCGCCAGCTGAATCTGCAGTTTAGCTTCCGTTGTTGTAGCTCTTTTTGTAAAAATTTCAAGTATTAGCTTGAAGCGGTCAATGGCTTCGATTTCCGTGGCTTTCGCTAGGTTGTAGGATTGAACTGCCTTAAGCGGATTGTCAAAAAGTATTTTTTCAGCACCTGTTTCTTTGACAAGTGTGGCGACTTCTTCCACTTTTCCAGCGCCTATCTGATAACGGGCATCAGGCTCTCTGATTTGCTCTACTGTTGCGACGACGGTGTATCCAGCGGCTTCTGCGAGCTTTTTGAGTTCTTCTAAACTTGATGTTTCATGGTTTAGTCGTCGTTGCACTATGATTGTTTTCGTTCTGTGGGTTCCTCCCCGCCTTTCTTGTTCAGTTGTATAAGGTCGCCTAATGTTGTTTCGCGATTCGGTAACTTAGGCATATCTTGCGAGATTTTTTCTTCTTTTATTGGAACGAGCAGCTTGATTTTCAAAGCATGCTCAAGCTTCGTGACGAGCATGTTGTTAGGCGTCATTTTTCCAGTTTCAAGTTTGCTTAAAACGGATGCTTTCTCGTTTATTTTTTTGCCAAGTTCTTCGTGGGAAAGACCTAGTTTTTCTCGTGCTTGCCTTATATTGGCGTGGTAACCTTCCACTACTTCTTGAGTAATCTCCACTTTGGCTACCGCGGTTTTCTTCCGAGTTCTCGCTGAAAAAGGCACAGGCGCCTTTTTTGGAACTCTTTGCCCAAGTTCTACCTCTTCCTCCCTGATTATTTTCCCATATTTCGAACATTCAACGCATACCATTAGCTTGGCGCCTTCAATTACTGCTTTGATGGGGCTGTCGTGAATTTTGCGTCCGCAGACTTCGCATCGCAACGATTCTTCACCTAGATTGTCTTTATTATATGGTGATGTTTATAGTTGTCGAAACAAAAATACAAAGCAACGGTGAGCACGCTTGGAAAGCGCTCTGCAGCGGATTAGAAGCATTGCTGATTACCAATTTGGAAAAGACGTAGGCGTTAGGCTGTTTCCTGAAAACGTTGACATCGTGTACTCCAAAACAACTGGCAGAATACGATACGTGAATTTAAATGGCAAAAGGCTTGCAACTCTCCGCCCCACCGATGGCTTGCTTTCCATAAGCATCACCGCTGCTATGTTCATCGCTGAGAACGCGGGTTTTGCCCGATGTTTTGTTACAGTGCGAAAAGACGTTTCGGAGTTCATTGCCGACGGCGGCGACGTGTTTGCAGCGCACGTTGTCAAGGCTGATGATGCGATTCATGCAAAAGACGAAGTCATCGTTGTTGATGAGGATAATCGTGTTTTGGCAGTTGGACGCGCCTTGCTGTCAAGCGTTGAGATGAAGAGATTTAAGACTGGCGTCGCCGTGAAAGTTAGGCACGGATGCGCAAAGGGAAGTTAAGTATATGAGGCTCTACTGCAGAATACTTGGTGGAAGCGAACTCTATGCATAGACGCATGAATCCCCGAGAACAAAGGCGCATGATGCAGCGCATGGGCATGAACATGGACACCGTCGCTGATGTTGAGCAAGTCATCATAAGAACCAGCAGCAAGGAAATAACAATTGAGCAACCTGAAGTGGCGATTCTCGAAATGCAAGGGCAAAAAATTTTTCAGGTTATCGGCGGAAAAATCGCGGAGAAAACTCCTGAACGTGCCGCTTCTGGTGCCAAGCCTTCCGTGTCTGAGGAAGACGTGCAGCTTGTGGCTGACCAGACAGGCAAAAGTGTGGAAGAAGCAAGAAAAGCGTTGGAAGAATGTGATGGTGATTTAGCGAAGGCTATACTGCTGCTTCAGTCATAACGTGGCTAATGGTTATCTCTATACATGTTACCCCAGAGACAAGGATATTGATTTTTTCCATGTCTCTCGCCACCAAAGTATTAGGTAGAAGTTGCTTAAAGAGCAATATTATAGCGCGCGCAATCATTTATTAATTATGAAATGTGATGAATTTCACAGAAACAAAGAAGAGCAAGCAATTAGTAGAATAATAGTATTTTCCTAGCTTATCCTCTTAGGCCATTTGGATTTTTAAACTATGTTGAGCAGAACAAATCCTAAAATGAATCTGAAAACATCAAAGAAAGAAAAACTTGAGTAAAAGCATCAGGGCCTTCCGCTCTTCCCACGTAAATTGTCATTAAAAAGCTTTTATAATTTTACTTTCCACATAACAGTTTGTACGAGGCGGGTTTAGTCCAAAGCAGCAAAACGAATTTGCATGTGACCAGTAGCAACTAATTAATCAAGTGTTAATAGTATTCTCTCAGGGGATTTCTTGGGTCTGTTGCAAGCCTAACTTTGGATGGAACAATTATTCCTTTCCAGGTGGCTGTGTGGTCTCTTTCTGAACCGCTTTTAATTTTGATGCTATGTATTTGCACAGTATACGACATGGCGTGGTCTTGTGGGTTTTTAATCCGCAACATTTCTTGTAAACTTAAATGCTCAAAAACCCTTCGTATAGGGCGAAGTGAGTTGCCATGACAGGAAATAGCCGCGTTTCCTGGGTTCCGCCTCAGCCACGCTTCAAGTTGCACTACAAACGGTAACGTTCTTTTCTCAACCATCTTCAAGCTTTCCCCTTCGGGCGGAGGAAAATCGTAGCCTCTGTGAACCCGAGCAAACCATTCAGGCTTCTCCGCAGCAAGCTTTCGTTTGCTTTTTCCTTGTAACTCGCCGTAACAACGCTCAATAAGCCTGTCATCAACAAAGACAAGAACATCACCGTGTTTTTTCAGGACAATTTCAAGAGTCTGTCTCGCTCTTTTTAGATGCGAAGTGAACGCGTAATCAATCTTCTCTTTGCTGAGCTGTTCCGAAACTTCTTGCGCCTGCAACAGTCCCTTTGACGTGAGAGCAGGGTCACGCCACCCTGAGAACAAACTGCGACTGTTATCGGTTGTCTCAGCATGCCTAAAGATAAACAACTTGCAAATCATACTCAATAACTCCATAAGTCACCCAAAGTCTCAGTAAGGCTTTAACACAATACAACTGAAATCTATCTGCTAGCTGATCTTTAAAGGTGTTACGTAACGGGCCTGTCGGCTGAATGTGAACCCACTGTTCGGTACAGGAGCGCGCGCTAATTCTATATATCAGTTACTTCATTACGTTTCCTAGGGGCTAGGATGGCGTTTCAAACTTCTGATGTCGCAGTGGTAGGTCACTTCGCTATAGATTCTATTCGCCTACCGAGCCGTTCTGCTCCTTTCGTCGTTTTGGGCGGTTCCGTAACTTACGTCGCTTTTGTAACAAAACGTTTGGACGCAACCGTTTCGATAATTTCCAAGGTTGGCGGCGATTTCCCAGAGGCTTACATGTGGTGGCTTGGGGAAGAAGGCATCGACCTCTCTGGCGTTACTAAGCTTGCGAACGAGCAGACCACGCGTTTTGAGCTTAGATACAGGAAAGACTTGTCAAACAGAACCCTTAAACTAACAAGCAAGACTTCCGAAATCAACGTGAGTGACCTACCGCTTTCTCTGCGCGCCAAAGCGGTTCACGTAGCGCCTATCGCAGGCGAAATTTCGTATGAAGTGGTTGAGCGTTTAAAGCGTTGCGCGGAGGTTTTGTCCCTTGACCCTCAAGGTTTACTGCGACGCTTTGGCAAAACAGGAAACGTAACATCACGCACTAAAGTTGACAAGCGCCTGTTCAGCCTCATCAACATTTACAAATCTTCACGGGACGAAATCAGCGCGTTGACGGGGCATTCCAACCTGAAATCGGCGATAAAGGCTGTTCATGACTTTGGAGTTGAAACCGTTCTCGTCACGTTGGGCGCTAAAGGTGCCGTGCTCTCTGTTTTGGGAACGCTTTACAACATTCCAGCCTGCCGCTCTAGCGTATTTGTTGACCCCACCGGCGCAGGAGACGCATTCATAGGCGGCTTTCTAACTGAATACATCCGCCAAAAAGACTCTTTATGGTGCACTTGCGTGGGCTCCGCCGCTGCTTCGCTGGTTGTCGAAGGCATTGGACCCACATTTTTCGGAAAAAAAGAAGAAATTTATGAAAGAGCCCGTTCTGTCTATGAAAAAGAAATTAAGCAATAACGCGTATTGTACTGCGTAAGACCATGTGAGGGCAAGAACTATTGGGACGCATAGACAAAGGAGTCAAATGCAGCGTGTCCGGTTGCAGCAGAGAAGCTGTCCGTTCACTATCAACCCAAAAAGCCAAGTCTGCCGGGTTAAACGTTGGCAGCGGCGAAAAACGTGTTTACGTTTGCAAGGAACACTACAAGGAATTTAAGAAGAAGACTAAAAAAGACAAGACTATTGATAAGTGGCGTTACAACGTTTAAGAAGAGTGAATGGCATGCGAATACTGCAGTTGCATTCGAACTTCATCGTTTTCAAGCCTGTTGAGAAAGAAATAGCTATGGCTGAAGAAGCGAAGAAAGAGGAAAATCGCGTTGAAGACGTTGTTGTGCTCTTTACTGCCATCGAGGAAGGCGACGATGCTGCTTTAGCCCAAAAAACCATCGACGACGTTCACGCTTTCTTGGAAAAACTAAAAGTTAATCGAATCTTGATTTATCCCTTCGCTCACTTGAGCAGCAACTTGTCAAAGCCTTCCGAAGCGCTGAAGCTGGTAAAAACCATGGAAACCTACGCGAAACAAAAGGGCATCGAGACGTACCGTGCTCCTTTCGGTTGGAACAAGCAGTTCACAATCTCCATTAAGGGGCATCCGTTGGCAGAGCAATCCAGATTCTACGCGCCTGCCGAAGCAGAGGCTGAGAAGGAAGAAGCGGTTTCTGAAGCCGTAAAAGCTGAGGAGAAACTGAAATCTCTCTGGCACATTCTCCAGCCCGATGGGAAACTGGTGCCAATCGAAGATTTCGACTTTAAGAGACGTGGAAACCTTGAGAAATTCGCTAAATACGAAATTGCGAAGGTGCGGGCAAGTCAAAAAATGCCGCCGCATGTGCCTTTGATGAAGCGTCTGGAGATAGCTGACTACGAGCAGGGAAGCGATCCTGGTAACCTTCGTTGGTATCCGAAAGGTCGTTTAATCAAGTCTCTGCTTGAACAGTTTGTCACCTCCAAGATGATCGCTTACGGAGCCATGGAAGTTGAAACTCCAGTCATGTACGACTTTAATCACCCCAGCCTAGCGGACTACTTGAACCGTTTTCCCGCTCGGCAGTACCTGTTAAAAACGGAAGACAAAGAACTCTTCCTTCGGTTTGCTGCGTGTTTCGGGCAGTTCTTGATGGTGCATGATACCCAGTTCTCTTACAAGCAGATGCCGCTTAAAGTTTACGAGTTAACACGGTACAGTTTTAGGCGCGAAAAAAGCGGCGAAGTCTGTGGCTTACGGCGCCTGCGCGCGTTCACCATGCCTGACTGCCATGCCTTCTGCGCTGGTCTGGAACAGGCAAAACAAGAATTCAAAACGCGATTCAACCTGTCCGTAGGCGTCTTAAGTGACGTAGGCTTGTCAAAGGATGATTACGAAGTGGCAATCCGATTCACAGAAGACTTCTACAAAGCAAACAAAGACTTCATTGTGGACTTGGCCAAAATTTTCGGTAAACCCCTTTTGGCTGAAGTGTGGACAGAGCGTTTCTTCTATTTCACGCTGAAATGGGACGCCAACTTCGTAGACAATCAGGATAAAGCGGCGGCGCTTTCCACGGACCAGATAGATGTTGAAAACGCGAAACGGTACGAAATAACCTACGTTGACGAGAAGGGCGAAAAACAGTATCCTCTGATTCTGCATTGCTCGCCCAGCGGTGCCATTGAGAGATGCGTGTATGCTTTGTTGGAAAAAGCTTACAAAGAGCAGCAAAACGGCAAGTTACCCCTGCTTCCCTTGTGGCTTTCTCCCACTCAAGTACGGTTAATCCCAATTTCTGACAAGTTCACAGAAAAAGTTGCAGAAATCGCCAAGGAGATCGCAGTGCACTGCATACGCGTGGACATTGATGACCGTGCGTCCACTTTGCAGAAGAAAGTCAGAGAGGCGGAAACAGAGTGGGTTCCCTACGTGATTGTTGTGGGGCAGCGAGAAATCGAATCTGGCGTTCTTCCAATCCGAGACAGAGAGGTGCACGGCAAGGTGCAAAATATGAAGCTGGATGAGTTTATAACGAAAATTACAGGTAAACTCAAAGGCAAGCCTTTCAAACCTCTTCCTTTACCGCTGAACCTTTCTAAAAGACCACAATTCTACGGCTAAAACATTACCTGCACGATTGTTTTTGTTTCAACTCCATAACCACAAGCTTGCTTTGCCTGAATAGCTTAAGATTTAAGTGTTCGAGTTATTGCGCGAGGCACCTAATTTCTGCAAAGTAGTTTGCCACGCAAAATTTTATATGTGGCAAAGTGCTTGTATACCTTGGTTGAAAATTATGACAAAACAGAATACTCTAAGAGAAATTGAGAGAAAAGCATACATGTCTTACCATCAAGACGGCCTGCTAGACATGGTCATCGGTCTCTACGCTTTAAGTTTCGGCTTAGGAATATTCGTGGACAAAATTTTAGAGTTTAGCTTTGTAGCAATCATGCCCGCCATTATGATTTCAATAGTACTGCCCATCTGGATTCACGCAAAAAAGAAAATAACAATGCCCAGAATCGGTTTTGTAAAATTCGGAGCAAGAGGATCAAACAAGCTCTTCGCCATCTTCTTAGGCTTAGCCGTAGCAGGCTTAGGTGTTTCCTTGGCATTAAGTGTTTTCATGATAGGGCAAAACGGCAGACCGGTGTGGCTTGAAATACTGTTTCAATACGGCATGATTTGGATAGGCTTAGGAGCCGCCGTCATAGGGAGCCTTTTCGCTTACACTATGGGGCTGAAACGGCTTCACGGCTACGGTTTGCTAACGTTAGCCTTGTTCGTCAGCGGTCATTTCCTTGGCATTCCCTTCGAATATCTCCTGTTAACCATAGGCAGCGTCATCATTGCAAGCGGTGCAGCTCTGCTGGTGCAGTTCATACAACGATATCCTCTGCAAAAAGGTGCCCCAGCCAATGTCGCCCAGTGACGCAGACATACAAAACGTCGACAGGCTGATACATGAGCCTTCTAGGCTAACGATAATGATGCACCTTTACGTCGTTGAAAGCGCAGACTTCCAGTTTCTCCAGAACCAGACGGGCATGACGCCGGGCAACTTGTCCTCGCACTTGCGGAAGCTGGAAGACGCGGGCTACGTCGAGGTAACAAAAGAGTTTGTGGACAGGACGCCGCACACGGCGCTGAAGCTGACGCGGAAGGGCAGGGAAGCCTTCAAAGAGTACAGAAAAGACGTTAAACGGTTTATCGGCAAGTTGCCCGAGTAAAACGGCTCAGAAGCGCCATTCTTTTCCATATTTTCCAGAATACTGTTTTTATACGTGCTTAACGATTGCATTGCGAAGGGATGCGCAGTTAGTTGACGATTATCGTTGATGACGCAGGCAGCGGCGACTTGCTTTTCGGCGTGGTCATAGGCGCCTACCGCGAGGAAACCAGCGAGTTCAAGTACGATCTCGTTGATGTCAGGCTTTATCAAGACCTTTTCTGCGAGAAAGAGTATCTGCAGGAAGCATCACGCATCACGTCACGGCTTGTTGCTGCCTTGAATCCTAAGCCTGACGAGGAGATTCACGTTTGCCAAGGTTGCATTTTCGACGTGGCCGTGGCGGAGTTGCAGAAGGTTCACGGTGAAGAGCGCGTTTGCCGCGTGAAGGTGACTGGCGAAGCGCAACGGCTGGTGGAAATCGCGTATCTAGACGAGATCAGAAATTTGGGTTACGAACCCCTTGCTGAGCGGGAGGCTAAGCGCGCGAAAAGCTTCTTTCACATGATGCGGTGGTTGAAGGCAAATCCCGCCATGTTGCGCTATGCTAAAACGGGGTGGCCGCGGCTGAAGCGTTACCGCCTTTTCAAAGCGGCAGAGCAGCAGGAGGAAATGTATGAGGCGGTGTGCAGTGACTGCGGCAGCCCGTGCAAAGTGCCGTTCAAGCCCGACGCGGATAGGCCTGTCTATTGTCAGGCGTGCTGGAAAAAACGGAAGCCTCGACACAAAAGGAAAAAGGCTAATGCTTAATTTGGCAGCAAAGACGTTTTAAGTGTTCACAGCGCATGGTTTGCGTTAAAAGAGCGGTTGGACCATGACTCAAGTTGACGGAGTTAAGGCGCTGGGCAAAAACGAGTTTTACAGATGTCCGTTTCCGCACGTGTATCCTCGGCATAAGCAGGCGTTTTTTAAGGATTTTGATCCGCATTTTCGCATTATCGGCGACAGAGAAGAGCATTTTACGGTGGTGCAGTTGCATGAGGAGCTTGCGTGGAATATGAGGCATTCAGCGTCTGAGAAGAGAAAGCTTGGTAAGGAGGACTTGCGCAGGATTTCGCTTGCGGCTTGGTTGGAAGCGGTAAAGCGGAGTACGGGCAAGCCGATTCAGGTGGTTAAAAAGTAAAAAGTGGCTTATTGGACTGCTTCGACGCTTTGTATTTCTGGCACCTTCTGCTTGATGAAGCGCTCCACGCCCTGCTTCAGCGTCAACGCGGATAATGGGCAGCCTACGCATGCGCCTTGCAAGCGGACTTTGACTGAGCCTTTTTCGACTGATACGAGTTCTATGTCTCCGCCGTCGGCTTGGATTCTTGGTCGTATTTCCGCAAGAGCGGTTTTCACTTTCTTTTCGGTTGTTTCACTCATTCCTGTTTTCACCACACTTCCGTTTTGAGTCTACTGCATTAGTGACGAATAGTCTTAAAAACATTCCCATGTTTGAGTTGGCAAGAGTTAACTGAAGAATTTTATTAGGATAGTACGCATATGATTCTATTCGGGTGCAGTGCGCAGAATAGATAGAGAAGCAGAGCGGCTGGGGCGTTTGAAGCCTGAAGAGAAAGAGTGAACCTATGAACATGCCGATAAAGCTGATGAAGCTGCCGGCTATAATGCCTTCGGAACCGCCCGCGATGATAAGATACGGGGAAAGGTAATAGTACACAATTGGGAAAAGGAAGACCATGAAAACGAGAAATGCTTTTCTTATCTTCTGCCTTCGACCTACTTTCATATTGTAGCTCTCCTTGCAGTTCTTTAAATTAAGACCTCTATTATAACTGCGTTATATATAGTTTTAGTCAGAAAATCCGCGCGCGTTTAGGTTTATACAGCATTTAGGTTAAATAGGTATTGTTTATGAGCGTGCGCACTAATATTTCAAAATGTTTATTTATTTACGACTTGAGCAACACCCCATAAGCAAAATCTGAATTAAGTAAAAACAAGGAGTAAAATCTTATTCTAAAATTACCATGAGCACTTAAGTTGCAACTTAACTGTATTAAAATTTAATCCAACCAACCATTTTTACGTGGAAGGCACTCAGTGGTTTTCTTTTTGTTCGGTCTTTTATGACCCCTTTCTTTTAGAATAGCGACTTTTTAAAAGCAAACACGGCAATAACAATAATCCGTGATGTTGCTTGCCACGCCAATTCATACTGTTCTCACGATTAGGAAAAACCGACTCAGCCTTCAGCAATTTACACGATGCAGGACGCCTAGACATCGTTCATGAGTGCATAGTCGCCAGCCTCTTCCTTTCACACGGCTTACGCAGAAACGTTGTTTTCCACGCCATCTTGAACGGTCCGCCAGCTCCGCCGCTGCACATCGAAATCAACAGCGAAAAGCTTTATGATGTGCGCACGGACGTGGACACTTGGCAGCACATTCTCAAAAAGGTAATTTCTGGCAAATCGCACCCCGGTATTACTACGAGCAAGACAGGCTTTGAGGCGCTTTTGAAGGCTGAGGCGGAAACCGCGAAAGTTTACGTTCTGGAAGAGGGCGGAAAAGACATCGCCGAAACCGCGCTGCCCGCGAACACCATCTTTGTCCTAGGCGATCACGTAGGCTTACCCAAAAAAGCTGAAGCTTATGCGCTTCGCTACGGCGAAAAAATCAGCTTGGGAAAACAGACTTACCTCGCTGCGTCATGCATAACCATACTGAACTATCTCTTAGACCGCTAAGTTAAACCTCGCTTTTGAAGTGCTCCCAACCCCGCGCCTCAACAACAAGTTTCTCGCCGTCAACCACCACCAGCACCTGCCTGTCCCGCGTCACCTTGCCAATAGGCAACAAGCACCCACCCATCGCCCCAACAATAGTCTCCGCATCAACCCACAACTTAGGCTTCACAGTCACCACAAGCTCATACTCCTCACCGCCATAAAGCCCCAACTCCAACGCGTCTAACCCGTTAAACTGCGCAAACCTGCGAACCTCATCCGCAACAGGCACACTGTTAACCAAAAACCCCACGCCGCTCATCCGCGCAAGTTCATGCAAACTCCAAGCTAAGCCGTCACTCGAATCAACCGACGCTGA
>Ga0209427_10009578_pt1 | contig 10789 bp, 8 predicted proteins | sample DeeMarSWOR136_30_FD_187465 | JGI IMG/M metagenome (GOLD analysis project Ga0209427, IMG submission 187465) | Marine sediment microbial communities from White Oak River estuary, North Carolina - WOR-1-36_30 (SPAdes) (version 2) | ecosystem: Environmental > Aquatic > Marine > Intertidal zone >...
ATATAAAAGCATTGTGTGGAGGGAGGTGAGAAGATGGCGGAAGAGAAATTTTTTGGTAATAGAAAGTCCACGGTAGTTTACTAACTCTCTTCTTACCTCAAGAAGAATTTCCCCAACATTAACATTGTTAGGACAACCTTCTCCACAGGCATTACAGACCACGCATGAAAGCAAGAGATCTTTGAATTTCTTGGTAAACTGTATATCACCCGAGGCGAGAGATTCAACAAGACTCATTTTACCACGTGCAGTTGTGACCTCTGAAAGAGTTTCAGCATAGATGGGGCAATCTGCTAAGCAGGTCCCGCACTTAACACATCGTGAGGCTTCTCTGCTGAGTTCTGTAAGAGTACTCATTACTTTAAAAATAGTTTTCCGGGATTCAAGATATTATTGGGATCAAATAGATTTTTTATCTGTTTCATAAGTGCTATATTTTTCTTGCCTATCTCCATCTGCAGATAGGGAGCCTTAGTTATTCCTATCCCATGCTCTCCAGAAATAGTGCCTCCGAGTTCCAGGGCAGCGTGAAAGATCTCTTCAACGGCTTGCTCAGCCCGTGTTGCTTCACCGGGGTTATTCCTATTAATCATCAGGTTGGTGTGGATATTTCCATCTCCTGCGTGACCAAAGTTTACACTAATAAGCTGATATCTTTGAGCAATTTCATTAATACGTCTGATGATCTTAGGAATATGGCTGATAGGAACATTGATGTCCTCATTGATCTTGTGGGGATTGAGTCTTAAAAGGGCTGGTGAGATGGAACGTCTCGCTTTCCACAATTGCTCTTCTTCTTCTCTACTGTGAGCGATTTTTACCTCGCTCGCATTATTTTTACAGCAGATATTCTTTATCAGTTCACATTGCCTGACTATGGTGTCTCTATCACCATCAACTTCTATAAGCAGAAGTGCCTCTGCCTGAGTGGGAAGTCCCATATTGAGATAGTCCTCTACACAGCGGATTGCGGCTTGGTCAATGAATTCAAGGGTAGCTGGAATAATTCGGGCATGGATGATAGAGGAAACAGTTAGTGTTGCATCATCAATCTTGGGGAAGATAGCAAGCATGGTTTTCTTTGTTTCCGGCAGTGGAAGAAGTTTTACAATAATTTTAGTGATAATACCCAGTGTTCCTTCAGAACCCACTAAGAAACTTGTGAGATCATATCCAGCAACACCTTTAAGCGTTTGAACCCCTGTTTTAATGATCTCCCCTGTTGGTAATACAACTTCAAGTCCTAGGACGTAGTTTTTCGTTACCCCGTATTTTACACAACGAGGCCCACCTGCGCACACTGCTACATTTCCTCCCATAGTTGAGAAATGTAAGCTCGCAGGATCTGGTGGATAGAAGAGTCCTGACTTTTCAACCTCCTGTTGGAAGGTTCCCGTAACTACGCCAGGTTCAACTACCGCGATGAGATTTTCTGGTTCAATTTTTATTATTCGATTCATCTTGGTCAAGACAAGTACGAGTCCACTTTCTACGGGGAGGGAGCCTCCGACGAAGCCTGATCCTGCCCCGCGAGGTATAACAGGAAAACTATAGTGGTTAGCAAGATGCATAATCTGAGAAATCTGCTGGGGACTGTAAGGAAAAACTATCGCTTCTGGCAAGAATTTCTGATTGGTTGCATCATAAGAATAGCACATGAGTTCTTCTTTGGCCGTAAGAAGATTATCTTTTCCTACAATTCTAGTTATTTTGGGTAAAATTTTTTTTAACATATTATTAGGTTAACCTAATGAAAAATTGGGCAATCTCTTCATTTTTAATTTACCTTTTTATTATAGGTCTGTCAAGAAAGCGTATGTTCAGGCAAAGTTGCTCCAGTCGTACTCTGACAATAGTTTATGAGCAGTAACTAGATAATTTGCTTTATTTTTCTTGACTTTGCTCTCAAAATTATCTATGTAAACAACTTATTCGTAAGATTTAAACTAAGGTGATATGTGAGTTTGGTATTTAGATACTGGAAATGAAGGATGATTTACCCCGTTAGAAGAAAGGTCCTTCATTTATGGTGAGGTTCACCCCGTTAAATATCTATTTAGAAGTGATATTTTTGAAATATATAAATATCATATATGGACACTATATGCTAAAAAAGCAGCTATTTATTTAACGGGGTAAAAAAAAGCAATAAGATTGGGAGGAGTTTAAAGCTCCATCCAAGCTTTCTAATGGGGTTTACCCTGCTAAAAAGAAAGCCCCACCATTTATGCCAGTGAAGAACAAAAAAAAGTTTGGGAGGAGTTTAAAGCCCCATCCAAAACTTTCTAACGGGATTTACCAACAGGAAAGGAGAATTTTGTATGAGAGAGGTAGTTGTAGTAGGTGGAGTAAGGACAGCAATAGGTTCTTTCGGGGGGACTCTTAAAGATATTCCGGTGGTTCAGCTGGGATCTCTTGTTATTAAGGAGGTATTAAAGAGAGTGCAATTAAGACCAAAATCGTCAGCAAAGCTCTTAGGTTATGCACCGGAAAAATTAAAAGGTACTGGATTGGTTGAAATGGAGAAGAAGAATTATGATTGGGACGATTCTTTTCAGGAAATTCAGGTTGATGAGGTTATTATGGGAAATGTTCTCCAGGGCGGGCAAGGGCAAAATACAACTCGCCAAGCAGTTATTTCTGCTGGCGTTCCTAAAGAGACAAATGCCTTTACCATCAATAAGGTTTGTGCTTCTGGCTTAAAGGCAGTTGCACTTGGGGTTCAGGCAATTCAGCTTGGTGAGGCTGATGTGGTTATTGCGGGGGGAATGGAAAGTATGAGCAATGCTCCCTACACTCTTCCTAAAGCACGCTGGGGGTACAGGATGGATGTGAGTTCGAAGGGTGAATTAAATGATATGATGGTGTTAGATGGATTGTGGGAGATATTCTACGGCTACCATATGGGTTTTACAGCAGAGAATATAGCAGAGATGTATGGTATAACCAGAAAGGAACAAGATGAAATAGGACTTTTAAGTCATCAGCGTGCTCGGGCAGCTATAAACGATGGGACCTTTAAGGAAGAGATTGTTCCCGTAGTTATACCTCAGAGAAAGGGAGATCCTGTTGTATTTGATACCGATGAGCGTCCAATGGATACTAGCTTAGAAAAGATGGCGCGGTTAAAGCCGGTCTTTAAAAAAGATGGTACAGTAACTGCGGGTAATGCCTCTGGAATCAATGATGCTGCCGCTGCTGTTTTGCTTATGTCTAAAGATAAGGCAAAGCAATTAAACCTTGAACCATGGGTAACCGTTACTTCTTATGCCTCAGGTGCTATTGATCCCGCATATATGGGGTTAGGTCCCATTCCCGCAGTGAGAAAAGCATTAGAAAAGAATAAGCTTACCATTAAGGATATTGATGTTATTGAGTTAAACGAGGCTTTTGCCTCTCAAGCCATTGCCTGTTTGAGGGAGTTAGACTTAAGCTTGGATAATACCAATCCTCATGGTAGCGGTATTTCCTTGGGACATCCTATTGGGTGTACAGGTGCCAGACTTTTAGTAACTATTATTCATGAGATGAAAAGGAAGAATTTTAGGTATGGATTGGTAACCATGTGCATTGGTGGTGGCCAAGGAATGGCAATGATTGTTGAGCGATAAGATGAAGGTATAGGAAAGGAGGAGGAGATATAGAGTAAACCCGTTGGTGTGATAGGTGCTGGACAGGTTGGCAGGAGTTTATACTGTAATTATGAGTGACGTTGGAAATACATTGCTTGAGAAAGCTATAACACACATTACAGGAGTTTTAGATAAGCGTGTAGTTAAGGGTAAAAACGCTTTGAAATAGATAGGTAGAGGGAAAAACTATCTATGGTAGATGACGCGGTGAAAAATACTAAATGTATAATTTTTTTTATTGCACTAATTTTTACGGCTGGATGTTGCAATGCGCTTGTACCATCTAGGAACATTAAAATTCCACCTTATATAGTAGAGTATTACCATTATGATGATCCTGAAATGCCAACTCATGATGAAGAAGAAAGTGAAGGATGGTATGGGCACACATGGGACAATGAATTTCAGATGCGTTTTAAAATAGCGAGGGTTGAAGAAAGTGGAGTTTATTTCTACAGGTTAGTGTATCGAGCATCTAATCCTTTAAAAGAGGAGGTCACGTTGTTTGATCAAAACATTGAGCTTGTAGATATCGGTTCAAATGTTGTCATTGAACAAGTGAAATGCTGGAATTGGCAGAAAGTGAGTTATCCCTGTAATGTTGCTAAAATTGTCCCAGGAGATGAGGGCATAAAAGAAATTCGTTTTGGTTATTCTATTGATGAAAGGTATGCAAGGAGTTTGAGAGTTCGAATTAGTGGTCTCAGTTTTGAAGAGGGTAAAGTTATGATTAATTTTTATGCGAAAAAACCAGAAGACTCCCTGTGATCAGCTTCATCTTGCCTTATTTTTCTTCTTTTTTCCTACGGTTATAAGTAGGGAAGATATCAATCCCTCAATGACACTCACTTTTCAAGGAGACTTAATCCATGAAGATTCCAAAGACAAAAACCATATCTGACATTGAGAACAAAATGGTAGGGCTGGATGAGAAGTCACTCCGCTACCAAACGCTCCAGTCGGCAAAACGCTTCAAGACTACATGGGTTGAACTGGGTCACTATCTTCAGACTGTATGGAGAGGGAAACATTATAAGAGTTGGGGATATGTGAGCTTTGAGAGCTACTGTAGCAAAGAGATAGGTATTAGAACCTCAACGGCCTTAAAACTTTTAAGATCCTACTATTTTCTTGAACGGGAGGAGCCGACATTTTTAAAAACGAAACTGATTGATTCTAATAAGATTATTGAGCTACCAAGCGTTGATTCAGTGGATATATTAAGGCTTGCGAGGGATAAAAAGGGTTTGGATGAGGAAGACTATAAAATCCTCAGGCACAGCGTATTAGATAAGGGGGAGGAGCCAAAGGAGATAAGAAGCAAACTGCGAAGCATACTTGAGTCTTATGCAGAATCTGATCCTGAAGAGAAACAAAAGAAGAAGTATAGAGCTACTATCAATCGTTTTTTAAGTACTTTAAGGAATCTCAAAAGAGAGATGGAACATTCTGCGATGCTATCAAAAAGAATTGTTGGAGAAGTAGATAGGCTTATTGCCAAGATCGAGGCAGAGATGAAAGGGAAAAGATTTTTAGCATAGTAGATGGAGTAGGAGATGCAAAAGATTGATCCTTCGGCAAAAACAAGTGAAAAGGCACGTATTGAAGATGATGTGGTTATTGGACCCTGGGTGATTATAGAGGATGAGGTAACTATTGGTTCCGGTACTCGTATTGATGCCCATTGTGTAATTAAGAAAGGAACTGTTATTGGCAAGCACAATGAGATTCACCCTGGTGCTGTCATTGGGGAAGATCCTCAGGATTTAGTCTTTGACAAAAATGCGGTGAGCTATGTGCGAATTGGGGATAACAATACTATACGTGAGTATGCAACCATTCACAGAGGTACTCAGCCAGAATCAACTACCGTTATCGGAAATCACAATTTTCTAATGGCACAATCACACATAGCACATAATTGCATAATAGGGAATCACGTTGTCATCTGTAATTGTGCACTTTTGTCTGGACATGTTGAGGTGGAAGACTATGGATTTATCTCAGGCGGAGTGGTTATCCAACAGTATGCTAGGATTGGTAAGCACGCTATTGTGGGGGGAAATACCCGGGTAAATACTAATATACCTCCTTTTATACGGGCTGTAGGTTATAATGCCGAGGCCTATGGACTCAATGTGGTAGGGTTAAAGAGGCATGGTATGAGCAAGGAAACCATATCGAAGTTAAATAGTGCATACAGAATTCTTTTCAGGTCAACGCTTAGATTAGAGGAGAGACTAAGAAAGATTGAAGATGAGATCGAATGCGATGAGGCACGGCATCTTGTTTCCTTCATACGCACGCCTTCTCGCTATGGTTTCTGCCGTGAGGTCAGGTTAAAAGGGAAAACCGGGGCGGTGGGAGAAGAATAAAGGCTGAGAACTGGTATCTGGGGTATTTGCATAAAAATATAGACTTAATCTGAAAGGTGTTTTGAAAAAGTTTTTATCAAAATAATTATCAGAATGTGTACAATAGCGAATGTAAGTTGTGCTAAGGAATTTTCCCAAGTTGTGGCAAGAAATATAAACTCTTTCGCTCTTTGTAAGACACCTCTATATCTTGTGTATGTGCCTTTTACAGACGAGCATGTGTAGAATGCTTATTAATTTAATTTGACAAGAACAAGGGAATTGTACCATTATCCTCCAATCTTATAAACTTTCCTTGACTTGGAGAAATAAAAACTCCTGGAGATTCTTATGTAACCAAATAGAAAACAAATAGATATTTTAGAAGGATTTTTGCAAATGAAGGCAAAGAAAAAAAGCGAGAAAGAGGGGGTTCCACGCATTAAGACAATTGGTGTAGTCGGTGCCGGACAAATGGGGAAGGGTATCGCGCAGGTTTCGGCCCAGACAGGATTTAAAGTTATAGTGGTTGAGCCCTATGAAGAAATAATAGAAAAAGCCAAGAAGGATATAGATGCCAGTCTTAATCGAGCGGTAGAGATCGGCAAGATAAATCAGAAAGAGCACGATAAGATTATCTCTCTTTTAACATTCTCTAAAGAATTGAAGAGTCTTGAAAAGGTCGATATCGTTATCGAAGCCGCCGTTGAAAATGTCAGTGTTAAGGAAGAGATCTTTTGCACTCTGGACAAAATTTGTTCCCCTCATGTCATTCTCAGTACTAATACCAGCTCGGTGCCTATTGTTAAACTTGCCAAGGTCACCCAGAGGCCTGAAAAAGTGATCGGCATGCATTTCATGTATCCTGCCCAGAAGATGAAACTGCTGGAGATAATTAAAACTCCTAAAACATCAGATGAAACCTATCAAATCGTTAAGAACTTAGCTTTGAAAATGGGTAAGGTCCCCATAACAGTGACTGATAGTCCCTGCTTTGTTACGAGCCGCCTTATTCAAACCCTTATCAATGAAGCAATCTTTTGCCTTTACGAGGGCGTTTCTACTAAAGAGGAGATCGATACCGCTCTGAAGCTTGGCATGAATCACCCCATGGGACCTCTGGAATTGGCTGACTTTATTGGCCTCGATGTGGTTTTATCCATGCAGGAGGCTCTGTATAGAGGATTCAAAGAGTCCAAATACAGGCCATGTCCCCTGCTTGTAAGTCTGGTTGAAGCTGGTCACCTGGGTAGAAAAACAGGGCGAGGATTCTACGAGTATAAGTAAAATTCTTTCAAGTTTATTGTATAACCTACGTGTGTGATGGGAGAGATGATTGGATTAGGATTTGGGGCTTTTTCGACAGTCTCAAATCGAGTATAAACTCTAAAAATTTTTTCAGCTTGTAACTACACAAGTGTCAGATTTATCCTAAACGTGAAACTAATTCCGTCAAATTAATGGTTTATTACTAAATGCTCTTTTACTTAGCTTTCTCACTATTGAATACGTCGAATGCCTCATCCACAGAAGCCTTTTGATGAACGATCGCCCTTACCGCTTTTATCATGGCAACCGGATACTCCGATCGGAAAATATTCCTTCCCATATCAACACCCTTAGCACCACCTTGTATGGCATTGTAGGTAAGTAACAGTGCATCTTTTTCCGGAATCTTCTTTCCCCCAGCCATCACTATGGGTACAGGACATCCTTTCACCACATCTTCAAATCCCTCACAGTAGTAGGTTTTAACCATATTGGCTCCAAGCTCGGCAGCAATCCTGCAGCTTAAACCCAGATACCTAGCATCCCGCACCATATCTTTTCCTACAGCCGTGACCGCTAAAACTGGCATACCATATTTTACCGCTTCATTAACCACATCTGAGAGATTCTGCAAGGTTTGTTTCTGATGAGGGGAGCCCACGTAGATAGAAACAGCTACCGCAGCCACGTTAAGACTAACCGCATCCTCTATAGAGGTGGTAATAACCTCATCAGAGAGCTCATCCGAGCGAGCCATACTATTACCACCAGACACCCTGAGCACTATTGAGGTCTGGGTGTGAGGGTCCACACATTCACGCAGTACACCACGGGTGGGCATGAGCGCATCGGCATGGGGAAGAAGAGGTGCTATGGTTTTTCCCGGTTCCTCTAAGCCTGTAGTAGGTCCCTGAAAATATCCATGGTCAACTGCTAACATCACGGTATGACCTGTGTCTGGGTTAAAGATTTGTGATAAACGATTTTGCATTCCCCAATCCATGGTAAGTAACCTCCTTTCAATTGCCAAGGTTTTATTATCTGTTTATTGATTCACCATTTAGACTACTCACATCGTAATTTTCTATCATAATTATCTCTGAGGTTCAATGATCACTTTTATGGAATCTTGTGCCTTCGCAACAAGCTCGAATCCCGCACCCGTTTCAGAGAGGGCCAGCCTATGAGTAATCATTTCTCTTACCGCTACTTTCTTTGCCTGGATTAACCGAAGGGCAGTCAAGTGGTCAGCACGATCGCCTGCGTAGGAAGTAGTAAGTGTGATATCATTGCGCCAGAAAAGCTCATTTATTGAGAGAGGTATAGTAACATCGCGGTCTGTGGGAGCAAAAAAAAGTATCGTACCTCCCCGCTCTACAGATTTCAATGCCTGAGTAATGGCAGATAGTGCGCCCGTGCACACGATTACACTATCTGCCAACCTTCCCTCGTTGATGTCTCTCAGCTTTGTAGGTACGTCTTCGTTGGCGTTAATAATCCCATCGGCACCAAAGCGCTTGGCTGCCTTTAACCTATACTCAACAATATCTGTTGCAATCACGCGAGTTGAACCCAGCACACTGGCGAGATGAATGTGAAGTATACCGCTAATGCCGCTGCCAAGGATGAGAACAGTTTTACTGAGCTGTAGATGAGCTCTCCTTTGTGCCCGCAGGACACAGGCGAGAGGTTCAATAAACGTGGCCTCTTCAAAGGAAACCTCATCAGGTAAAAGATACACCCCACGGTCTACATTGAGAGCAGGCACTCGGAGGTACTCGCTAAAACCACCGGGATCAAAATTAGTTTTACGCAGCGTATAACAGGCAGTAGGATGACCGCCTAGACAATAGTGACAGGTATTGCAGGGAACATGGTGGGAAGCTGAAATACGATCTCCAATCTTGTAGCCTTCAACTCCATTTCCCACAGCCACAATTTCTCCTGCAATCTCATGACCTAACACTAACGGTGCCTTGTGGAGACGATACCACTCCATCACATCACTACCACAGATACCACTTGCCTCCACTCGCACCAGTAACTCACCAGGACCACTCTCCGGTGTGGGCATCTCTTCTACTCGCACATCCTGATTACTATAATACATGGCAACGCGCATGCAGCACCTTTATAACTTCTTATTGAAAGATGACTATCTCTTGCTTGTAAGATTTATCCAGCTAATTCTGATTCAGGAATAGAAGAGAAGAAAGAGGTTCACCTTCAAGGCGATCTTAGATTTAACATAGGGGTGATAATACTGTCAATATAAAGAAAATGAAAAAATAATTCACATGGGGAAACAGATTCCCTCAGATTTACCCCGTTAGAAATAAAAAGTGGTTACAATAATCTTTGTAACGCAAGCAATAAAGATGGTATGGCACTTCGGCTTTATCAATTTCTATGAAAGGCTCTTTTAAAAAAACCCTTACTCTTTACCATGAGGTCATCGAAAAGCGAATAACATATGGGAACAATTAAGAGCGTGAGTAAGGTAGAGGTAGTCATCCCTCCCCCTACCGCAATAGCCATGGGTTGTCTGATTTCGTTTCCCTCTCCCAGTGCTAGGGCAGTGGGAATGACTGCAGCGATAGTTGAAAGGGCAGTCATCAGGATGGGTCGAAGCCTGATAGGCGATGCTTTAAGGAGAGCCTCATCCTTAGACATCCCCCTCTCTCTCAGGGTATTGGTGAAATCAACCAAAAGGATAGAATTTTTAGTCACAATACCAACAAGCATGATGATCCCAATGATACTCATGATATTGAGGTTACTACCAACCAGTAAGAGAGTACCCAGAGCTCCAACCATACTTAATGGAAGGGCAATCATGATGGTGAAGGGGTGGATGAAACTATTGAATTGAGAGGCTAAGATAATGTAGGTAATGATAATAGCCATAATAAGTGCAAAGCTTAAGTAACCAAAAGACTCCCGCATTTCCTCTGATCTCCCTATGGGAGCTACACTGTAAGTTTTATCGGGTAGATATTTTTCTGCAGATCTCATCCCATAGGTTAAGGCGGTATCAGAGGTCATCCCCTCCTGGGTATCGGCATAGATGGTAGCAGTCTTTTGTCGATCTCTCCTGTTGATGATATTAGGACCTATGGTTTCCTCAATATCAACAAGATTACTCAACCTCACCATCTTTCCCGAGCTTGTCCTCACCATCAGGTAGTTTATCGAATCAGGTTCATCTCTATCTGAAGGGATGAGACGAACCCTGATATCATATCGCTTTCCCTTTTTAATATCTTTGAACTTAGTATCATAGAGTCTTTCTCCGGCAATCAGTGCATAAACAGTAGAGGCAATCTCCCTTACATCTACCCCTAAATCCCCTGCCTTATCCCTATCAATATGAATCCTCGCCTCAGGTTTTTCCAGTTCCAGGTTGTCATCCACATCCACTATTTTAGGAACCTTCTTCATATCTGAGATAACCTTCTGTGAAATTTCAGCAATCTTTTGCACATCCATCCCCAAAATATTAAAGGATACTGGTGTCGCACGCTCTCCACTTGC
>Ga0209427_10009579_pt1 | contig 10789 bp, 8 predicted proteins | sample DeeMarSWOR136_30_FD_187465 | JGI IMG/M metagenome (GOLD analysis project Ga0209427, IMG submission 187465) | Marine sediment microbial communities from White Oak River estuary, North Carolina - WOR-1-36_30 (SPAdes) (version 2) | ecosystem: Environmental > Aquatic > Marine > Intertidal zone >...
AACAAACTATAAAAGGAAGAATCCCTCCAAAGATCTATAAGATCAATCCAAAATTTAAAAAAAAAAGATTTAAGTCGGATGAACCACTTGCGGAAGATCCTGAGAAACTTCAAGATTTTTTCAAAAGAGAAATTAAAAATTACCGAAATTTAATTTATAATATCACACAGCTACTAGATTATTTAGATCCTTTATTAGATCTTTTTCAAGAACAGTTAGGAGATATTAAGAAAGCTAAAAATACCTATGATAAATATTTGTCCTACATAGATGAACCAGTTTTTTTATATTTTGATAAAAAGCGAGCTCAAAAACTTATGGATTTGCGTACAGAATATGTATTTAAATTATATAAACTCGCTATGGAAGAGGAACTAGATACCGATGAAGCTTTTGTATATTTTGATATGTCTTTACCCCTTGCTGCTCTATTTGAGTTAAAAAGAAAATTAAAACGAGCTCGAATAAATGAGCAACTAGCAATTAAATCAGAGACTTTAATCAAGGAAGTAGAATTTTAATTTTTATAAAATTCCACTTTTTTCTCGCTTTATCTATAATATAACGTAAATTTAATAGTTATTTAAAACATTGGCTTAAAAGTCTTTATTAATCACTACTTTAATCGAACAAAAAGTTTATACTGAAAAGTATATATTTTAATTAATAGCCGAAAAATAGCGAGATTTTAAATTTCAATTATATGTTCTATTCAAAATCTAAAGAATTATCTCATATAGAACTACTTATTTATAAAGGGAAATATCAAGAAGCCCTACAAGAATTAAATAAGTTAGAAGTGAAGGAGTCTTTTACAGTTCAGGATAAAATCTCAAGTTATATCCTCAAGAGTATAGTTATAGTTAATTTAGGGGATTTTAAAAACGGATTTAAGCTTGCAGAAGAAGCTTGCCGAGAGAGCAAAAAATTGAAAGATCCTCTTTATCTAATTGATGCTTATATTAGAAAGGCTCAAATTTTATATCGTTTTGGAAGAAAAGATAAAATATATGATTTGATTGCTAAAAGCGAAGATTTACTAGAAGGCTCTAACCAAGAAGAGTTAAAAGAAATCAAGAAAAGGGAAGCTAAGTTAGCAGGTTTTAAAAGCTTCATTTACTTGGATTACGGTGAATTTAAAAATGCTTTCGAAAATGCAAAATATAGTCTTAAATTATGGCAAGAAATTGGTATTGAACAAGAAATTGCTAGGGCTTTCTTTCGAATGGGAACCATTTATTTTAGTGCTTTAAAAGATTGGGATAGAATGCAAACCTACTATAATAAAGCACTTGAATTTGCTAAAAAAACCGATTATAAAAGTTTAATATCTACATGTCTCGGAAGATTGGGTGATATTTATATGTTTAAAGGCGAGTTGGATGCTGCTTTAGAGTATTATAATCAAGGATTAGAATTTTCTAAAGAAATAAACAATAAACCTGGAATCACATTTTGTCTTGGAGGTTTAGGTTATATCTATGAATTGCAAGGAGATTTAAAGCGAGCCCTCGAATATACCGAAAAAGCTTTAAAAATTAAGGAAGAAATGGGAGATATCTTAGGTATTCTAGGTTTTCTGGACACAGCATTTATGATTTCTTACAATAATAACAACTATAAACGAGCCCAATATTATTTTGATCAAATGAAGAGAGTAGTAGATCAAACAGATTATAAAATTGAAATCACATGTGTAGAATTGGATGAAGCAATGATGTTAAAATTAAGTCCATTAGCTAGTGATAAAAAGAGATCTAAAGAAATTTTAGAAAAGCTCATAACAAAAAAAGATTTTATCGAAGTAACTATTAGAGCTCTACTTAATTTATGCGATTTATTGTTAAAGGAACTATACCAAACTGATAAACTGGAATTATTGGATGAGATTCAACCCTATATTATTCAGATACAAGATATTGCTAAGGATTTAAACTCATTTTGGCTATTAACTGAAGTATATTCTTTTCAATCCCGATTGAAACTTATAATTTTTGACTTTAAAGAGGCTCAAGATTATTTAGTTCAAGCTATGGATATTGCTGAAAAATGCGGTTTAGATCGATTAACTAAACAAATAACAGAGCAACAAAATGAGTTGTCTGAAAATGTTATTAAATGGAAAAGCTTAAAAGCGTCTGGAGCAAAAATATCAGAATGTATGGATTTAGCTCGTATTGATAAACAAATTCAAATTCTGCTTCATAAACGTAAATATTTACAAACGATTATTAATCGTTCCTAATTAATGTAAAGATAATATTATTTCAATAAGACATCAAAAGGTCGAAGAAATACCTTTTTCAGATTGTTATCAATTATAATAAGGAAAGCGACATCTGATGGTTTTTGAGAGGTTAAAAAGACAATTTTTTGAAAGAAATACAAAAATTGTTGCAATTGATTTATTAGGAAAATATATAATAAGAGAAACACCAAAAGGTAATATAATTGGAAAAATTATTGACGTTGAGGCGTATCTTGGACCAGAAGATAAAGCAAGTCATTCCTATAATTATAAAAAAACCGAAAGAACATTACCAATGTATATGAAACCGGGAACTCTCTATATTTATCTGATTTATGGGTTACATTTTTGCCTAAATGTTATAACTGAGTCAGAAGGTATACCCTGTGCTGTATTAATTCGACAGTTATTTCCTATTGATGGAATTGAAATTATGATTGAAAATCGAAATGTTAAAAGCGGAAAAAGTTATCGAAATTTAACAGATGGTCCTGGAAAGCTGTGTATGGCACTAAATATAACAAAAGATCAATTTAATGGAATAGATTCTTGTTCTTATGACTCAAAATTATTTTTCTCTAAAGGTGAAATTATTAAAAAAGATTCTATTAAGGCAAGTAAAAGAATTGGTATAGATTATGCCAAGGAAGATAAGGATCGGTTGCTAAGATTTACAATAAAATCATAATAGCATAAATTATGCTGCGATATTCTTTTTTTGAGTTCTTTTTAAACGAATCTTTGATTTTAAGAAAGGAGTTTTCCATTTTTTCCTATTACAAATCGGAAATTAATGGAAAAATTTATATATCTGGATTATTCCTTTTTCTTTGTATTTAGAATAAAATAATAATTTGAGGAGATATTAACATTAAGGACGCTTTAAAATTTTTTCAAGCATACATCAAAGAGATGGTAGATATTGGAGGAATTAATTTACCAAAAGCTATATCTTCTAAATCTGGAGCAAAATTAGGTAAATTATATAAAAAGAAGGGATTTATTCAAGATATTGGGCCAACTCTAAAACAATTATACACTGCGTTAAATGCAAAACCAGTGATAAAGCAATTAGATGAAAATACTTATGAAGTGATTGTAAAATATGCAAAAAGATTTTGCCCAATTGGAGGTTCTCATAATCCAGCCCGAGCTTCACTTTTTCAAGAAAATATCTGCATTCCTTATACAAAAGGATTCCTAAATGAGGTTTTCCCTCAATATATGTTTAAATCAGATATCTTAAATTGTATTCCACTCAACAATCATAAAACTTGTCATTATATTTTAAAGATTACAAAAAAGAATATTGCTAGTTAATAGAAATAGAATTCAAAAAAATTGGTTAAAACATAGAACTATTTAAATAATTTATTTTCATGTAAATAATTTTAGTAATAATTTTTATATACTATTGTTTTGACAATTAATTATGTTTTTTGTAATTATCAAAAACTATCTCTCCTCTTTAAAATGTCAAAGAATAAAGAAGCTTTAAAGTTTTTCCAAGCATATATTAAAGAAATGATTGATGTGGGCGGTGCTAACCTCCCTAAATCGATCTCTGCCAGTTTAGGGGCTAAATTAGGTAAAATTTTACAAAAAAAAGGAGTAACTGGATTAGAAAATAGTTTAAAAAGAATTTATAATGTTCTAAATGCAAAAACACATATAAAGACCATAGATGATAATACTTTAGAAATTTCACTTAAATATTCAAAAGGATTTTGCCCTATTGGAGGTAAATATAATCCCGATAAATCAGAACTCATTCAAAATACAATTTGTATTCCATACACAGTCGCTATTTTAAACTCTACTCATCCAGAATTTAAATTTAGTGCTGAAATTAGGGAATGTATTCTCAGTTCTCATGATAGGATTTGTAGATATGTATTAGTTAAAAAACCAAAAAATGTAAGTAATATTGGAATAAATAAGACTAATAATGAAAAATCCTGAACCTCGATATCAATCCTACTATTAGGACCAAAAATCTCATGCCCCTCCACACCCTTACCATAAAGCGTAAATATTTATAGTTACGGATGCTGCCTCCCGGCCCTGTCCGGTTTTCTAATTAAGAGCTTATACCTTTCCTACAAAAGATACTGCTCTGATACCTACCATTATGGGGAGTGCTTCGACAGAACACAAGATCGGCTAATAATACTCATGAATTCTTAATTCAGGCAATTTCCACTATGAGCATTTTGTGGTCCACCCAGCATGGGGTTTCAAGCATTGCCCAGGGTGCTCATTGAATTCTAATTATTATTAAAATTTAAAATTTACATATTCAAAAAAATTTTGAAGTTATGAAAAACTTCCTTTGACAAACTAAAACTTATTTTTTCACTATGAAATTAATTCTTTTTTAATTTCTTTTCTTCTAATAATCGATAGAAATTCTTTAGTATCAGGAAAAACGTAGATAAGGTCTTCACCATCATCTTCTATTGTAATCTCTTTGTAAAACTTTTCTTTAACTTTAACATTTAAATCATTTAATATCATGAATTAAAAGTAGGTATTTAGAATTCAAAAAAACGTATAGCATGGTGATAATATGGAGATAACCATAAAATAAGGAACATTAAAACTAATTTTACTAATTAATAAGTAAATTATCTAAAAATGTTCTTATTTGCTTATTAGCAGATTTTCCATGATTGAATAAGCCATTTAGATATCCATTTAGAAAAACTTTGATTTCAGAGTTAAGATCCTTAATATCAACATACATATATTTTGATTTTAATTTTCTCTCTTGAATTACTGGTTTTATGTGTTTTTCAATTAGATTTAAGGTAAAATTCACTACAGCTGTATTAACTTTTTCTTTATCACCGGGAGATAATTCATAATTCCCTTGTATAGTTTGTTTTCTTATTTCATCCAATTCTATTAATAAATTTTCCAAATCTGGTACTAATTTTAGTAACTTTATTTTAGTTGTTAAATCTTCATCAATATCATTTTGAAGTTGAGCATCACAATATTTTTCTAAATTTGCGTAAAATCTAATTAAAAGTTTAAATGTATCCTCAATTTCATACATACTTTCCCAAATGTTTAAATCTACACCGCTGAGAGATTTTTTAATACTATCTTTAACTTTTTCAGAAACTCCAGATAAGTATTGTGAATAATCCTCAAATGGAAACCCAAAATAGTAATTATTATATTTTTCTTTAATCTCTTTAGTTGGTATACCAGCAGTTTGAATCTTTTCTTTCTTAACAATTTCCTTAACAAATTTCATTACATAATTACAATTTGGACAGTAAGTAATCCATGAACTAAGAATTACTTCTGATGGTTTGACACCACTAGAACTTATATAGCCATTAAAGCCTGATAGTAATTTACCATCGGAAGTAAAACTAGCTTCCTCTGGGTAAAATGTTCTTGGAATGAATTTAGTTTCGCATAATGGACATTTTAACTTTTCTTTTTTATTCATGACATTCTAAAATGCGTTTTTAATTTTCCTATATTTGATTGTACAATATCACATATCAAAGTATAGTTTGTAGTATAAATAAAAGAATAATATCTAGACCATATTCTTTAAATTAAATCAATTCTAAAACTACAATAAAAATTGAACCTTCGCATTTATCACATAATAAACATTATAATTAAGTGATAAAAAGTAAATTGTATTTATTAAAACATAAAATTGAGAAGAAATATTAATTGTAAAATTCAAAAATGTCAGATAATATTGTATTTGTAGATGCTAATACCCTTGAGAATTTTATGAGAGATGTTTTTATTGGATTAGGTGTTCCAGAAAGTGATGCTCAAATTATTGCGGATGTATTGATTACATCTGATTTAAGAGGGATTGAATCACATGGTATTCAGAGATGTAAGATGTATTATGATCGCATAAAAGAAGGGATTTATGAAGCAAAAACGAAAATTGATATTATAAAAGAGGGTCCAACCACAGCATTACTGGATGGAAATTGTGGTATAGGACATGTTATAGCTTATAAAGCAATGAAAATGGCAATTAAAAAGGCGAAGAAATTTGGTCTTGGAGCAGTAGCAGTAAGAAATTCCACCCATTTTGGCATTGCAGGATATTACTCTCTTATGGCTATAAAAGAAGGAATGATTGGCATGACTGTTACTAATGCTAGACCATCTATTCCACCAACTTTTGGATGTGAACCAATGTTAGGTACAAATCCATTGACTTTCGGAGCCCCAACTGATGAAGAATTTCCTTTTCTTCTTGATTGTGCCACATCAATAATTCAAAGAGGCAAAGTTGAAGTTAATGCGCGAATTAATAAACCACTTCCAGAAAACACTGTAATTGATAATAAAGGGGAAATTTTGACTGATCCCAATAAAGTATTAAAAGAAATGTTACAAAGGAAAGCCTCTTTATTGCCATTAGGAGGTAAAGGCGAAGAAACTGCTGGATATAAGGGTTATGGATATGCAACGGTGGTAGAGCTCCTTTCTGCTGCTTTACAAGAAGGAATTTTCTTGAGAGATACTCTTGGCATAGTTGAAAATGACCAAAAAAGATTGAAGGTTGGACATTTTTTCTTAGCCATTAATATTAATAGTTTTATTGGATTAGATTCATTTGCAAAAACTGCTGGTAATATAATGAGGGATTTAAGAGGATCAAGAAAGATTCCTGGCGCTGAACGAATTTATACTGCGGGAGAAAAAGAATACCTTACTGAAATTGAAAGAAAAAATTCAGGAATACCACTCAATAGAAGTTTACAAAAAGACATTATAGTCATGCAGACAGAACTTAAATTAAATAAATACCACTTTTCTTTCTCAAAATAATTTTTTTTAAAATCATCCTAACACTAAGGTTATCAAAATTATTAGAAATATTTAAAAAAAAGAAGAAACTGAGAACGTTTTTCCTTTAAATATAAAAATTCTATTAATCAGATTCAGAAGATGGATTTAAATTTTCAATAAGTTGATTAATACGCAACTCAATAGTCTCAAGAAGTTGATTTTTTTCTTCTAATTCACGCTCTAATTGAACAGTATTAAAGCTTTTCTTGGAAAATTGTTCAAGAGAGTTATGGTTTGTAGTTAATTTTAGATGGAATGGGATAAACCTTTTTAATGCCTCGAATATTCGGGAGAGTAATTCGAGAATTTTTTTCCCTAAATCAGTGATGGAAAGTTCTCCGCTTTTTGCTATTATTAAAGCCTTTTTGAGCTCGACAAGATTATCCTTATCAAATACTATTTTTTCTAAAACTTCCTCTATATTTATGTTATTTTCCATAGCAATTTTCACTTAGAATTAATAAAAGTTTGAATTTGATTAAAAAAGATTGAAATTGAGGTGTAAATTTCTTTAGCTAGGCTATCTAGATGAACACCCTCTAAATTTACGAATTTATATTGATCTATTAGTTCAATTAGTTCCTGTTTTGAATAGGGAAAGCCTTCAGACTTTGCCATTATAGTTAAAAAGGAATTAAATTCCTCTAATAAAACGGTATCTACATTGAAAAAGTGTTGGTATACTTTTCTCAGATAATTTTTTATTAATTCGTATTGTGCATGTATTGCAGATGTATAGTCTTTATTTTCAATCAACATATAAATTTTAAAAATATAATAATAAAGGTCTCCGATTTCACGTGATAAAGCTTCTTTTAAGTTTTCTTCTTTAATGATATATTTTCGTGGATGGTTTGGAAAAACATGAGCTAAATCCTGAGAATCTGTTATCTCACTTTCTAATAGATCCGCGCAAAAATCTTGACTTTTTTTCCTTTTCACTTTATAGTAATCCTCTAACGCTTCTTGATATCGTCTTCCCACGGAATAGGATGTTCTTAATGCTTCTCCCCCATCAGCTCTCCGTGGATGATTTTCAACTAAATAACCATGCTTGATTAATACTTCTAACACCTTTTCTATAATTTTTTTTAAATGTTGTTTGTTTTGTGTCTTTTCTGAAATTTTAGGATATAATAACTGTTTTAAATGTTTCTTTAATTTATCTTTATATAAATTTCCAATCTTATCGATAGTTAATAATTCTTTCATAAACATAATTATCTCTTCTATATAGATAAAATAATGCCCTAAATCGATTTCAAATAAGGTCTCTCGAGCCTGCTCTAAGATTTTTCGCTCAGAAGCGTATAAATCAAATCCTTGACCATTCATGAATTTCACTATTTCTTCATATGGGGGGGTGGGGCTGCGCTGTATCTCTTCCCACTTAATGATGGCAGGAAATGGTTGGTCGATATCTTCTCTGCGAGTAAGGATAATATTCTCTTTTAAATTTTTCAAATAATTTATTTGATGGGAGTGTTTTCTTTTTGAAGAATACATTCCCATCCCTTCAAGTTCCTGTAAATTCATTATATTTCGTAGAACCGCTATATCTCTAACATTAGTTGCTCTTAAGGTAATATAATTATTAAAATATAACAGAGCATTAGGATGGAGGCAATGAATTTGATGTGCCGAAAAAATAAACCCGAATTTCTTATTTTGTAATGGTTTTAAAAAAAGATCAATTTTGTCATAGGTTTTCAAAACATCCAAGAAATACGACTCGAAAAGATTGTCAATATAGGGCAGAATCACAAATTTTTTCTGATAATGCTCGTTATAGTGAATGTTATGAATAATTTTAGAAAGAATTACCAATGCTACAAATAATTTCATTCTTAAGTCCCGAAATACTGAAAGATCGACAATAACTGTTTTCTTATTTTTCACAAAATCAAATGCAACAATGCTATCTTTATGAATTGCCTGGAAATAACTCAAATCATCAGGAGTAAAATCTGCAAATACCCCTAGAAGAATATCATTTGCAGAGGTTTTTTCCCATTCACTCTGATTCTGAAGTGCCATTTTAATCGCACTTAAATCCATATTAGGATTTTTTTGTATGGTATGACGAAATATTTGCACCATTCGCTCTTTCCGTTTAAAAGCTAATCCAAAGGCATCATAAATGTATTCCAAATACTCAGTATGGTGAGGATCGTAAGAAATGTCTGATTTAATCGGGTCAACAATGAACGAACTTCCATATTTAAAGTATAAAATGTCTTGTTTAAACTCACTTCCTTCAAAATAAGTGAATAATTTTGACCAATCCCCATTAAAATCAAAAACTATAGATGGAAGTTTTACTTTAATTAACTCTATGACTATCTTCATAGAAATTAATTGGCGTTGTTCCGAATTTCCATTCATAATTAATAGATTATGGAGCTGTTCCTTAGTAAAGCCATAAGCTACCTCAGTTTCCAATACTTCCGTATTAAATGCATGCCCAATTGTAATAAAATTGTCTAAATATAAAGGAGTATTGAACTCAGCAGCAATTTCTATATGTAAACCTTTTTTAAGAACATCAACTATTTCAATTAGGGGATACATACGCGCTCCTTGGAACATGAGGTAATTTAAATGAGTACCATTGAGGCGATATAAATTATGTTTAAATGTTGAAAAGATATATCCAGAAATTAATGTACTTGTTCTCATAGTTTCAATTTCAAGTGCTTGAGCATTCAATCCAAACGCCCCTTGAAGATTATTAATCTGATACAAAAGGTCTTGCTCTACCTCATCAAAAGCGGCTTCATTAAGAGTGGATATGAATTTATAGCTATGTATGGATATAGTAAGCATGGTAAGCCACATCCCAGCACGAGCTCCCAACCATTGCTCTTCTTCATTTGCTCTTTCTATTCGTGTTAATTTGAATCGCGTAATTTTATTTTGTTCATATTCATTTAGATGTTTAAATCCTTTTTTATGATAAAACTCAGAAAAATTAAGTGGTTGGTTCTTCACAGTATAACAAAAATTAATTTTGTGATTATTAAGACTTTCAATAAAGCTTTCAAGATTGCAGTATGCTTTATAGTAAGCATATTTTAAATTTACCAGCTTCATTCCAATTAATAAACGATTCTCAATGTGTAAGAATAAGCTGTGAGGTGATTTTTTTATCCTGTAGAACCGTATATTATGAAAAGGTTTTGCAATAACTACATCATTTGTACTAATTAATTTTGATTTAGTGAACTCAAATAATAATGATCTCCACCATAACATAATTATTCCAGTAATAAGCAACGTATTAATACCAATAATATAGAGAAAAAAGAAATTAAGGGAAAGTAAAACGATACATATATAGATCATTAACCCGATTGATACTATGAATTTTAGAAAAATGTGTGAATTAGAAGAATAAAGTGCTTTCCTTTTGTCTACAGGATTTCTGAAGGTAGAGACTTCTTCTTTTAGATATAATGTCCGTATTGCATTTACCAAGGCATTTCCAGCAAGAAGTTCAGCTTGAAAGTGATGGAAATTACTGACAAGATTACTTTTAAGAGTGGCAGAATCCTGACGAATATTATACCCCATACGATCTTGTTTATGTTCTGTTAAAATACCTTTTCCTTCTCGAAACACCGCAAAATAGATCGTTGTTCCTCGAGACTGAAGGGACTTTAGAACATTTTCTCGAGTTTTGTCTTTATTAAA
>Ga0209427_10009580_pt1 | contig 10788 bp, 7 predicted proteins | sample DeeMarSWOR136_30_FD_187465 | JGI IMG/M metagenome (GOLD analysis project Ga0209427, IMG submission 187465) | Marine sediment microbial communities from White Oak River estuary, North Carolina - WOR-1-36_30 (SPAdes) (version 2) | ecosystem: Environmental > Aquatic > Marine > Intertidal zone >...
GCCGCCATTTGCGCGATCGCCATGGCACTCTCGGGCGACGCCGTGCTGCGACGTGGCGCGGGGGCGAGCCTCAGGGCGCTCGCCGCGCACCAGGCCGACAATGGCCAGATTCCGAAATACGTGGATCCCGCTGGTCGCGAGGGTGATTTCTGGTATCTCGGCTGCATCGATGCCACGCTTTGGTGGCTCATTGCATTGAGACTTGTAGCGACTCGGGGCGGCGAGCTCTCGCTCGAGCATGAGTTGGGGGGCCAGGCGGCGCGCGCCATCCAGTGGCTGCGTGCGCAGGAGCATCCGCGCCTGCACCTCGTCCAGCAGAACGAGGCGAGCGACTGGGCCGACGTCATGCCGCGTTCCGGATTCGTGCTCTATAGCAATGCATTGTGGTACTACGTCAAACGCCTTTATTCGGTTCCCGCGACGGACGAGACGCACTACCACTTTAACCACCTGTTCCATCCGTTCTCGCGCGATTTGCCCGAGTATCATCGGCTGCGTCTGCTCATGCACTACGCGCGACACCACGCGCGCGACCAGGAGCTGTACCTCAGCTTCGTCAACTTCTCGTTTTTCGGCGAGGAAGGCGATGTGCTCGGCAACCTGCTCGCGATCGTGTTCGACCTTGCCGACGATGCCCAGTCCAATCGCATCATCCATACCCTGACACAGCTGCGCGCTGACAAGCCATGGCCGATGCGCGCCGTGTGTCGTCCGATCCGCCGGCGCAGCCGTCTGTGGCGGCTCTATATGGAGCGCCACCGGCAGAACGTCGAGTATCAGTATCACAATGGCGGCATCTGGCCGTTCATTGGCGGCTTCTGGGTCATGGCGCTGGCGTCCCTGGGACTTCGCGCCGCCGCAAGCGACGCGCTTGACGAGCTTGTTGCCGTCAACCAACTCAACAACTGGGCGTTTAATGAGTGGTTGCATGGCAAGACCGGCAAGCCCATGGGTATGTCCGGGCAGTCGTGGAACGCTGCCATGCTACTGCTCGCGAATCATGCGCTGCAGGAAAAGGTGTTCTGAGGGGCGATCGGAGCACGTCGCGCCGGGTCCGGACAATCCGTTGGCATCGCGCACCCTGCGATCCGCGATGCCCGGCCAGGTAATTCGCGACGCCAACCGGGCCTACCGGATCAGCATGCCCGTCACGGCTGCATGCGATCCCGATCGTCGGTGCGTAGTGCCGTGGACTCGGCGTGAATCGCCATCCACTTGAGGATGTCCTCGCGACGCACGAGTCCGAGCAGGCGTCCGTCTTCGACGACGGGCAGCTGGTTCAGGTTGCGGGCCCCGAGGAGTGCCAGGGCGTCCAGCACCTCGTGTCGCGGCGAGATCGAGACGAGCGATCCGGCCGGCGTCATGATTTCAGCGACGGGGGTCCGTGCCCACGCCTCGCGCGGGCGCTTGCGCAGGTCGGCCAGACTCACCAGCCCAAGCAGCCTCGCGTCTTCCACGACGGGGAAGACCCGCTGTCCGCTCGCCATAAGGTGCTCATCGACCAGCGTGCTGATTGGCATCTGCGGCCCGATTGGCGTGAAGCGTGTTTGCATGAGCTTCGCCACCGGGACGTGCCCAAGGAGCTGGCGCATCAGGAGCTGGCGATAGCTGGTGACGGCAGCGCTGTGCAGAAACCAGCCAATCAGCATCAGCCATAGTCCGCTGAGCAAGCCGCCACCGAGGTATGGTACCCGGAACCCGAACACCATCAGCAGGCCGGTCGCGATCAACAGCCAGGCAAACGCCTGACCGGCGAGAGAGGCGAGGTGCGTGGCGACACGCAGATCGCCGCTCACTGCCCAGATGATGGCGCGCAGTACTCGGCCGCCATCCATCGGGAAGCCGGGAATCAGGTTGAAGAGCCCGATGATCACGTTGACTGGTCCAAGCCAGGCAAGCAGCGTCGACACCGGTCCAAGCGCCGCAAGGGCGAGCCGTGGATTCTCCAGATCGACATCGAAGGGTCCACTCAGCAGATTGACGAGCGCGATGCAGGTAACGCCAATCGCAAGACTGGTGAGTGGCCCGACGATGGCCATGGCAAGTTCGGCGCGCCACGATGGTGGTTCGCCTTCCATGTGCGCGATGCCACCGAACATGAACAGCGTAATGCGGTGAAAGGCGATGCCGTTCAGCCGACCGACCAGCGCGTGCGAAAGTTCATGCACCAGCACCGAGGCGAAAAACAGCACTGCCGCGGCGAGCGCGGTGACCGCAATCAGCGGAACGCTCCAGTCCGGATGCCAGGAGGGAAAGACGCCCCAGGCAAGCGTCGAGAAAATGAGCCAGAAGATAATAAGCAGGCTCCAATCGACGGCCACTTCGATGCCGGCGACTCGCCCGAGCCGAATTCCGCGAACAGGGCGCATCGTTGTCCTTACCGGATGACTGCAACTGGCAGCCTATCACGAGCGAAGCCGCAGAACATGTGCGGGCGCAGCTTCGCAGCTTGCGGCGCGTGTGCAGGGCCGCGGCGCTGGAATCCACCTCGCGCGGGCACCATTCGCCGGCGCGCCGGTGAATGGTGCCCAAAGACGTCCTTGCAGAGGTGCAAGCGCATTGTCGACGCCCGCAGTGCCTTACATTCGGCGGGGTTGATGCGACATCCTGCGTCACCCGTCGTTCACCCAATCCCTGGTATTGATCTGAATCAAAGTTGCAGTGGTCCGATCGCCTAGTATCGCAACATGCGGTCTGCGCGGTTCCATGGCAGGCAGGCGACCGGATGCGGTGGCCTGACGTGGGATGCGCGCGTTTCGTTTTTGAGTCGCGCTAGTCGCTTGATACTGTAACGTTGGCGATGACGAACCACACTCCTGGACGCAACTGCCTGATAGTCGCTGTGCTGCTGCTCGCCGCGCTGTTCGGGGCGTGCAAGCCATCGGGCGAGGAGAGCTCCAGCCATCCGCCAGTTGTGGTCTTCAAGCACAGCAAGTTGTTTGGCGATCCGCGGCCGCTCGCGCAACTGCTGGCCGAGTTCGAGCGCGCCAATCCGGGAGTGCGGGTGCGGGCCGAGACGCTGCCCGCGGCGAGCGACGCGCAACACCAGTATTACGCCACCAATCTGGCGGCCGGGGCAGCCGATTTCGACGTGTTCGCGCTCGACGTCATCTGGGTAGCGGAGTTCGCGCGCGCCGGCTGGCTGCGCGATCTCTCGCACCTGCTTCCAGCGGCGGAGCGCGAGGCGTTTTTCCGCGGCCCGATCGAGGCCGTTACCTGGGAGGGCCGCGCGTTCGCGTTACCGTGGTTCATGGACGCGGGTGTGCTGTATTACCGCAAGGATTTGCTCGACAAGAACCACCTCGCGCCGCCCAGGACCTGGGACGAGTTGCTGCATGCCGCACGTACCGTTACCCGCACCGAGTCGGGCGTGCACGGCTTTATCTGGCAGGGCAAGCAGTACGAAGGCCTGGTGTGCAACGCGCTTGAGTACCTGTGGAGTCACGGCGGCGAGGTGCTGCGCAACGGGCAGGTGGTGCTCGACAGCGCCGCTAACCGCGCGGCGCTCACTTTCATGCGTGAATTGCTCACCAGCGGCGTCACACCGGAGTTCGTGACCACACTGACCGAGGAACCCGCGCGCGAGATCTTTGGACGCGGCGCGGCCCTGTTCCTGCGCAACTGGCCGTATGCCTGGCGGTTGTTCGAGCAACAGGGCTCTGCTGTGCGCGGAAAGGTCGGCGTGAGCGCGCTGCCGCACTTTATCGGCGGCAAGTCCGCGGCCACGCTGGGCGGCTGGCAGCTGGGAGTCAATCGCCACTCCCGAAATCCGCAGGCAGCCGAGCGCCTGGCACAGTACCTGACCTCACCGGCGGCCCAAAAGGTGCTGGCCCTCGCCTACGGCTACAACCCGCCGCGCCGCGCGCTCTATGAAGATCCGGAGTTATTGGCGGCGCAGCCGTTTTTCGCCGAGCTGCGCGCCGTTTATGAACGCGCGCGCCCGCGGCCCGTCACGCCACAATACGTGCGGCTGTCGCAGGTGCTGCAAGCGGAGTTCAGCGGTGCGCTCGCAGGGCTGAAGAGCCCGTCGCAGGCGCTCATTGACGCGCAGCGCCAGGCCGAAGCGATTTTGCGATGACGCGCGAGCACCCGGGCCTGTTTCTCGCACCAGCCGCCGTTACGCTAGGCGCGGTGGCGCTTTTTCCCGCGCTGGCGGTGCTGTGGCTGAGCCTGGAAGAGCGCTCGCCGCTGCTTGCTGCCGCCCGCTTCGTTGGCTTCGACAACTACACGCGCCTTATCGCCGATGCGCGCTTCTGGAACGCGCTCGCCAACACCGTCTACTTCTCGGCGGTGTCCGTGGCGCTGGAAGTGCTGCTTGGTCTCCTTGTTGCGCTGTTGCTGGCGCGTGCGTTTCGGGGGCGAGCGCTGCTCTATTCGATCATCCTGTTGCCGTGGGCGATCCCGACGGTGGTCTCGGCGCGGTTGTGGGAATGGCTCTACAACGCCGATTACGGTGTGCTCAATTACCTGCTCGGCACCCACGTCAATTGGCTCGGCAGCCCGGGCTGGGCGTTGCACGCCGCGATCCTGATGGACGTCTGGAAGGCGACACCGTTCGTGGCGCTGCTGCTGATCGCCGGGCTGCAAACCATCCCGCGCGAACTCTATCAGGCCGCGGCGCTCGACGGAGCGGGTGCCTGGACCACATTCCGGCGCATCACGCTGCCGCTGCTTGTGCCGCTACTGCTGGTTGTGCTGGTCTTCCGCACCATCGATGCATTCCGTGTGTTTGACGCAATCTACGTCCTGACCGGTGGTGGGCCGGCCAACAGCACCGAGACGGTGTCGATCTACGCATACAAGGTCCTGTTCCAGGCGCTTGAGTTCGGTTACGGCTCGGCAGTGGCGGTAAGCGTTCTCGCAGTGGTGGCACTGCTCACCGCGGTCTACGCGCGCCTGCTGCGCGGGAGCATGACGTGAAGCTGGTACGCGGCATGGGCCTGATCCTGGTGGCGGTCTGGAGTCTCGCGCCGTTCGCGTGGTTACTCATTACTTCCGTCAAGCCCACGCCTGAGCTGACTCAGTTGCCGCCGCTACTCCCGAGCGCAGCTACCGGCGCGCACTACCTGGCGGTGTTCACCGGTCATCCGTTCCTGCGCATCATCGCCAACAGCGCGGTCGTGGCTGCGGCCAGTACCCTGTTGGCGCTCGCTATCGGCGCCACCGCGGCGTTCGCGCTTGCTCGCCTGCGGGTGCGACACGCGCCGTTGATCCTGGCGGCGATCCTCGCGGTGTCCATGTTCCCGCCGATCGCGACGGTGAGCCCGCTATTTCTCGCCATCAATGCGGTCGGCTTGCGCGATACACTCATGGCCCTCATTGTTACCTACACGACCTTCGCGTTGCCGCTCGCGATCTGGCTCCTCACCAATTTCTTCCGCCAGGTGCCGGTGGAAATCTATCTCGCGGCGCGCGTCGATGGTTGCAGCGCTTTTCAGGCGTTCACGCGCGTCATTCTGCCGCTCTCGGCCCCGGGCCTGATTGCCGCTGCGCTTCTGGTGTTCATCTTCTGCTGGAACGAGTTCCTCTACGCGCTATCGTTTACCTCCTCCCCGGCGGCACGCACCATTCCGGTGGGGATCGCGCTGTTCCCGGGTCTGCATGTGGTGCCGTGGGGCGAAATCGCGGCAGCCTCGATCGTGGTCACGCTACCGCTTGTGGTGCTGGCATTCGCGTTTCAGCGGCGCATCATCGAGGGTCTGACGGCCGGTGCGGTGAAGGGCTAGCGCATGAGCGCGATTCGATTGGAAGGGGTGGCAAAGCGCTATGGCGAGGTGAAGGTATTGAGCTCGCTCGATCTTGAGATCCGCGCGGGCGAATTCTTTACCTTTCTCGGACCGAGCGGCTGCGGCAAGTCCACGTTACTGAGCCTGATTGCCGGCATCGAAAACGCGGATGCAGGATCTATCTACTTTGACGACCAGCGTGTCAGTGAGCGCGCGCCGCGCGGGCGTGATGTGGCCATGGTGTTCCAGAGTTATGCGCTCTACCCGCACATGACGGTCTACGAAAATCTGGCCTTTCCGCTCAAGAACCAGCGCAAGCCGCGCAGCGAAATCGACGTGGCCGTGCGGCGCACCGCGGCGCGGCTTGGCATTGAATCGCTTCTGGGGCGCAAGCCGCGCGCGCTTTCCGGCGGGCAGCGGCAACGCGTCGCGCTCGGTCGTGCGCTGGTGCGAAAACCGCGGGTGTTTCTTCTCGATGAACCGTTGTCCAATCTTGATGCACGCCTGCGACTGGAGATGCGTGAGGAGCTGAAGCGCCTGCATGCCGAGCTCGGCATTACCACGGTATACGTGACGCACGATCAGGAAGAGGCGATGGTCCTTTCGGACCGTATCGCGCTCCTCAACGAAGGGCGCGTGCAGCAGTGTGCCGTACCCGATGAAATCTACAGTGCGCCGGCGAATCTGTTTGTGGCCGGTTTCATCGGCAGTCCGCCGATGAATTTTCTGGATGGCACGGCCGCTGTTGCGCTCTCCAGTGTGCGTGGACGCCTCGGTCCTCTTGACCCGTGGACCGTGACGGTCGGAGTGCGCCCCGCGGATGTGCGTGTGAGAACGACTCCTGCCGAGCACGCACTTGGGGTCGAAGTGTCTCTTGTCGAGCCGACCGGTTCCGACCTATGGGTGGTCGGGCGGTGGGAGGGGCATCGCGTCAAGGGGCGCGCGGAGCCAGGCGAACACGTTGTCATCGGACAGCACGCCCACTTCGTTATTCCCCCGGAGCGTGTGTACCTGTTTGACAAGGAGAGCGGGGCGCGCGTACAGAGCAGTTAGCTGATTTGATGCGTATCAATACCAGTCTGGGACACACGCGGTATAAGGAGTAGTGCCCACGCCGCTCGCCGGGGGTGCGAGAGGAGGCTCAAGTGTTGGTCTTAACAGTAAACGCGGGTAGTTCATCGATCCGTCTCGCAGCCTTCCGGTGCGAGGCGAGTGGGGCGTGCGCGGAGCTTGCCCGCGAGGCGGGCGCGCGTGATGCGCGGGATCGCGTGGCGTTACTGCGGCGATTCTTGCGCCGGGTCGGTGCCGAAGGTCCGGATGCGGTGGCGCACCGCGTGGTGCACGGGGGTGCGCGCCTCGTGCGATCGCGCCGACTCGATGTCTACGCGCGGTCGGAGATCGAACGGCTCGCGCCGCTCGCGCCCCTGCACAATCCGCATACCCTGCAGTGGGTGGAGGCATGCGATGAGTTGCTCGGCCCGGAGGTAGCGCAGGTGGGCGTATTCGACACCGCCTTCTACGCGGATTTGCCGGATCGGGCGCGCATTTATGCATTGCCGCAGGAGCTCGCCGCGGAGCAGGTTTTGCGGCGCTTCGGATTTCATGGCATTGCGCACCGGGCGCTTTGGCGGCGCTGGGAGGGGCTTCATCCGCACCGACAAGGCAAGGGTCGGGTGATTTCGTTGCAGCTCGGCGCTGGGTGTTCGGTTACCGCCACGGTAGACGGGAGGCCTCTCGATACCTCGATGGGCTTTTCACCACTCGAGGGATTGGTGATGGCGACACGCTGCGGCGATCTCGACCCTGGCGTGGTGATATACCTCGTGCGAGCCCTCGGGCTCACGCCCGATCAGCTCGAGGAGCTTCTCAATCGGCGCTCAGGCCTGCTGGGCGTTTCGGGTGTGAGCGCGGACATGCGTGAGTTGCTCGCGAGCCGCGAACCGGCCGCGCACCGGGCAATCGATCTGTATTGTTATCGGGCGCGCAAGTATCTCGGGGCATATCTTGCCGTGATGGGCGGCGCGGATGCGATCGTTTTTGGTGGCGGCGTGGGCGAGCACGCGCCTGTTGTGCGCGCCGGCATTCTGGAAGGCTTGCAGTGGGCTGGTGTTGAGCTTGATGCCGCGCGCAACAGTGCGGCTGTTGGCGGGGAGGCGTGCATCAGCCGCGCAGACAGCGCGGTAGAGGCCTGGGTCGTACCCGTTGATGAGGCCGCCGTATTGGCTCAGGAAGCAATGACCGTCGTTCAGGCGCAAGGAGCAGCAGCATGAACGAGCAAACGTTACCGTATCTGGAAGCACCCGGTCCGCTATCGGGCGCTGATGCAGGGCGCATCGACGCCTGGTGGCGGGCAGCAAACTATCTGTCGGTTGGGCAGATCTATCTGCTCGACAATCCGCTGCTAAGGGAACCGCTCAAGCTCGAGCACGTCAAGCCTCGCCTGCTTGGGCACTGGGGAACGACGCCCGGCCTCAATTTCATCTACGCGCATCTCAATCGGGCCATCAAGGCCCAGGACCTCGAAATGATCTATGTCACCGGACCGGGCCACGGCGGGCCGGGCCTGGTGGCCAATACCTGGCTCGAGGGCACCTACAGCGAGTTCTACCCGAATGTTCCCCAAAACGCCGAGGGAATGAAAAGGCTGTTTCGGCAGTTTTCGTTTCCGGGCGGTATACCGAGCCACGTCGCTCCTGAAACGCCTGGCTCGATCCATGAAGGCGGCGAGCTGGGGTACGCACTCGCGCACGCCTTTGGCGCGGTATTCGACAACCCCGGATTGATCGTCGTCTGCGTGGTTGGCGACGGTGAAGCGGAAACCGGTCCGCTCGCCACGGCCTGGCACTCGAACAAGTTTCTCAACCCCGCCAGCGACGGCGCAGTACTGCCGATTCTTCACTTGAACGGTTACAAAATCGCAAACCCGACGGTGTTGGCGCGCATTCCGCACGACGAGCTGGAAAGCCTGCTCATCGGCTACGGCTACCGTCCGCACTTCGTCGAGGGTGATGATCCGGCGGCAATGCACCAGCTTATGGCCGCAACGCTGGACACCGCGCTTGCCGAGATTCGCGCCATCCAGAATGACGCGCGAACCGGCGGCAACGTCAGGTGCCCGACTTGGCCGATGATCGTCCTGCGGACTCCGAAAGGCTGGACGGGTCCGAAGGAAGTCGACGGAAAAAAGACCGAGGGCTCGTGGCGCTCTCATCAGGTGCCGTTCGCTGAACTCGCGACCAAGCCCGGGCACCTGAAGCTACTCGAGCAGTGGATGAAGAGTTACCGCCCCGAAGAGCTGTTCGACGATGAAGGGGTGTTGATTCCCCCGCTGCGCGAGCTCGCACCGGGCGGCGCGCGGCGCATGGGCGCCAACCCGCACGCCAATGGCGGTGTTCTGTTGCGCGACTTGCGACTGCCGGACTTCCGGGACTACGCGCTCAACGTGTCCTCACCCGGTGCCGTCGACGGTGAGGCGACGCGGACAATGGGCACCTTCCTGCGCGACGTCATGAAGCTCAACGACTCGACGCGCAATTTTCGCGTCATGGGCCCCGACGAGACCGCCTCCAACCGTCTCGGCGCGCTGTTCGAGGCCACAAACCGCCGCTGGCTGGCCGAAAGTTCGCCCGAGGACGATCACCTGTCGCCCGACGGGCGCGTGATGGAAATCCTTTCGGAGCATACCTGCCAGGGATGGCTGGAGGGTTACCTCCTGACGGGGCGCCACGGGCTGTTTTCCTGCTACGAGGCATTCATTCACATCGTCGACTCGATGTTCAACCAGCATGCCAAGTGGCTCAAGGTCGCGAGCAGGGATATTCCGTGGCGACGCCCGATCGCCTCGCTAAATTATCTGCTCACCTCGCACGTCTGGCGGCAGGACCACAACGGCTTCTCGCACCAGGATCCAGGCTTCATCGACCACGTGGTCAACAAGAAGGCCGACATCATCCGGGTTTACCTGGCGCCCGATGCCAACACATTGCTGTGTGTTGCTGACAAGTGCCTGCGGTCGCGAAATCTGGTCAACGTGATCGTTGCGGGCAAGCAGCCGCAACCGCAATGGCTAGACATGGACGCAGCCGTCAAGCACGTCAGCGCGGGTATCGGCATGTGGGAGTGGGCAAGCAACGATCGGGGCGGCGAGCCCGATGTGGTGCTTGCGGCCGCGGGCGATGTACCGACGATTGAGGTGCTGGCCGCAATTGATCTGCTGCGTCAGCACGCGCCGGAGCTCAAGATGCGGATGATCAACGTGGTTGATTTGATGACGCTGCAGCCGAAAGAGGAGCATCCGCATGGCCTGTCGGACTGGGATTTCGATGCGCTATTCACCACCGATAAGCCGATCATTTTTGCCTATCACGGTTATCCGTGGCTGATCCATCGCCTGACCTACCGGCGCACCAACCATCACAACTTGCACGTGCGCGGGTACAAGGAAGAGGGGACGACGACTACGCCCTTCGATATGCTGGTGCGCAACGACATGGATCGGTTTCACCTGGTTGCTGACGTCGTCGACCGGGTGCCGGCACTCGGTTATCGCGCCGCGCACCTGAAGCAGCTCGTCCGCGACAAGCGAATCGAGCATCGCGAGTACATCCGTCGCCATGGCGAGGACATGCCGGAGATTCGCGATTGGCGCTGGCCATGCGCACGAGAACCGGCGGAGTGAACGTGGCCGAACTGCGCCAGGACCCCGTGACCCGCGACTGGGTGATCATCAACCCGGAACGGGCCCGGCGCCCCGGAGACGAAGAGGCGGGAGGCGAGCGGTGTCCGTTTTGCCCCGGAAACGAGGATCTCACGCCGACGGCAGTGGATGTCTTGTCAGACGAATCAGGACGATGGTCGGTTCGCGCAGTGCCTAACCGCTATCCGGCGCTTAGCAGCACGGCGGGCGATGTCGACCAGCGACAGGTGGAAGCGGGCTGGCGCGTGATGCCCGGCTATGGGCACCACGAGGTCATCGTCGAGACGCCCGATCACGACGCCGGGCTCGGCACCATGCCGGTGAGTCAGGTGCGGGCCGTACTTGAGATGTATGTGCGGCGCTTCC
>Ga0209427_10009581_pt1 | contig 10787 bp, 9 predicted proteins | sample DeeMarSWOR136_30_FD_187465 | JGI IMG/M metagenome (GOLD analysis project Ga0209427, IMG submission 187465) | Marine sediment microbial communities from White Oak River estuary, North Carolina - WOR-1-36_30 (SPAdes) (version 2) | ecosystem: Environmental > Aquatic > Marine > Intertidal zone >...
AGAAGAATCAGAGGCATTAGAGAGGACTATGTTTGACTATGAACTTCAAGGTCCAAAGGGATTTCATAGAAACGCAGGAATAATCATTTTTGAATATGATCGAGATGTAGAAAATGATACACACCTAGCTCAATCTGCTCTGAATCTATTGAAAAGCAAAACAGAATATGAATTGAGGATTCATGGAATTCCAGGTTTTGAAGACGTAAAATTTGTTGATGAGGAAATTCTGTCGTATATCGGATCTCAAGTCTATTTGAAATTCATTGGAACTGATTGGGTTCTTAGTGCTAAGCAGGTTGTTATTCCCCTTACAAATAGACTCATAATTATTTGGGCAGAAGTTCAGAATTTTGATTTTCTAATGGAAATAGTTTTGAAATAGATTTCTAACACCACCAAACGTAATTGCATAATTCCAAAGGCGTGATATGCACTTTTAAGGGACATTGAAAAAATAAAAAAGGGCAATAATGCCCTTTTATGCGATACATTTCAATAAAGCTTCTATTTGATATGGCTGTACAGAGTCAATACTATCTACAATGGTTTCATGGGCCTCATCTTTTTCTCTTACGTTTTCTAGAGTCCTCCTCCGCCTTCGTATAAATTCTCTCAATGTGGGGAATTCATACGTCATCTCATATTCGGATTTCAATTCAATTTCTTGTTTGCGAGCAAATCCTTTGATACTTTCTGAAAAACCTCTATGACTTACTAGAATAAATCTTAAGCCATTTATTGCTACGTTTTCGTTTACAAGAAGACTCCTCAGCCGACTTATTTGATAGCCCTGATCAATTCCTACCACTCGATTCCAGTCTTTTATAATTACTAACCCTAAGTGATCGCCAATAGAGTTTTTCAAAAGCAGCGTATCATTTGCTAACATTTTTCTGATATTGCTTTTCCGATATGGCTTCCAATGAGCTATGTCAACTGGTACTAAACCCTTTTTTTGGAAATAGGTTCTAGTAAGCCAACGAAGTTCATCCGGCACTCTAGCTCTCTTTCCCAGCGAAATCTCTCTAACCCCCAATAGTCTATATAGTAAAACACCGACAAAATACTTTATAATTGTTGCCCTCCTTTTTAAAGGCATTACATGCGATCTTCGAGCGCGATGGCGCGTTTTATCAAATATGCGAGCGCGATAACCTCTCCCTTTATATATACGTGCGCGATAGCGCGCTTCTTTATATAGTATTACCTTAAACGCTACAAAGATTAAAATTCTATAAATATAGCTAAATACAATACATAAAAAGACAGCAAATAAGAATGAAGCTGATATTTGAATCAGTATTTTTAAAAACTCCACTTATATGAGATTGGCAAACTTCTTCATTATTAAAGGTAAGCTTTTTACGTGATTGGATTTTTTCATTATTGTGAGTGAGCCAGTTATGCAAAATATAATATCAGGCGCTATCAAGCAGTTTCAGGTTCTGAAAAACTCACCATATACACCCTATATAGTTATTGTGCTGTGTTTTATGATATTAGTTATAATTCAGGTACGTAAAGTTAGGGGTCGAAATCGCAGGAAAGAATTTCTTTTAATCGAGACTCATCAGAAGAACCTTCATACAAAAAAAGAACCTTCTAGTTATGCCTTAACTCTTGAAGGAAAAATACTAGATCTTAACAAAATGACTGAAAGGGAAACGATTGAGATAAGATGGATTCTTTTCTTTCTACCGTTCTTCTTTTTAAGCACTCTGTTGATTATTTTGTACTCTCCATTGTTTTGGCCAATTCCTTTCATAGGTCTAATGGGGGTTTTTGTTGTAACAATCTTGGGAGCGATTCGCATGTCAAAATATGGTAATAAAAAGAGTTATCTCTCTGGACACGATTTACTTAACGAAATGCGATTAGATGAAAGGAATAAGAATCTAACGATTTCACATACATTCTTTGCAAATCAAGTTGAATTGAATAATTTCTTTGAATATGTGTCTTGTGAGACTCGATTAATGTTAGATGATAGAGTAAGTTCTACATGGACTTTATATGTCGGCCTTAGGGCAATAAAAACATGCGATCATGCTCTAAATAGTGCCTTATTCTTGGTAAATAAACAAAAGTCAAAAATATCCTCAAAACCACAGAGACTTATTAACTCAGAGGACATCGAAAAGATATCCGACTTCTTCCTTGATGATGAGAAGAAGTCGTGGTTTTGCATAGAATTATGGGAGAATTATTTAATCGGAAAAATTCGATTTGCTATACATGAACCTCATCGTGTGACAGAAGAACGGACAAAAAGGCTAATTCAAGCTTTTGAACTTCTTGAAGAGTTTTCTATACAATTTTTTTCAGCATTTACAAAATTAACTGATTGATCTTTTTCGATTTCGATTATGTTTGGTTAATTTCGATTATTTTGGCGTAATTATATCGTGAGGTTGCATTTCTTGCATACCTGCTGGTGTTAATAATCCGAAATGAGCTTTCTGTTTAAGTTCATTAAGATCTCTCGCGCCAACATAACCTAATGCAGCTTTAAGTCCACCGGCAAGTTCATTGATTACATCACTTATTGTTCCTCGATACGGGACAAAGCCTTCTACACCTTCTGCAATCTCTTTACTTGGTTGAGAATATCTATCAAATGAAAATCGTTTTTTTCTTGCTGCCATTGATCCCATTCCATAATATTGCTTATAGTATTTCCCTTCTAAAGCTATTAAACGTCCAGGAGATTCACGACATCCAGCAAAAATGTTTCCCATCATTGCAGCTGAAGCGCCAGCAGCCAAAGCCACGGCGATATCACCACTGTTTTTAATTCCACCATCTGCACAGATCGGTATATCATTTCCTAATTCAGCAGTCGCCTTTGCAACTTGTAGTGTTGCATATAATGTTGGGGAACCCGCACGTGTTACCATGCTTGTTGAGCAAATACTTCCTGATCCAATTCCTACTCTAAGTCCTGCAATTCCTTCTAGTCTGCTGAGTACATCTACTGCTGCTGCATATGTTCCAATATTCCCAACTATTACATCAGCGCTTACACTATTCAAAATCTCTTTAGTTCCTTTAAAGCAATTGACGTTATGAAAATGAGCTACGTCTATCACCAAAATGTCTGCGTATTTATCAAGCGCCTTAGCACGTTCTAAATCAAATGGACTTATAGCTGCTGCACATAGTAATCGTCCATCTTCATCTCTTACAGCATGCGGATACTTTCCTTTCAAGAGTATATCTTTGATTGTAATAAGTCCTTTCAACTTACCAGTTATAGAATCAACTATTGGCAATTTTTCAATTCTATGTTTGTGGAGCAATGTTTTGGCGTCATCAAGACTTACTTCTTCAGTTGCTGTGATCACATCTTTAGTCATTACATCTTCAACTTTCAATTTATCATCAGCAAATCGTATATCGCGCCATGTAACTATTCCTATTAAATTTTCGTTATCGTTTAAAACTGGTAGACCATGGACATTATGTAGATTCATTAATTCAGTGGCACTTTTCACAGATTCACCAGGTTTTATAGTGAAAACTTCTGAAATGATGAAGGATTCTGCACGCTTGACTTTTCGTGTCATGTTTACTGCTTCTTCTTTTGTGCAGTTTCTATGTATAACTCCAAGTCCTCCATGTCTAGCTAGTTCTATCGCCATTTCTTCTTCAGTAACAGTATCCATTGGAGACGAAACAAAAGGCAAAACTAATTTGTGGTTTAAAGTGATTCTTGATGAAATATCAGGATCTTTAGGTTCAATTGAACTCCATCCTGGCAAAAGAATGACGTCATTAAATGTAATAAGCTTTTCCATATTGTTTTCTTTCCAAAATGACATTTTAATGTCCCTCATCGACTGGATAATTTAGCGCAAAAAGTTTAAGTTAAAATACTATCTAGTGTCACCATTTATAAAATTCCATTAAACAATCCTGTTTCGAGTTGGAAAGCATGATGTCTAAGACAAGAACTGAAGATCTTATTAATGATCTTAAGAAGTTATGTGATTATGCTATTGAAAATGGTGCCTCTAGGGCAAAGTTTTTTGATGCAGACGCCGTTGTCGTAGATGAGAGAGTCCGTCTTAAGTGTCAAGTGCCATTATGCCCATCTTTCGGAATAAATCTCTGTTGCCCTCCTAAAAATACTCCTTCCGTTGATGAATTTCGGGCTATGTTGGCAAACTATAATTATGCTGTACTAATCCAAGTAGATACTCCCCTGAGTGAAGAACTAGCAACGATTATTAAAAGTAATGAAAGTGTAGGCGAAATTTACGAAAATCAATCATATTTTGAAAACCGAAAAGATACTCTTGACAAGGGCCAAATAAATCTACATAAAATTGTGAATAAAGTAGAAGCAAAAGCGTATTCAATGGGCTTTTATTTTGCGACAGGATTTATTGGTGGAAGTTGTAAACTATGCTCTAAATGTGTAACACAACAATCAGGAGAAGCTTGTCAGCATCCATTTCAAGCTCGCCCATCAATAGAAGCTGTTGGCATTGACGCCTTTAAAACTGCAAAGAACATTGGCTTCGAACTAAGCCCACCAAAGGATAATTTAGTTCGATGGACAGGGTTGATTTTGGTAGACTAATTTAAATCGATTGAGTCCTCTTCGTCTACTAGTTTTTGAATTTGTTTCCAAATGTTGATCTACTTAGCACTATATTTTAACATATCTCTGGAAAAAAAGAAAGATGCTTCTTTTAAAATGGCACCCTCTTTTTGGAGAGCGCTATTAAATCGAAATACCTAATGTATCTTCGGCCTGCATTTTTACGCTCTTATATAAGTTGTAATATTCGTCATTAGGCTTTATTGTCTTCGTATCAAAGCACTCTTTGAATGTCTTACCCTCTGGTGCTGTCTTTCCATCATAAATTGAAAACTTTTCATTAAGAATACTATTGACGAGATCATTCGCATTTTCACGTGTTATTTGTGCCTTAGATATTGCGTGAGCCAATTCAGCTGTAAATCGGGCTTCTAGTACACCAGGACGATCTTGATATTTATTAAATGCAGCAAAACAGCTTTCTATAAATGCACATCCAGAGACCGTATGCATTAGCGTGACAGGAACCATCTCCCAGAATAACATTTCTGTACAAGGACCTGCAGCACCGCCCGCGGTTCCACCAATTAATAACTTCGAATTTCTGCTTAAAGCTTGCATTGCGATAGAGTGTGCCCATAGCATTTTCCTTAATTGTGAAATCTCCGGTACTATGTCAACATAACGCATATTGTATGGCGTGCCAGTGATTGCAAAAGAATGTCTATGAACTAATTGTCCTAATATTGATCCTGCTACCCTTGCAATAGCTACTCCTTCTGGTCCTCCTGCATATCCTCCCATAATAGCGGTATATAAACCACAAATAAGAGCATCGTATCCAACAAGATGGACAACTTTTGAAAGTACCTGATAGTCTGTTTTTAAATCAGATGCAATTGCAACCAGATGTGAGTCAGTCCTGCGAAGGCCACCTTCTGTAGAACTTGCTGCAATTTCTGCTAAACATGTAACGCTTGTTTCGGTGCCAAGAATAGACAATCCAGGTCTTCCTACTCTTCTAAGGGCTTCACGAACTAGTGCTATTTCGTATTTTCCCGCCTCCACTTCCAATGGCGCGCCAGCTTTAATTGCCCTGCCATATACTGTAGTAAGAGAACCTTGATTGAAATAATCAGTTAAAGGATCCTGTGCGAAAGCAACTGCTTCTTCCAGAAAGATATCTTCACTAGTGGGCTGACCTAATCCACCAGTTTGAATGAGTGGTGGTAACGAATCGCTTATTGTTCTCCACCTCATGACACGTGTATCCTTTTCTTTTCCCATTACGACTTCGCCAGGTAGTCCTCTTAGCATTTCTTTTATTTCATCCTCTTCAAAAATGATCCGTCGAGATGTTGAAGTACATAGCATGCCAACCTCAAGTGCTAACTCTAACCCTGCTTCAAAAACCTCATCTGCCAATGTGTTGTCATTTGGGATAGGCTCTTCTGGAGTGCATTTGAGGTTATGTTCACTCACCAACCTGTTTACAGTAGCTGAAAATATATTTAAATCAAAATCAGTTTCCTTACAGGCTGGACCTTCTTCAACTCGATCTAAGATTTCCCAAATCGTAACCAATAGTACTACCTCCAATTGAATGTAAATCCAAGATAATGTGTCCATTTTATAAATAATGCACAAAAAACGAAATGAAATAATATCATTCTAATATTTATATGAACTATAAGGTGAGCTTATGTCTGCTGACGAATTAACAAATCTAGAAGAGGCAATAATTAACGGCAATAAGGAAAATGCGATTCAAGCAATAGAAAAAGCATTAGTTAATAAAATAGCCACAGAGGAGATTCTCAAACACGCAACGAAAGCAATTCAAGTCGTTGGTGAAAAATTTGAACTGATGGAACTTTTCCTCTCAGACATGATGCATTCTGCTGATGTAATGAAAGCCGTTTTTGAGCTTCTAAGACCGCACCTATCACAAGAAGAAACACAGATTGGAAAAGGTACTGTTGTTATAGGAACTGTAAAAGGTGATATCCATGATATTGGAAAGAATATTGTAGTTGCCATGATGGAGGGAAATGGATTCAAAGTATACGACATTGGAGTTGATGTACCTCCTATGACCTTCGTTGAAAAAGCGGAAGAAGTTAAGGCAGATGTGATTGCTGCTTCATCTTTGCTATCAACTACAATGCCCTACCAACAGGATATTATACGATTTTTAGATGACCTTGGAACACGCTCGCGTTATAAAGTTATTGTTGGTGGCGCACCAGTCACGGCTGAATGGGCAAACAAGATCGGTGCCGATGGTTACGCTGAGAATGCTATGAAAGCGGTTGAAATGGTTACAAATTTGTTAACATGAAATAACTGTTTTACTGAGTATTTTGAGTAAAAGTAAATTTCAACGCCGACATAAAAGCTTAGTTAATTATTTACTTATACTCCGAAGAAGAATCGACTTCTCGGTAAATTTTTTTCTGACTAAATCGAGACTCTCTCTAAAATGTTAGAATTTTATTTCAAATGAAATCAGAGTGAGATGATTTCAACTTATATATTCAGAAAGGTATGATAACTCATTATTAACCAATAAGACATTCAAACAGTCTATAAGGATTCCTAAGCTTAGAAGGAAATTATTTAATTTTTTAACATGATTATGTCAATTATATAAATCTTCTCTCGACAAAATTAACATAAAGTATTTAAGTCTAGGATACATACCTGATTGCGGTTGAAATACTATTGAAAGTGAGCACACGAGGTGAATTGATATGGGACTTCAACCACATGAGTGGTTAATGCGGTTAATTATTGCTGGTGTAGTATCTGGTGTTTGCACGGTCTTAGCTATATTCGCAGTCATTACAGTACCTGTACCTGTTGCTCCGGGTGTGAGTGCATTCTATATTGCAGCGGCGGTATATGTTCCCTTTGCACTTTGGTTTGGGATATGGGGTGGACCAATTGCAGGTTGGGTCAGTTGTTTCATTCTAGGGATTTATAGCGGATTCCCCTTATGGTTTAGTGCTTTATGGGCAGTAGCTGATATCATTGAAGGTGCTGTTCCCTTGATAGCTTTTAGAACCTTTAGAGCCGATCCCGATTTACGTGAGAGTGAAAACAAAGGGAAATCATGGGCAATGTATTTCATCTTCGGTGTATTCCTTGCCTCTCTTCTCTCTGCATTGTGGGGCGGCTATACCCTTGCATGGTTCCTAGGCTTACCACCTGCAGCAGCGAATATTGTCTTCCTTGGATGGTTCTTAGGAGATATCATTGTTTTAACTGTGATTGCTACGCCCATGTTGTACTTCTTAACAACGCCAATAAAAAGAAGCCAGATCTATATCGAGGGCTATATTTAAAACCCTCTCTACCTTTTTTTTAGAGGAGATACAAAATGTCATCACGTTCATTCTTCTTATATATCTCAAAAGATTCGTTTATGCATAAACTGAATCCTTTAACGAAACTAGCATTAGTACTTGTCATTAGCTTAGTTCCCTATCTTATTGAAGATTTACTTGGACGACTTGTTATTGTGCTAATTGGCATATTTTTATTGGGTGTTTCAAAAGTACAGTTAGGTGTTATGAAAAAATTTCTTGTAGGTCTAGTTTTAATGCTCAATACAATTTTTCTCGGCTTTCTTTTGTTTAGTCATATCGAGGGCACAATAATTTTAGTGGATACAACCGTCATAAGTACTGTCTTCCTGTTGTGGCCAATTGAATGGGCGATCTTTATAACAGAGAACACAATTATTCATTCTATAAAAATTTATTTAAGAGTTCTAGCTATGTCTATCCTAACTATATTCTTTTTCACAACAACAAAAGATCGAGATATCATCTATAGTTTACGGTTATTGAAGATACCTTATTCGTTAATATTTGTTCTTGTAGTTACGCTTCGATCGATGAGTATGTTTGTCGATGACTTCTTTACGATTCGAGATGCAAATATATGCAAAGGCGTTGATTTTAACAGAGGGAATCCAATCTCTCGTATAAAGAAATATATATCGTTAATCAATCCTTTAGTAATGTTTTTAATCAAACGGATTGAAGAAATGACCTTTGCAGCAACAAGTAAGGGCTATATTATCAAAGGACAACGTTCTTATTATTGGACTTATCCTTTTAAGAAACCAGATTATTTTATTCTTGTTCTCGTTGTTTCTCTCTTCGGAATCTTTTTCTTTGGATTTCTCTTCGACATAACAGTCACTCAGGTTTTACTTATAGTATCTGAGCGCGTATCATGGCTAAATGGTGGTATACCGTGGTTAAAGAAATTGTCATAGAAGATGTCTGGTGGAAATATAAAGCAAGTGAAGACTGGGTTCTCAAAGGTATTTCACTCCAAATTGAAAAAGGTCAATTTTATGGCATTATGGGACCTTCAGGTGTTGGAAAATCTACTCTTTGCCTTTGCCTTAATGGAATAATACCACAGGCTGCAAAAGGTGAATTCAAGGGCCGAGTGAAAATTGGTGGGATGGATACTTCTGAGGACTATATCTCTGAGTTTATTGGAAAGGTTGGTCTTGTTTCGCAGGATCCTGACTCACAATTTATAATGATGTCCGTTGAAGATGAATTGGTTTCTCCACTTGAAAATTTAAGATTTTCTCGCGATGAAATCACAGAAAGGATCGAATGGGTTGCAGATCTAGTTGGAATAAAACATTTGCTCAAAAAATACCCTCACGAACTCTCAGGAGGACAAAAACAACGAATTGCAATCGCATCATTTCTTGCAATGCGACCTGAAATATTGGTTCTAGACGAACCAACTTCTGATTTAGACCCAGTGGGGAAGGAATCAGTGTTCTCAATTGTGGAATCTTTGAGAAAGGAAACGGACCTCACTATTGTAATGGTTGAGCATGATAGCGAGAAATTAGCAAAATTTGCAGATCGAATTGCAGTCATAAATGATGGAACGATTATTTTAGATGATGATACGGATCACGTCTTTCAAGAATATGAAAAACTACGTCAAAATGGCATAGTGCTACCTCAAGCTGCTGATGCCTATCTACAAACCTTTGGTCTAAAAGAAGATCGTCTTCTTGTTGAATACGATAGGATTCTTAACGAATTCAGAAATGCATTTAGCCAAGGCAAATTAAGTTTTACTGCTCCTTGCAATACTATTCTCGAAAAAAGTGGAAATGAAGTAATTGATTTCAATGATGTAGATTTCCATTATCCCGATGGCACAAAAGCAGCAGAGCAGATAAACCTGCGGATACATGATGGAGAATATGTTGCTATTATAGGTCAAAACGGATCTGGGAAAACAACCTTAGCAAAGCTTTTGAAAGGTTTGCTAAAACCCACTAACGGAAAGGTAACTGTCTTTGGCACAGATACTTCGAAAGTTTCTGCGACAAAGATTACACAGGTTGGTTATTGTTTTCAAAACCCAGATCACCAACTTTCACGGTATGATGTTCGTGAAGAACTTGAATTTGGTCCTAAGAATCTAAAACTTGAAAAAGATGAAATCGAAAGACGTGTTGATGACGTTTTGAATGTTATTGGGCTACAAAACTTTGCAAATGAATATCCCTTTTTCCTAGGGAAGGGGCAAAGAAGAAGGCTTGCTGTTGGCACAATTCTGACAATGCAGCCAAAAGTAGTGATAGTCGATGAACCGACTACTGGCCAAGATTTCATTCAATCTAAGGAAATCATGGAATTGCTCGATAGACTTAATGAAAAAGGGCGTACGATTATTGTTATAACTCATAATATGCGACTGGTCGCCGAACACGCAAAACGAACAATCATCATGCATGAAGGAAAAATTATTGCAGATGGTCCCACTTCTGAAGTCTTCTCCAAGAGAGCTATCTTAGAACAGACACATTTGAATGTTCCCGAAATTACAAATTTAGCCATAGATTTGACGTCTTGTGCAAATGTTATGACAGTAGAACAATTCCTTTCCGGATTAGTGCAATCGTAGCAGTTTACGAAAACGGACTTCTAAAAAAATTATTGGAACTACAGGAAAATAGGAGATACAAAATAAATGAGAGAAATCTCTTCTGAAATAGAAATACAGGCAAAGCCTTCAAAAGTATGGGAGATTCTCGTTGATTTTGCATCGTATCCAGAATGGAACCCATTTGTGCGCAAGATTGAAGGGGAATTGGCTGTTGGTTCTACACTTGAAGTCACTATACAAGTTCCAAACCGAGATATCATAACTTTTAAACCAGTAGTAGTCAAAGTAAATCCCA
>Ga0209427_10009582_pt1 | contig 10786 bp, 9 predicted proteins | sample DeeMarSWOR136_30_FD_187465 | JGI IMG/M metagenome (GOLD analysis project Ga0209427, IMG submission 187465) | Marine sediment microbial communities from White Oak River estuary, North Carolina - WOR-1-36_30 (SPAdes) (version 2) | ecosystem: Environmental > Aquatic > Marine > Intertidal zone >...
CTTCTTTCAAGGAAGACTGGATTCCATGGCAAGGCACCCCGATATCGTTAAACTAATGGGTAGGGCTGGATTTTGGCTCGTTCTCGTTGGAGTTGAAGCAACAGACGATAAAGGATTAAAACAAGTTGAGAAGGGCTGTAAAATGGAAAGTATTAAAAAAGGGATTGAAGCCCTACATGAGGCTGGAATTCTTGTTATGGGAAATGTTATCATTGGAACTAACCTTAACGACGATATCGACGATGTTTTTAGGACGATTAAGAGAACGGGGGACTTAACCTTAGATCTACCGAGTTTCACCCTTCTAACTCCCTTTCCTTCTACTGGATTCTATTCTGAATTAAAAGAGAAGGACCTCTTACTCACAGAAGATTATTCTAAATATAATTGGCTTACTCCCGTAATAAGAACTAAAAATTTCAATCCTGATGTACTTCAAAAATTATTGTTTCTGGGCTTTTTTTACGTTGGTTTTTACGGTGGTACTTGGGCAAATAAAGTACAAATTGGGCGTAGGGGATACAAAAAGAGAGGTATATGGTTCGCTCTCCACGCTGGGAGGGCTTGGCGCACGGTTCAGGCTTATTTTACATGGAGAAAAATCGTAATGTCGCATATAAAACACATTCCAAAAAAGGTGCGAAATCAAATATTAAAGCCGCGTCTTGACCAGATGGAAGAATTAAAGCAGGCAATTATGCAATAACGGTGTTTATTTTATAGTGGAAGTGATTAAATCGCCTAAGAATCACGCTTATCGCTGGAAGCGAATTTTACTTATTAAACCAAATTATAGAACAACGGGATGGGATTACTATAATATGGACTTCCCACCTATAAATTTAACATATATTGCGAGTTATTTAACGGATTTAGATGTCGATGTCCAAATTCTCGATGCAAAAGTGCATAATTTAAATTACCGACAATTAAAAAAGAAAATTGCGCAATACAATCCAGATTTGGTGGGAGTTTCGATTTTTGTATCAGCCGCGATTGATATTTGCTATGAGATCGCAAGAATAACAAAAGAAGTAAATCCGAATTGTGTGGTCGTCTTTGGAGGTAGGCACGCTACATGGGTCCCTGACGAGACTCTGGGAGTAAAAGAGATCGATTTTTTAGTAAGGGGCGAAGGAGAATTGACTTTTAGAGAGTTGATCATCAATGGTACTCCAAAAGGCGTTAATGGGATATCGTATAGATCTAATGGGAAAATAATTCATAATCCAGATCGTCCTCTAATTGAAGATTTCGCAAATATAAGATTACCCGCACGACATTTAACTAAAGGTAATAAATATAAAATGTTTACTGTAAGGTTAGAAACAGTTGAGACTTCGAGGGGTTGCCCCCATAAATGTACATTCTGTACAACCCATAAATTCAACAACGGTCTTTGGAGACCCAGGCCAGTTGAAAAAATAATTACAGAATTAAAAACGATATCGCAGGACCGAAGGATAACGGATATCTTTTTCGTTGATGATAATTTAACCGCCAATACAAATAGAGTAATTGAAATGTGCGATAGAATTATCGAATGCAAAAAGAAAAGAGAAATTAACGATTTCAAGTTTTTTGCTCAAATACGAGTGGACCATGTGGTTAAATCTCCAGAAATGGTTAAGAAGATGGGAGACGCGGGATTTTGGGTTGTATTTATTGGAGTTGAGAGCGTCAACGAGGAAGTCTTAAAAGATATGAGGAAGGGGCTCTCGTTTCAAAAAGTTCTGAAAGGAATTGAAATTTTGCACGATAACAATATTTTAGTTATTGGAAACTTAATCATTGGAGTTGATCTGAACGCTACGGAAGAGGACATTAAGAAAGAAATTCAATTCATGAAAACCGTTGATATAGATATCGTTAGCTATGTATTATTAACACCATTTCCTGGTAGTGATACACTCAAGGAATTGGACGAAAAAGGTTTAGTTATTACGAAAGATTGGTCTAAATACACAGTTTTCGATCCAGTAATAAAGACCAACGCGCTAAGCCCCAAAAAATTATATGAACTTCTGTATTACTCTTTTAGGGAGTTGAAATATTTTAATAATTACCGACAAATTTTATCTCGAGTGAAAAAAACCCGCGGTTATTCTTTTATGCTGAATCCAAGGCGAATTCTCTCGATTTTAAATTCTTTATTTAAAGTTAGGTCGTTATTTTTAGAATTTAAGCAGCCATAATCCGCATGTAATCCAATTAGAAACTATTTTTAATCATGAAGTATAATTAAAAATATAATTTTCGAAAAGAAAATTATTTGACCCAATAACTTCCTCCGCAGGGGTTACCGAGCATGGTCAATAGGCCTTGATGGGTCAAGACTGATTACAGGTGCTGGACTTAAGATCCAGTGGCAAAGGCCTTCGTGGGTTCGAAAGTGATGGCTAAAAGCCATTTTCCGAAAATCCCACCCCCTGCACACTATTTTTAATTTCGCAATATCAGCACATATCGAATCTATTTGAAAAAAATTATTTATAATTCATTGTTCTTATACATAAATAAGGAAAAAAGGGCTTTTGAATCATAAATAGTTATTAGGGAATAAAAAATGTCTCAATACTTCGGCGTAGCAATCTCGATAGAATATGTCGTTATAACCCATATGGAATCGAAGCAAATTATCTACTACACTCAAGCACCGGGAATTAAATTCGAGATTGAGCTAATCGAACAATTTCGAAGGGCAGTTCAATTTAAAGAGATCGATCTGCCAGTCTCTGACGGAGATATCGCACAAGCTACTCTAAAGGGTAAATATTTAATTACGCGCGCAGGCAACTTTACCTGGGTTACCATCGTTATTAATCAAAAACCAACTCGTTTTACGCGCGAAGCGCTGCATTCTTTTGGTATTAAATTCGAAAACAGGTTTGGTCGAGAAGTGAAACATTTCTATACGAAATTTAAAGGAGATACAAGCATTTTTAAAGAAGATAGTTTCGGCAGACAAAGCGTTGATGGAATTATTAACGAGGTGCTCCACTTAACATTTGCTCTCCCTCATAAGTTGAGGTTTCCGACTAAGAAAATGTCAAAACGTACGGCAAAAATCTGGGAAATATGCGAAGATCTCGCCAGAGGAAAGCGATACATACTTTTAGGTGAAGTGCTCACGCGGGCGAAGACCGAATTGGGAGAGGATCCGGTCGGTATTACCGATTCGATATACAATTTGGTTCAAGCAAAATTTCTTGTCCCAATTCCTATGGACGAATTTATGAAAGATTACGCTTAATTTTAATTGAAGAACATTATGGCCATTCCCGATAATCCCTTAGATTTTTATTTGAGTCCAGCTCCTTTCGCAGCTATTGTCACCGGTCTTATTCTGATCGTTCTTTCGCTTTCCATAATCTCAAAACCAAAATTGCGACCATATTTCAAACCATTCTTTAAATTTTACTATTATCTCGTCATGAGTCCGCTTCTTGCGGTTGCTGGGATTATTTATGTAGTCACAATAAGCAAAATTAATATATTTCAAAAATTTAGAGAAATCGGTTTTTACGAGAAATTTAAAAATATATATTTAGAACCTACAAGAATTTTTGAAGATATGAGAATCAATCCGAAAAAGTATCATTTATGGGTGGGCATTTACATATGTGCGGTATTCATTGCCATTGATTACATATTCATTACAATTTTAACCGAAATTTTTTATGGTGGTACGCAATCGATAATTTTTGGAATTATTTCATCCAATCCTCCAGGTATCATAGATCCTTTTAAAAGATGGGTGTACATAGCAATTATTGGAAACCTCGTTTGGATTCCAACGAAGTTTACAATATATTTACTTGTAATTTTGTTTCATAAATACGATAAATCTGATGAGCCTCCAAATCGACCTTGGTACGATAAGGTCAGGTTGATATATATCGCGTGGGGATATATTATCGCCGCAGATATGGTGTGGATTTTAGGTATGATAATATCCCTTCTTGTTTCAATCGTTATTCCTTCGTGGGAGGTATTAATCTTTACTTGGATATTTGTTATAATTTGCGGATTAATGGAACTGCTTTATCAACAATATAGTCTCCGCGGATTATTTAAAATAGGTTGGGCAAAGGGATTCTTATTCTGGTTAATCTCAATGATACCATTCGCAATTACCTCGTTTTTACTAGTAGAATTGCTCGGACCTATTATCATGAATCCACTTCCTTGAAGAAGAAAAATCAAGTACTTTAAAATTAGGAAAAAAATTAATGCGATAAATTATGGATTGAATACTATTTCAATATAATTTATTGTCCATGATAATTAGGTCCGATAAATATTTTTTTAAATCAGTACATCTCGCTCTCAGTGTTACTTCAGTAATTTTACACGCATCTGATATTTTTTTTTGATTCATTTTTTGGTTGAAATTTCTAATTGAGAGATATATCGAAGCACTCGCAACACCTTTGGGATCTTTTCCAGAGAGTGTAAAGCCTCTCTTCTTTGCTTTTGATAATAATTCAATTGCGAAATTTCTCACATCCATCGAAAGATTCAAGGTATCTATAAATTTATCAATGTACCTTTCGGCAGTAATCACATACTGAGCTTTTAACTGGAGTCTTGGAAGCACATCTCGAAAAATAATGGCATAGCTCCTCATTATTTTTTTTATTGGAACTTGAGCACATTCTGCAATTTCATCAATAGAACGAGGAATTTTGTGAACGCGTAGTGCTGCCAGAATTGAAGCTACGAGTAAATTATCAATACTACGGCCCATTGTTAATTTTTCTTTAGCTGCATATGTGTATATTCTTAGTGCATCTTCAGCTACAACATTAGGGAGCTCCAATATCTTTTGAAGTCTTTGTAAGTTAGGCAAAGCGATCCACAAATTTCTCTCATATGATGTTGTTAGGGAGCGATGAATTTTTGATAGACGAATAAATTGACCTTTATTTTTCGCATTCATTAAAGTGCCTCGAGCGTCTCTAGAACCTCTAATAACAGTTCTTGGTCCATAAAGACAATAAACTGGTTCGTTTCTATTTCTTATTAGAGCTTGTTCTCGTGTAAATGCTCTTTGAGGCCTGTTATCAAACACCTGTTGATAAACGCAACCGCAATTTAAGCAGACTATATAACCGTTTTCTTCAATAAATTTTACTGAATCACAACACGACTCTTCTGGTTGGCTCAAAATATCGCTCGACGGAATGAAATCTTTCTTAAGCATATTCTTAGATTGCCCTTTAAAAATAGGTCAAGTGAATTAATCATGCAGAATTTAAAGATTTTTCGGATTAGGTTTTTATACCCGAATTATCCCGTCAAAAGAAGGAAAAAAAAGAAAAAGAAAAGAACGAGAGTTTTATTCTTTTTTGATAATTGTTGCGATTGCCATTCCAAAACCTACGCACATTGATGAGATCGCGTAATCTCCGCCTTTCTGCTCTAATTGGTGCATATTTGTTCCAATTAGTCTGAGACCAGTAAATCCTGTAGGGTGTCCGAGCGCAATTGCACCTCCCCATGCATTAAACCTTGGGTCGTTCCAATCCAAGCCTAGTTCTGTACAGCAAGACCACACGACGGGACTAAACGCTTCGTTAATTTCAATGAACGACATATCGTCAAAGGTCATATTTGCTCGTTTAAGCGCTTCAGGCATTGCCTTTATTGGACCATCAAGCATCAAAACCGGAGATGTCCCGACATTAGAAAAATTAACGATGGAAGCTCTCGGCTTTAGTCCTAACTCATCTGCCATAGCTCGACTCATCCATAACTGAGCCCCCGCCCCATCGCTTGTAGGACAACTATTTCCAGCGGTTAAATAGGCTTGTGCTTTGCGACCAATTATCGTTTTCAATTGAGATAATTTCTCCATTGATGTCCCAGGACGAGGCGTTTCATCTCTTTCTGTTAAAACCGAAAGGCTTTCATCTTGCGCAACATCATTTTTATCATCCAGCATTGGTTTTCCGTTCTCGTCAAGTTTTGGGCACCATATTGGTTCGATTTCTTTGCCCCTTTCGTCCCAATTATTACAAGCCTTTTGGTGTGATATTAAAGATAACTCGTCTAATTCTTTCTTAAATTCGTCGCGTGCTTCTAATTTAACATCTTTCATCGATATTCCTTTATTTTTGCTATAATAATGTAAGCCTAAAACATGAGCAGCATTTATTTGTCCAGCGATAGTTGTATTATATTCCTTAAGTTCTGCAGCAACTTCGGGATTAGATAAAATATTCTTATTTGGAGCAATCATCATGGGTTTTCCCATCTCTTCGTTATATACATAAGCATCAGCGCCAATTGGGTATTTATTTTGAACCTCTACTCCGCCACAAATAATTACATCATGAAGACCACTTGCGATGGCTTGCCATGCTGATAAAACGCCTTGGGCACCACTCGCGCAATGGCGATTGATTGTCATTCCAGGTACACTAATAGGTAAGTGCGATCCTAGGGCTACATTCCTCCCTATATCCAAACCGCATTCGCCAATTTGACTGCAACATGAAACTATGGAATCTCCAATTAATTTAGGATCGAAGTCGTTTCTTTCTAGGAGAGTTCTATAACAATGTATTACTAAATCATCGCCTCTATGTCTTTGAATTGAACCTCTTCTCTTTCCTATGGGTGTTCTCACATAATCGATGAGCACCGGCTCTCGCTTTGGATCTTTAAAATATTGTTCGTACACAAAATTTGGTTCTACCATTTTTTTCACTTTGAATAATTATTTAAAACTCGTGTTTTTCGTATTAAAATCAAATGATTACGAATTCAATTGTTGAATTTATTATAAAACTTTTGATAACCGGTAATAACTTGAAATCTTTTACTACTTATTTAAACAAATAACCAAATTTTTGTAAAAAAATTTAAAAGACACAACATTTTCTATTATTAGAATACAATGGGCGTTAAAGAATCGTTTAATAAACTCATAGAATGGGACCATAAGGTTTTTTTAAAAATTTATAGAGATGAAACTTCTCGAAAGTATCTATTCGCTGCTAAAATTATCTCGTTTTTCGGAAACATTTATTTTTGGATTATAATTGCCATTATTATCGCGATAGCGAACTACATTACTAAAGACTACTACTTGAGCGCTTTATTTTTCGGGGGATTCGATCAAAGTTTCTTTTTTTACATATTGATGAGATATGTAATAGTTAAAAGAAATAGACCATATATCACTTTAAGACATCATAATGTTCAAAAAGAAGACGAATTAACTGGAGAACACAAGAGTTTTCCGTCTGGACATGTGACTTTTTTTATCTTCTTCTGTTATTTGTTCGCGTTTTATTTTAACTTTTGGCCGTTCTTACTTATAGGTGTTATGCTCGGGTGCATCATAGGTATCACTCGAATTACGCTAGGCGTTCATTTCCCATTAGATATAATATTTGGGGTGGTGTTTGGATTTGTATTTAGCTGGTTTTATTTGTATGTAACCGCTCCGTATTGGGTGGAGTTTTATTGCCGCGTATACGATTGGTTAGCTGCGGTTTTTTAGCATTTAAAGAAATTTTTTAGGCTTTCTATTCTTTTATTAAATACATTTAATTACATCGATAACAATTAAAAATTTAAACCGTTTTAAAAGAGGGAAAACTTAATGGGAAAATATACTTGTCATTTGAGCAAAAGCAATATTGCTCCTTGTGTTTTCAATAGACCTGGAATTGAAAACTGTCCTATGAGGATTGCTCCCGAGATTCTGGAAGAAGCTAAAAAAATATACAAGGATGACGAGGAAATAAAAGTTATTACGAAAAATGCGTCGATCGTGGAGGCAGCAGGTTATATTAAGTGGCCGAGATTAAAAGATACAATTGAATTCGCAAAATTACAAGGTTATTCTAAGTTGGGCATCGCTTTTTGCGTTGGATTAACGAATGAAGCGAAGGAAGTCGCAAATATTCTCGAAAGATATGGTTTTGATGTAACTTCCATATGTTGTAAGACTGGAGGGTTATCAAAATCCGATGTGGGAGTCCCGAAAGAGTATGAAATGAAGTCTAAAACAGGGTATATGATTGGAACTGTAACCTGCAATCCTGTTGCACAAGCGCTTTTGTTAAACGATGCAAAAACGGACATGAATATTATTGTAGGATTGTGCGTAGGCCACGATATTAGTTTCACTAAGTATTCAAATGCGCCAGTTACAACCCTTATTGCGAAGGATAGAATGACGCAACACGCTCCCGCTTCTGTATTATTTACTCACTATGGAAAATCTTTCTTCAGCGAAGATATTCGGAATCAAAAGAAAAATTAATGAATTTCTATTGTATAAAAATTAATGAATATAAAAGACGAATTTAAATAATTTATTTAAGAAAAAGACGAGTGAATTTCCAATAAATATTGCTTATATTATTTTAGTACATAAAAATCCCGAGCAAGTTGCCCGACTAATTTCAGCGTTAGCCACTCCTTCTAACGAATTTATTATTCATATCGACAGTAAGTTCGAGATCGGTCCATTCTCCAGAGAATTGAGTTATTTAAGGGATATAAAGATCCATATGGTTGAAAAGCGCGAAAATATCCATTGGGGTGCTTTTAGTATAGTTAAAGCTACATTGAACGCAATGGAATTAATCGTAAATTTAAATAAGTCCTTTGATTATTTAGTACTATTAAGTGGGCAGGATTATCCTATCAAATCGAACGATTATATTTCTAATTATTTTTCCAAGTTTTATGGGAACGATTTTATTGAATTTTTTTCAATTCCAGGTCCGTCGCCTTACGGATACGATTTTTATATGTATCATTTTATGGATATTCGAAACATTTATTTAAGGAAATTTTTTCATGGATTTAGCCGTTTGCTTGCATTAATTTATAAGCGTAAATTTTTTAGAGATTTAACTCCATTTGGAGGGTCAGCTTGGTGGGCAATTTCTTATAATTCAACAAAATTTATAATAGATTTTGTGAAGAAAAATCCCCGAATTATCAAATTTTTCAAACGAACAATTCTCCCCGATGAAATGTTTTTTCAGACGCTAATTTTAAACTCACCCAATTCTTCAAATGTAATAAACAATAATCTGCGATTTATTCAATGGACGGGATCTTCGCCCAATCCATCTATACTCACCAAACATAATTTTGAATTGCTTAAAGAATCCCCAAAATTATTTGCGAGAAAATTAGATTTATTAAAAGATAAAGAAATTTTCGATTTGCTTGATAAATCTTTCCAATAAGTTTAAAGTTTATTTCTTTTTTTGGAGCATTTGAAATAGATCTAAGGCGTTTTTAACGACCTCGTCCATATTTAAATACCTATAGGTCGCTAATCGCCCTATAAAATACGAATTTTTTAACTTCAGCGCTTCTTGCTCGTAGTTTTTATAGAGAGCCAAATTATATTTTGTTGGGATTGGATAAAATGGTTTTCCTTGATCAGAAGGGTATTCTTTAACAATTGTCGTATTGCTACAATTTTGTCCAGTAGCATGCTTGATTTCTACTATCCTAGTGTAGTCATAATCGTTTGGATAATTAATTTGAACCCAATTTTGATAGAATTCTTTGTCGTAATTTTCATGAACGAATTTCAGCGATCTATAAGGCAGCTTTCCGAATTTATAATCAAAAAATTCGTCAATCGGTCCGGTATATATCAAATTCTTGTATTCCAAATCATTTTTTACTTTATTGAAGGGCGTATTAAACCATATTTCTATATTTTCTAGGAGATTTTCAAATAATTTAAAATACCCATTTAAAGGCATTGCTTGTATCTCCTCGTTAAAATATCGATCGTCTGTATTATATCTTACAGGAATTCTTGCAGTAACCGAAGATTCCAATTTTGTAGGAGCAATATTCCATTGTTTTTTAGTGTAATTTTTATAAAATTTTTCGTATAGCTCCTTGCCCAAAGTTGCTAATATTTGTTCTTCCGCGTTACCAGGATTTTTGATTGATACAATTTTTGTTTTTAAAAATTCTTTAGCTTCATCCTCAGTTTTCAAATTAGTATTAAAGAATTGATTTAAGGTATCGCGATTTATTGGAAACGGATAGAGATTTCCATCGACACTGGTCCTAACTCTATATTCATAATGCCGCCATTTAGTAAATTTTGAAAGATAATTGAAGATATTTTTGTCATTTGTCCTAAAATAATGAGGACCGTATTTATGAACTAATATACCGTGCTCATCGTAATAGTCGTAGGAGTTTCCACCTAGATGGCTTCTCTTTTCAATTACTAAAACTTTTTTTTTAATAGAACTCAATCGTTCTGCTAAAACTGCACCACTAAAACCAGTTCCTACAATTAAATAATCCAAATCTCTCATAAAATGTCTAATTATTGATTTTCTTTAAGAGATTATTAATTTTTTTCATATATATTTGTGGTGGTGATGTGATATTAGGGGGTGTTATTATGCACAGCATATTATTTTCTATCGCACCCCCATTGGTCATTCAAATTACAAAAAATATTACATATAATCCCCAAATAGCTAGATGGGCGGGATTATTATATTTTTTATCAATTCCAACACAATTATTGATGACAGGCACTCTTAAACAATTATTAACTAGTACATTAATTATTATCTCATTTTATCTTTTATCTAAGGATTATAACCATAAAATTACGAGTATCATAAGTAAAACTATTGTATTTTTTATGATAATAATTCAATCTATACTTTATATTTTAATGACAGGCTTGTTTTATTTAATTTTAACACAGTATTTTTTAAGAAAAAAAAAGTTTAATTTTAAACTCCTAAAAAATAGAATTATTTAC
>Ga0209427_10009585_pt1 | contig 10785 bp, 12 predicted proteins | sample DeeMarSWOR136_30_FD_187465 | JGI IMG/M metagenome (GOLD analysis project Ga0209427, IMG submission 187465) | Marine sediment microbial communities from White Oak River estuary, North Carolina - WOR-1-36_30 (SPAdes) (version 2) | ecosystem: Environmental > Aquatic > Marine > Intertidal zone >...
ACATAGGCAATTATTGGAAGCGTTGAAGCATACAGCCCAACCACCGGGGGCAGACCCGCCAGCATCGCGTAGGCCATCGCCTGTGGCACGAGCATGACCGCGACGGTCAATCCGGCCGCCATATCACCGCGCAGATTCTCTCTGCGATAATCCCTTAGCCAGTTGATAATTGGGAAGTATTTCTCCGACAAAAAACTTCTCCCTCAAAAACTATCCGCTTCGAGTCGTTGTTAATCAGCCGAGAATTTCAAAAAGTGCCGCTATTCACAATCCCGCTTTTGCTATAAGAAGCAACAATAAAACAATCATTATTGCCAACGGGACGATAACAATCCATTGGTTCACCTTAAAAAGTTGCGGCAAAGTCAGCTCACCAAAATCCACCTTGCTTAAAATCTTTCCCTGCAGCTTCGGATATGCCAGGGCAAATAACCATGCACCGAGCAGGATTCCAACCACGCCGCCGAGCAAAGCATCGAGTGCCCCGGTACCGGCAGCGGCCGCTACTGTCCCCGGACAATATCCCAAAATCCCGAAACCTACGCCAAATATCAAACCCCCAATTACCGAGGTTCCGATTGAGCCGGCTTTCGGATGTAATTTTGCCAGGCCAATATCGCCGAGCAAATGGACGCCTATCATCCCGACAAGCACCGCAGAGAGCATGATTTTAACAACGGTAAAATCCTTTAAAAGCAGTTGCCCGATAATGATATCGTATTGTGTCACGCCGCCTTTTTGCAGCAAAAATCCAAAGACAATTCCCATCCAAAAGCCGAGTGTCAACTGCATTTTTTTATTTCCGTGTAATGTGTTCAGCATCTTTACAATCCTTTTTGTACTTAGACTAAAACGTGAAAAATTAACATGGCACTGGCTATTCCCCCGGCGAAAAAGCACAACGCGGCCAGCCAACTACTCACCGCCAGCTGGAGTGTGCCGCTTATTCCATGACCGCTCGTACATCCGCCGGCCCACCGGGCGCCAAAACCCATAATGACCCCTCCCGCCAGGGCAGGAAGCCATCGGGCGAACCGGCCGGCTCCGATTGTTTCACTCCAAAAGCCCGGTACCCATTGCCATATGAACCGGCCCGACAAATGGGAGGAAAGAAAGGACCCTATTATCACACCAAGCACTAGCATCCATTCCCAATCGACAGCCAGTGCAAATTTTTTGTAGTATGGTCGTTCCTCCACCTTTTTGCCCCGGAAGATTCTCTCTATCATTCCGCCCGTTCTGGCGAATGCAGTCGAGCAGCCGAGGGGTTTATCAGAAATGATAAAAGTGATCCAGCTGAGCACACCAATCAGCGCACCAACCAAATACGGGGACCATTGTTCCGCTCTTAAAAATTCCATGATTCGTTTTCCGTAACTGCATAGTTCTTACAAACAATATGTTTGTTCGCCTGAGACTAATAAATTTATACCGGCCTTACTTGCGGAACATGAGGGGCCATACACATCGGGCACTCGGCGGCAAAACCTGCTGCACTATACCCGGTCATACCGCCGGCGACATTGTACAGCTCACTGAATCCCCGCTGTTTGAGCAAACTCGCACCAAGGCTTGAGCGATGTCCCGTACTGCAAATAAGAATTACAGGCTTGTTCTTATTCAGCTTTTTGTATCGCTGACGCAATTCCGGCGTAGGGATATTCACAGCACCATTAATATGGTTACTCTGGTATTCTCCGATTGCACGCACATCAACCAAAGCCAGGCCGCGTTGCTTGTTGATCATCTCATGCAGTTCCGGAGTTCCTATCTGGTAAATGTGTTCCGTCGGCAAACCCTCTTTGGACCACGCGAACATTCCGCCATCCAAAAAGCCAACAGCCCGGTCCAAACCGACTCTCTTAAGCCATACGTTAGCATCCTGGGCCTGCTGGGCCGTGGCCACAACCAGCAGGATATCCTTATCAGGAGGCAAAATCCAGCCGGCAAAGGTCGCAAAATTCCCACCAAAATCTACATGAAAGGCCCCTGGGACATGCTGGCCCCCAAAGGCTTCATAGTTCCTTATATCCAAAACGATTGTGTTTGGCTTTTTAGCCGCCCGGGCAAACACCTGTGGAGACATAGCAGTTAGCCTGGGCAGTTTAGCAACAAGTGACGGGCCCTTGCCGTTAATGGCGCTGCACCGGCTGAAATGGTCCGGAGCAGCGGGCATGTTGGTCGTCAGTGACTCAATAAACTTTTTCTTGTCCATAATCTGCAGGGCCGCGTTATATCGCCTCTCATACCCGATTGTGCTTGTACGTTTGGCCCCCATTGCCCGTCCACATAATGAGCCGGCACCATGAGCAGGATAAACCTCGCAGAAATCAGGCAGCTTCAGAAGCTTCTGGTGAAGATTGTTATAGAGCTGAGACGCCAACTGTTTGGCTTTGCCCGGAAACAAATCCGGTCTGCCCACATCGCCGACAAACAATACGTCACCGCAAAAGATGCATACCGGCTCGGGTCCTCTGGACCTATCTGTTACGACGTAAGTAATATGCTCCGGAGTATGTCCGGGCGTATCCAGCACTTTAAGCTGCATATTTTCAATATTGAACCTGTCCCCTTCGGCGACGGCCTTATGTTTGAATTTGCACTTTGCCGATTTCGGCGCCACTATCGTAGCGCCCGTCTTTTCAGCCAGATCTAAATGTCCTGAGATGAAGTCCGCATGAAGGTGGGTTTCCAGGATATGTGTAATCTTCACTCCCATATCCCTGGCCGCCTCTAAATACACATCCACATCCCTTCGAGGATCAACGATTGCACACTTTTTGCTCCCACCGACCAGATAGGAGCTATGCGCCAGACCCTTGACAAAAAACTGCTGTACAAACATCTCTGACCTCCTTTAATTACAAGAACGTGATTGGTATTTTCCGTATTATATAGAATCTTGTTTTTATCTCATTTGCTTATTCGCCGAAATTATATCGCAAAAACGGATCGGCAGCAATAGTAACAAACAAATGATTATGAAAACCCCCAGAGCCTTTGCTGTTGACATAAGACAGGGCCGAATAGCCTGCATTTTATTTACTTTTCTACTGCAGAACCATTGCTTCTCACTTCGCAAGAAGCGTGGAGCATCGCACTCCAGACATACCGACAGCTTGAAGGAACTTATTTTCGATAAATTTTTTAAGTTTTCGTCGCTCTGATTCGGAGTCTTTTTTCAGTGGAACCTGTCCGCCGGCATAAGTCAGATGTCCTCCACCGGTCCCCTTTCTGGCAACGATAAACTTAACAGCTTTATCCGCTCTATTTTCTTCCTGTGATGTTCTGATAGAAATAAGCAGTTTCCCTTCAAAAAATCCCGTGCACATTGTCCAGTTCGTTTCGTCTTCTCGCAGGAAAAGATCGGCGACTTCGCCTATCATGTCGGGATTATTGATTTGTCCAATATGAGTCACAATAGATTGTCCATATACCCTGGCATTTTGCAGCGCTTCAGAAAGCATACGGAAATATTCTTTAGGCACACTGCCTCGCTGGATTTCACTCAGCATTCGCTTATTGGCTATTGGAAAAAGCAATTCAATAGCTCTTATATCAGCTTGAGACGCCTCTCTGCCGAGGTCCTGCGTATCGGAGCGTATCGCATATAACAGAGCTGTTGCTATGGGCACATCAGGGACAAGCTCGGCCTGTTGAAAGTATTCAAGCAGGATTGTTGATGTAGCTCCGTATTCCCGACGAACGTCGTAGAACTCGCACAAACGGGTCGTGCTTCTGAACGGATGATGGTCGAAAACAATTTGAGGCATAGTATCCTGCGGCAGGCAGTTATTTCCCGTGCCCGGCTGAGTGTCCACTATGGCAATCAAGTCGTACTGTTCAAACTTAACCTGCCCGCACTGGAGCATGTTAAGATTTAAGTATTGCACCAATGCCCTGTTTTCACTACGGCCGACTGTTCCACCGTGTGTGATGGAACATTTGAGCCCGGCAACGGCGTTGGCAAGTCTGCGCAGTGCCACGGCCGCAGCAATGGAGTCAGGGTCCGGATTGTCCTGCATCACGATTAAAAGATAAGACTTGTCTTTCAGCAGTCCGGCGAGCACCGGAAACTTCAACCGGGTTTTTTTACTAACCTCCATACGTCCTTTCTGCATATTTTGGCATTTTCTTTTATGGCCTCAGTATCAGCCTTGTCTGATTGAAAGTGTTTTAACAAACGGCTGAGATTTGCTCCAAAGACAAAGCCTGCTACTTTTCCAACTCGGTTATCTTGGCCAATCGGCGTCTGTGACGTTCGGCATTGCTGAATTGAGCAGTTAAAAAAATACGGGTCAGCTCCCATGCGAGTTCGAATCCAGCGACGTGTCCTCCAAGGCAAATTAAGTTCATGTTATCATCTTCCACTCCTTGATGGGCGGAAAACGCATCGGCGATTAAAGATGCACGGACACCCGGCACTTTATTGGCAATAATGCAGGCTCCTACGCCGCTGCCACAAATAGCGATGCCGCGCTCTACATCCCCTCCGGCTACGGCCCGGGCCAGAGGCACGACATAATCAGGGTAGTCGTCACCATCATTAAGTTCTTTCGCACCAAAATCAACTACACTGTGGCCCGCAGAATGAAGGCTCTCAATCAGCTTAATTTTTAACTCAAAACCCCCATGGTCTGCAGCAATACCTATCCGCATAGTTCAGCTCACTTTACATATTTCATCATGGCGATTTTTATGCAGGCTCGGAAACTAATTCATCTTCCATCTATTCAATTTTGTCGCCGACATTCTCCGGAAATTTGTTATTGGATCCAAACGTCTCCCGATATTTTTTCACTTGTCATTTACAAGCCAAAGCTATTCAACATTATCCGCCTTTGCTTTCTTTGGTTTGCGTGAGACATAACTCATGGTTATCAGTCCTGTAGCAAAGCCTAATCCAAATGTCAATATCAGAAGCAGCGCTCTCGACATCGTTACGGTTATGAAAAGTAATTTGGTATCAACCGCTTCTGTGTTCTGAAGAAAAATAATCAAAGCAAGAATAGAAATAACAATTATCAATATTATCTTCACCTTTTTCATTTCTGATTACCTCGCATCTTAATAATTTTCGGATAGGTTAATTTGTATTTTTGATACATCTTTTTTTTGCTGTTTACTTACGATTTTATTTGTCGTATTAATCGGTTTATATGAATGTCTCAGAATAGAACCGAAAGCTCCAAAAGCAAAGACCCCTATTATTGTTCTAAGCAGGATGGCAAGGCCTGTTTTGCCGACAAATAACAAAGGAATAAGAACTATTATTAACCAGCAAATACGTGTTTATTATTAATACCACAACAAAGGTTTTCAAGAAAAAAATGTAGCTTGTTTAATTTCTCTTCAAGAACTCTTGGGCATGTTTGCTAGCCCCTGCCCATCTATACCTACCTAAGCTTCTTATAACAATCTTTGGTCATACACCTTATCTTTCTCAGGGGGATACGATGTTCCTTGGACATCCCATTAAAAAATCAAAGCTTTATTGACAAATTTCTGTTATGAAGTATAAAAATGCCATTATCCGGCTTAAATGGATAACTCAGTAATCCGTCGGCTTAGGGACAGAGAATGAAGCATCTTAATCGTTACAGAGGTTTTCGACGATTAACTCGTTTGTTTTTCCTGAATCACATCTCCGTTTTTGCGGCGATTGCCGTAATTTCGATGTATGGCACCTTCTGTGATTGCAGTGCTCAGTCTCAGCAAAATCAGGGCATAGTCAGCACGGAACAACAGGATGCTATCCGTTCATCGCTGGTCGGTGAGTGGATCTGTGTTATGGGGCACAGGAAGATCGTGTTGAGAATGACCGACAAGGGAGATTTCGAACTCGGCAATCAGAAAGGCCGGTATGTGCTGGAAGCTAACATAGTCAGGCTCAAAACCAATACTTCAGAAATCAGCTATCAGTTTGAATTAACCGCGGGTGAGCTTACGCTCTCAGGTGGAGATCTGACACAACCTTTGAAATTCACGAGGATGCGAAGCATGGGCGACTATGAGGACTGGCTTTCCTATCTGTCCCCAAAATCCTTAAATTCCAAGCTTAAGCGGATAGCGCAATCTTTGTTCTGTTCTTCGCTCGTTTCTCTTGTCCATTGTCAACGTCCCTAAAATCTCTTACTTTTGTTTTATGGTTTTGCGCTGAAAGTGTTACTGTACATGATATTTATTTGCTCTCCTGTTCGCCAGGTTTGAAAGGCAGCGGTTCGGCAAATTGAATTACAATCTGTCGTAATTCATTATCAACTCTATCGATCCTGCAGACTTTGCTAACACGAGTGATACCTTCCATGTCAAAAGAGCCATCCGGACAAGAATGTGGAACACTAAAGTGAGTAGTTAGCCACTGGTCCAGATGCGGGCAGTTTTCCTCAGATGAACAGGTAAATACAGCGCCGCCGCTAGAAACATTAACCATCCTGCCAGGCAACACTGTTTCGTCAATGTTTTCCTTCCCAGCGTACCAAACGGGCCAGTTATAACGCAGCCTTTTTTCTCTTCGTCGTTCGATAGTATTTTCCATAATTATAGTCCTCCTCCACCATGCACTCCTCAAGCACTAACCGTATATCCGCATCTTCATCAACGATTAATATCTTTTTCTTGTCCATGTAAAAGGTCTTTGATGTTTATGCAACATTTACTTTTTGTTGTAGAAGCTTTTCTATCCCAGCTACCAGCTTGTCTACTTCATACGGTTTGGCAAACAGCAGATGGTCAGCGATTATACGACCTTCATCCTCGTTTTCTCGCTTTGGAAACATGCCGGTTAGGAACACAATGGGAATATCTTTTGTTTCAGGATTAGTCGCCAACGTTCTGGCAACTTCTCCGCCGTCCATGCCCGGCATCAGCACATCAAGGATAATAATATCCGGGTGTTCAGATTTGGCCATCTCGACAGCATCTTTGCCATTGTCCGCTGTAATGATATGATATTCCTCTTCGGACAAGCCTTCCTCGAGTACCATCAGCACGTCTTCTTCGTCATCAACAATCAATATCGTTTTCTTATCCATATTTAAACTCCCTATTTTTTCAACATAGCGCTCGTTTTCTTTTCCCATGAATTTTTTTATCGCAGCAACCAGTTCTTTTATTTCGTACGGCTTGGTAAGCAATAAGTAGCTGCCCATCGTGCGACCACCTTCCTCATATCCTTCTTTTGGAAACATGCCTGTAAGAAATATTACAGGGATATCCTTTGTATCAGGATCTACTCTCAGCATCATTGCAACCTCATTCCCCTTCAAGTCCGGCATTAATATGTCAAGAATAATGAGATCAGGGTGTTTTGATTTTGCTAAGTTCAGAGCATCTTTACCGTTGTCTGCAGTAATAACTTGATAACCCTCTTCGGCCAAACCGCCTTTAAGTACCGTCAGCAAATCCTGTTCGTCATCTACAATCAGTACTGTTTTCTTACCTATATCCAATCCAGTCTCCTTTCATATTTAAGCAACGCTCGCCTTTTCTCCCATAAGTTTTTTTATCGTTGCGATCAGTTCTTTTATATCGTATGGTTTGGTAAACAATAAGTAGCCTCCAATTAGCCGACCGCCTTTTTTATCTTCTTCTTCTTTCAGGAACATACCCGTAAGGAACATTACGGGAATGTCCTTTGTATCGGGATCTTCTTTCAATATCCTGGCAATATCGCCTCCATACATGTCCGGCATTTCCAAATCAAGTATGATAATATCAGGGTGCTCTGATTTTGCTAAGGCCAGGGCCCCGTGGCCGTTGTTTGCTGCAGCAACACAATACCCCTCTTCTTCCAATCCTTCCTTAAGTACTAGCAGTACATCCTCATCATCATCAACAAGCAGTACCTTGTTTTTGTCCAAAACAAGCATTTTCACCACTATCACAAGTTCGTTCATGTCGTATGGTTTTGTGAACAATATGTTACCGTCAAGCATGTAGCCATACTCCCGCTCTTGCTCTTTTGAAAACAGAGCGCTCAAAAACATGATAGGTATGTCCTTAATCCTAGAGTTCTCTTTTAACTTTTTAGCAATTTCTATGCCATTCATATCAGGCAGATCGATGTCAAGTATGATCAGGTCTGCAGAATCCGGTCCTGCTAACTTTAGGGCAGCTCCTAAAGCCTTTGCGGAGGTTACAGTTGTCACAGCGAATCCTTCTTGAACAAATCCTTCCTTAAGCACTGCGAGTGTATCTGGTTCGTCATCAACTATTAACAATCTCTTTTTGTTCATACAAAAACTCTTTCATGTAAAGTCTTTTCTTATCTTATCAGCTTTTTGATTTTGGTTACTAATTCTACTATTTCATATGGTTTGGAAACATACACTCCATCTCTTAGCATATAATCCTTTTCTACATCTTCCTTTTTTGAATATAAACAGCTTAAGAATATGATAGGAATATTCTTTGTTTCAGGAGTTTCTTTCAATATTGCAGCAACTAGTCCTCCATACATGCCTGGCATCAACACATCGAGCAAAATAACATTCGGTCGTTCAGATTTTGCCAAGGCCAAACCATCTTCGCCGTTATCTGTAGCAATAACAGAATAACCCTGTTCGCCCAGCCCTTCTTCAAGTACCGAGAGAACATCCTGTTCGTCATCAACAATCAATATCTTTTTCTTATCCATATTACTCTCCCTGTTTCTCCCTGCGTTCTTCGACAGGTAGTACAAAGTGAAAAGTCGTTCCTTTGCCGTATTCCGACTCTGCCCAAATCTTTCCATTATGTCTTTCTATGATTTTTTTGGAAATAACAAGCCCAAGGCCTGACCCTCCTGGCTTTCTATTACTGATGTCCGTTAACTGCTCAAATTCATGGAACAACCTTGACAAATCCTCTTCTTTGATCCCAGGGCCGGTGTCCTGTACAGATATACGAATTGTGTTTCCTTCTTTAGCTGAGGTTATGGTAACGCCGCCCTGGTCTGTGAATTTAATAGCATTGTTGACTAAGTTCATCAGAACCTGCATGATCTTATCCCGGTTAAATTTCACTATAGGCAGGCTTTCATCAAGTTCAGTGATAAGACTTAATTTCTTGTCATTTGCTAATGTCGCCGTGGTTTCTTTAATTTCTCTTACCACCTCATTTGCATCATTTTCCTGTATATTGAAATCTATTTTGCCGCTATCAAGCTTTTGAAAATCTAAGACATTGTTGATTAGTCTGGCAAGCCGATCTACGTTTCTTTGCGCAAGCCCCAGAAACTTTTTTTGTTTATCATCAAGCGGGCTACTTTTCCCCTGAAGCACTAAACGTATACCCTCTTTAATGGAGGTTAAGGGAGTTCTTAATTCATGGGAGGCCATAGAGACGAACTGCGATTTTGCTTCCATAGTCTTTTTGAGTTGTTCCACGGCCAGTTTGCGTTGCATCAGCTTCCACATCCCTTGTAAGAGTAATGTCAGTTGGCGAGTATCCGAATCATCATATTCCTCAGTTTTGTTTCCAACGCCTGCTGTAGCGACGATTCGTTCATCATCAGCTACCGAGATGTCTATATGACGAGTCACCTCACCAAGCTCTTCATATTTGCCTGACTTGAAAGGGCTGACGTTAACAGAATCAGCGATAACGACAGCCTCTTTGGGCTGTATCTTTTCTGACAAAAGTCCTGTTTTTTCAACATAAACACTCTGCTTCATCTCATTCATTGACCAGGAATGTATTGTCATAATTGTCTGGTCTTGATGTATGATTTTCAAATAGCCATTTTTGCTCTTGGTGAGTTTAACGGCCTCCTCAAGGACAAAGTCTATAAGTTCCTGTGTTGATGCTTCCTTCAGTTGGTTGAGAATTAACAAAGCCTGTAGCCGAGATTCATCAAGCTGTATTTTCTGTATATTCTGCTTCAACGTTGTTGTTAGATTCTTTAATTTTTCTTCGGCGTCTTTGCGTTCGGTGATATCGTCTACTGTTGTTCGGAGATGGATAGAGTTATCTTTGGAGTTTTCTATTGCCACAGTATCGAGTAGGGCATAGAGCTGGCTTCCATCTTTTCTGACAAGTCTTATTTCACAAGTTTGTTTGGTTTTGGTCTCGAGACTTTTCTTCCGATGCAAATAAAACAGGTTGCGGTCATCCCTGCTGATATAGGAGAAAAATGGTTTTTTAACCAGATAGCTTCTTTCCACACCTAATAGAGTAGCACCGCTAAGATTTACCTCCAGAATCAGCCCATTACTGTCAAAAACAAAATATCCTATAGGAGCAAAGTCATACAGATCGGAATACCGGCTGCGCGATTCTTCAAGCTGCACCTGAGTTCTGCGAAGTTCTTCGTTCTGCATCTCCAGTTCAATTTGATGTACTTCAAGCTCGTGAATTACTTCGGAAGGATTCCTAACCTGGAGTTTTTGCCGATCGGCAGGTTTTTTCTTAAGCTTTTTCTCTGCATTCTTTCGCAGTTCAGCAAACTTTTTTGGATCGCCCACATTCGTCTTCATAACCCAATTCCTCAATAATCGAATTCTGATGCCCAGTCCCTGATTACTCCTCCAGCCACATTTAGGTAAAGGGTATCACGTATAACACATCGACACTAATAAGCCTCAATATATCCAAATAAATCTAAACCATGTAATTTCGACAGCAACATTCCACACTAAACATATAAGTGTCTTTTCAGCAGCACTTATATATATCGGAAGTCTTACCCTCTACCAAACATCCACTGCTTATAGGACCAAATAATTGAGTTGAATTGTAATGCAAATCAGTTAGATTTCAGATGTTTGGGTAAAGGGCAAGTCGCTTATGAGAGAAAATAATCCT
>Ga0209427_10009586_pt1 | contig 10785 bp, 13 predicted proteins | sample DeeMarSWOR136_30_FD_187465 | JGI IMG/M metagenome (GOLD analysis project Ga0209427, IMG submission 187465) | Marine sediment microbial communities from White Oak River estuary, North Carolina - WOR-1-36_30 (SPAdes) (version 2) | ecosystem: Environmental > Aquatic > Marine > Intertidal zone >...
TGGAATTGGGCGGTTTGGCTCGTTGATGGCGTCGATTTCTCGGTCGTAGTAATCGTTTATTGCCATGGAGGCTGCCGTTAACGAAAAAGCGGTTACAAATCCTAGGAGGAGGTTGATTGTGAAGTTGAGGGGGGAAACCAGAGAAGCTCCCACAATCACTGCGAAACCCATCATTAGGCAGTTCAGCGGTCTTGTTAACCGCAGGAATCCTATTAGCTTCCCCATTCTTTTCAACTCAGCATTGTCAAATTCGAACATGAACAAACATTTTAGTGTAGAGACCAGTTACAGCCATGAAGCTTTTAGATTTATCTCTGGCAGGCAACGCCTGAACCGTTTTGAGGGTTAAGTCTAACAATTATTTTTGAGACAAAATTAGAGGAATCTCGCTTTTTGTTTCAAAATTTGAAAAATGCGGAAACTAGAATGTAATATTCGTTAATGTAGAGATGCCGTTTAGTTCAAAAGGCTTTCAAAATTTAAGTTTTTGGAAAGTTAAAAAAGAAGGGATTTGAGAAAAAAACCGTTTTTAAAAATGGGGAATTTTATTTCAGGTCTTTGTATAGCTTGTTGTGGTCAACGCTTTTTTCCATGAAGAGGCTGAGGCGATGGTCATTAATGTTCATTGACATTAGTTTCGTTTCCTCGCTCTCCACAACTATATTGTCTACTTCGCCCATCTGCAGAATCTCTGTCATGCTGCTGCCTGCATCAAAAGCTGTGGAGGAAAGAACTGCATAATCGATTATTTTTGTGGGGTCCTTCAGGTCTATTGATGCTGATTTTGAGCCTCTCAAAATGTATCCAATGATTCCTTCTTGATCCTTGATTTCTTGCAGTTTTTCTTGCATTTTTTCAGTATTATTTTCATTATCATTAGTTTCAGTGGTTTTAACGAGCATGTGAATTCCTCTATTGCGCTGGTTTAACCTTCACCAAGTCTCCTTTGTTGATTTCAAGGGTCTTACAGAGTTTCTCGGGTATTCTGATCATGTTTTTTCCTTTCAGGTTCTGATCGCTAATCTCTTTCACTTTGCACACTGCAGCATTACCGCCAAAAGTTTCGATTTCAACACGATCTATGCTTTCTTGCATGTCTTGTTCTCCTGTTATCGCAGCCTTCACGCGGGCTCGGGGATCGTTATTTTTAGTCCAGTCCTCCAGTATCTCTACGTCAATTTGTACCGAGTCGCCAGCAAAGAATCCGCCGAGGGTGTCAACGATTAGTTTTTTGGGGGGTGTGACTTGGAGGTGGGTAGGAGCAAAAGTTTCTAAGGTTTCTAAGGTTTTTAGTATTGTTGGGATTATCACGTGTGTTATGGAGTAAATTTGAGTTTTATCCGCGTTTTTAGATGTTGCCAGGAGCAGCTGCATATCTTGGATGTTGGATAATATTAGCTGGCCGTTTTTTGCAGTGATGTGGAAGCTTTTAAGAGTGCCGATGGCTTTTACTTTTTCTTTCAGGTTTTCAAAAGACTCCAGTAAATTGTTCATAGTTTTTTCGTCGGTTTCTTGGTCTCCAGTGATTATGGTTCCGTTTTTTGTAAAAATAAAGGATTTTTTGATGTCAGGGTATGCGTTCTTGATTTCGTTCAGAGCGTTATTTAAGGCAATAGCGTAGGGGTCCCTGTTCATTGTTTTTCACGTCCCGCTGGATCTAGGAGATCTTTAGCAGAATTCTCTCTGGAACCCCGTCGTTTTCGAGCACTATGTACTTGAGTCCTTCAGTGTCGCCTATTTGGTCAACCCAGTTTAGCGCCTCACGTGCCTTTTGGAGTATCAGCAGTCTGTCTTGCTGGCTGCGAACGACCTGTTCGATGGCAGTTAGTTCGTGGAAGGGATTGGCATCTAGGATTACGCTTAGGTCGCCGACGGTTATCTCTCCGAGGCTGCTTTGAGCTGTTTTTTTGCCTGCGAGTTTGAAGACTACTTCGCGTATCTTCTTTGATCTCTCAGCCAGATTCCGTATCGAGTCTAGTCTGCGTAGATACTCGCCGAGGATACTCTTTGTCTTGGATATGTCATCGTCCATTGCCTTTGCTATTTCTATCGCGGATTCATATTCTTTCAATTCAACTACCATATTCACACCTCCGATGATGGTGAAAGAGGGAGGTCTAGCCTACCCCCAGTTTTCTAACTAAGCTCTGCTCTGTCGCTTTATGCAGTGTCAGTGTAACTGAATTTTGTGCCCTTTGTTGAGATCAGTTCCACCATATAGGACTTGCCAGCTTCTAATTCGCCTGTAAGAGTGACGGTAAAAGTACCACTTTCACCTTTTCCAACAGTGGCTGCGGTTGTAGCTGCCCCAGTTATGCCTTGACCGGTTACTGTTGCTGTGGCGGTGATTGAAACATCAGTTGACCCTGTATTTTGCACATTAACGGTTATTTCGTCAGCAGTACCAGTGGGATTGTCTGTGAATGAAATTCCGGTTATGGACAGTTGTTCTGTTTCCATGAATGTGAATGTTAGTGATCCCATCCATGCTGCGACTGCGATGGAGACTGCGACGGTTACTGCGATGAGTATGATGGCTGCGACTACTGGGCTTAGAGCTTTTTTACTCTTTAGGAGTTTTTTCATTTTTGGTTCTTTCCCTCCTTGTGAGTTCACATGAGAACTATGCAGTCAGGAGATTTAAATCTTACGACTTAAGACAACATATTTTAAACATAAAATCTAAAACCTAGAAATCCTACGAAGCCACAACTAACTACTTTAACTCACTAAAGAAACCCAAAAGAAGATCCGCTACCTTTTCACCAAGCTCAGTCATCACATAATACTTCTTCAAAGGATCAATCGCCACGCTCTCAGCCAACCCCAAATCCTCTATCTCCATCATCCTAGACCTAAACGTCCCATCGCTAAGCGTAAGATTCAACTCTCGCATGAAGGCTTTAGCATTCTTCCATCTTCCCTTCTCCAGCTTCAAAAGAAAGATGCAGTCAATAGCATGATCCTTCTCCAGCACAGCTTTTATAGCGGAAAGTTTCTTATTAGTGAGAATGTTCCTTATTTTTTCTTCTTCTGCCAACCGTATTACCAACCATATTTTCTTCGCAGAGTATACTTCTTTGCATATTTAACATTTAACTTTATATTACGATTTTTGACATAATTCTGGTTACACATTCAATAATTCTTATGACTTAAGTCTCTCAGGATTCAAACTCGCCCAAAACAGATCAAACACCCACAAAAAAACAATAAACTACCTAAACCTAGCTTTCAACTAAAAGAGCAAGTTAGTAGGTGGGCTCACGCATTCTTGAAAGCGACCGGCCATCAACGTTTTCGGCTGTCCACTTTTCTCAAGATCTCAATCACTTTTCAGTGGGGTCAAAGTCGTCATCGCCCACCAAACAACATTAAATGCCTTTCCCGCATAAAAATATAGCTTAAGAAGCAACGTGTTGAGAAAGAGTGTCTAAACAGATCAAAGTTGTTCCACTAGCCGAAGAAAGTTTTGGCGTACGATCCATGTGCACCTCCGTGGAAACCTCAGATACAAAGATTCTTCTAGACGCCGGCGTATCCTTAGCTCCGAAGAGGCTTGGATATCCTCCTCATCCCAGAGAATACCGAGCCCTTGCCGAATGTCGCAAAAAAATAAGCAATACCGCAGAAAAAGCCGATATAATAACCATAAGCCACTATCACTTTGACCACCACACACCCTCATACACCGACTGGTTCACCAATTGGTCTTCACAAAAAGTCGCAGAAAAAATCTACAAAGGAAAACTTGTCCTCGCCAAAAGCTACCGTTCTATGGTCAACGCCAGCCAGAGACGCCGGGGGTGGATGTTCAAGAAAACCGGAGGCAGCCATGCGAAATGTTTAGAAACCGCTGACGGCAGAACCTTCGAGTTTGGAGAAACAAAGCTGAAGTTTTCCGACCCAGTATTTCATGGAGCTGAAAACTCGGATTTAGGATGGGTATTGATGTTAACCATTGAATTTGCAGGCGAAAAAGTTGTTTTCGCATCTGATGTTCAAGGCCCCATATACACTCCTACTTTAAACAAAATATTGGCTGAAAATCCTCAACTAGTCCTCATAGGGGGGCCTCCAACCTACTTAGCGGGATTCAGAGTAAAAGATGAATATATAGAAAGGGGAATGCGAAACCTGAAGAGCTTGGTCGAAAGTGTGCCAACAACAATCTTGGGACACCACTCCCTCAGGGATGAAAAATGGAGAAGCCTCTCCCAGCCCATATTTGACGCCGCCACGGAGGTAGGTCATAAAGCCCTAACTGCGGCCGAATTCTCAGGGACAAAAAACAACTTTCTGGAGTTCCATCGAAGGCAGCTCTTTGAAACGGAACCGCCAAGTTCTGATTTCGAAAAGTGGATAAGACTGCCATTGCAGAAAAGAAAACTCAAGAAACCGCCAATTTAGAGTCTACTCTAGTCTACCTCTTGCTTAACAATCATTCTGCGGAATTTCTTAGCATAATGATAGTCAGATTTGAGACGTTTCAACTCATCCGCTTCTTTCTCAAGCTTTGCAAGTTTACGTCGAATCTCTTGAAGTTTTGTGCTCATTTTAAACGCCGAAACATCATAGGCGGCTTTTATAAAAATCACTTATGAAATGGAAATATGTACTCAGAATTCATAATTGATATTAATAAATCGCATCAATACGAGAAAGTTGGAGATAGAGATTGTGGTGTCCCAACTGCAAGAGGGAAATAACCCCAAGGCAATCAAGTCCCGAAGGCAATTTCTTTCACTGCAAAAAGTGTGGAACCATAATTTATCTATCAAGAAATAAGAGGTGAAAAAGGAAAATGGAAGATTTGATACCTCCAATAATCTTTATGCTTATCCTGGGTGGGGTCGCTGGCTACTTCGCAGGACACTTGATTAAAAGAATCTCAGGTATGGCGCTAACCATTGGAATTATCGCTTTCGTCATATTAACCCTAGCATATGCAGGTGCCCTCGACCTGAATTTCGAAGCAATAGCTACAAACATATCAAACGTCTTAGGCATTATTGCCCCATTAGGACTCGCAGCTCTTATATCCAGTGTTCCTTTCGTAGCTAGCTTCGTTGCTGGTTTATTCATAGGATTTAGAAGGAACTAAATCACTGTAAACCAAAGGTTATCACATATCCCCAGTTTACAGCATTTAATTTTTTTCTTATTGGGGTGGAGGAGGTCGTAAGTAAGTAAAAGGTAAATGAAGCCATATATAAGCAATTCATTTTCTTCTAGCAACCGTCCAAATCGTTTTTTACTCTTCGGCAACCTAGACCATTAAAAAGGAGGGTTAAATTTTACCCCCCAACCCCACCCAAACAAAAACTACTCTTCTACGCCTGGTTATGCAAACACTCCTTCTTGTTCATATTCTTAATCTCTTGTTCTTACGTACCTACCCTCACGTGTGAAACCCGCACATTCACACATTTCAAGGAAAAGGATCAATGATAGAATTTATAGAAGAAAAAAGGAGGGAGGTTTTGGCTACAGATTTTTGTTTTAGTGGCTATTTTGTTCGATAACGTTTGAAGGCTACAAACCCTATCAGGGCAACGAACATGCTAAGCGAAGCCAATATTGTGCCCAGAGGCAGCTCTGGAACAACAAAGATACTCAGAGGCATGGTGCACCAGTTGTTATCTTCATCGACCTCAACGATCACCTCGCCCGAGTCGGCCCAAGCTTTTATCGGGTATCCGTTTTGGGGTATTCCGGTGGTGTCCCATGTGAAGGTCACTACCCTGATTTCGCCTGGAGCCAAGTCAACCACCAATACTGTGCCTATTTCAACGCTGTCATAATAGCATGTGAGATCGAAGGTCTCAGTGTAATCGCCGTTATTCTTCACAGTAACCTCAATATCAACCAAGTCCCCTGGCATTACCTCGTTATTAGTCACAGTCTGGGAAACTGCCTCCACATCATGCTCTTCTGGCGGTACTATTATTTCAAACTTCTCACCTATCGTAGCAGCGAACTCTTCGAAAGTATCGACATATCGGACCCATCCAGGACCAGCAAATGGAGGTGCCTCATACCCTGGTTGTGGGTAAACAACATAGTCTCGCAACCAAGCAACATCAGCACCAGATGTAATTGCTTCTGCATCCAACTCATCCAGACCTTCAGCAACCGCCCATCCAACAACCATTTCGACGTCATCGTAAGGATCGAAAGTAGTGCCAGGCGCCAAACTTAGCAGTTCGTTAGGAACTCCGTCAGTGGCCAAGTTGATTATTTGTTTGCTCGCACCCGCAAAGTTTGGAGAGTTCTTCATTGCATTCCAGGTTAACCAAACGCCGTCTGCCATAGAGGTAAATTCATACAATTGGGTAATACCTTCAACGGCGGTAGCTACGGCCTCCGCGGTGGCGTCTGAGTTAATAACAGTTGGTGCAATCTCGATCACCGCTGGCCCATTGTCTGCGAACTGGACTACAGATAATTCCACCGTTCCGTCGTGGGGCAAATTGTTTCGTATGGCCTCTGCTATGCCGTCAATCATGACTGTGAAATCTCCTGAAGGGATGCTGCCTGATCCGTCAATGCAAAGTCCCAATTGAATGAGACCGCCGTTCGTTGCTTGCACTGGAACACTTGAAAGCGCGACTACAAGAAAGCTAAGCAACACTAAAGACATCAGTATTTTTCTTTTCAATATAATCTCCAATTTCCACTAGGCGTTATCATTTTATAAAAACTATGAAATAATGTTATAGAAGAAAATGTAATAAATTCTATAGAAATCATTCATTTACAATTTTATCAATCGTTAGTTGAGATATATCCTAGGAATCCACTCGACTTGTTCACGCCTCCGATATCTGGCTAATAACAATGCTTCTTCCTTAATTAAAGTCTCAAAGCTCTGTTTCTTTCCTACTTTTATTCTTGGAATTTTAACCTCTCCTCGCCAATATTTTATCGAGTTGGCTCTTTACTCTTCTACATGCCGGACAGAATCCCGCACCCTCAACCGAGGCATTATGCTGGTGAATATGCTTGTATGGGACCCTTGAGCTGCGACTTAGCTTCTCACCTATCTTGTTCATGCTTAGACCATCCTCCACATACAGCTTAATGATCTCTGCATGTTCCTTGTCTCCCACAGTCGTGAAGGCTCCCCTATACTCTCCCTTCTCCACTGGCTCCCCATACTCCACACTTACACCTGTAGCCTTGAGTATGTTCTCTCGCTCTTGCTTATGCCAGGGGATCTCCTTGAATTCTCCTATGCCTACGCTTCACCCTCTTGAGAGGATAATGAAGAATTGTTTAGGCATGTTTCTTATCATTGAAGGCTCAAAGATGCTGTAAAGCCAAGTCAAGTCACTGGTTAATCCTGTCATGCCCTGACTCTTCAATATGATGTAATCGCTCAAGGTTCTTATGTCAATATCTATACTGTAGTATCTGACTGAGTCTAAGCCCAAAGCCAAGCCCACATGCCGAGCCTCTCTGACAAGATATGTCATTTGAGCCTTAGAAACAATCTGGTTCTCTGAAACTTTTAGTCTGCTATAAAATTGATTAGCAGCCTCTCGAGCGAGATAGTAAACCAGCCTCTTCCAAGATAGGCGCTTGTATATTTTATCGGTTAGCATGGCTGCACAGGTGAACTCATCGTCAGTAGATAAATAAAGCGGAGAAGCTGAAATCACAATATCATATTTCTCAAAGTCTGAAAGTGATACTTTTGTGGCTGCCTTAGTGTCACAGGGAGCCTTCACACTCACGTTTTCACCGTGAACCAAGAGAATCTTTCTGTCTTCAGCATAGGGAGAGCGCAACCAACTTAGACCCTCTCCATCTCTTGAGCCAAAAAGATCAAGGATTCCGTGACCCTTCTCTAGGTAATGGCACCCTATCGTTTCCAGCCAAGTTGATTTGGCTCCTCCTCGGATACCGATACAGAAGAAGGTGTTGGGTCTGTTGAAGCTTATTTTGTCAGCTCCTCTAATCCAGTGGATTTCCATCTGAGGCTTTTTCCCCCGGTTCCTGTTGCCCTAAAACTTCACGCCATACTTTTGGATCTATCTCGTCTGAAAGAATGGCTTGTGTCTGTAGAAGCTGTTTTAATGCCCATGTGGTGAATTCTCCCTGTAGCTTTCTAAAAGATGAGGGGTCTAAAGCGGTTGTCATAAAATAGAATTGAACATGACAGGGCAAGGTGTGAAGTCTTTCATCTGCAAACTTATTATTTTCAGAGGAAATGTCGTATTGTCCTGAAAAGCATTTACGCGCAAATTCCGTTAATATTGGTCTATAGGTTAGTTTGCCTTTTCGCCAAGGCTTAATGTAATGCTCATAGTTTTCCTCTTCATCCACAACAAAAGACCAGCTAACATAAGCGACATTATAACCGTGAAGGCGAATGGTTTTTGAGTTTCTGAAGCTCTGACAGACCTCATAGCAAATGTCTATTAGATTCATATCCAGCTTGTCCTGTATTCTGCAAGTGTAGGCTGCTTCACATAAGGCTTGTATTTTAATTAGCGAATCGTCTGTTTTCACCGCTTTGACCAATAGGCTAGCGAGAAGTTGCTGATAGATTCCCCTTTTTTGTCCTCTGAGGCTGGAAGACGTGAAAGCCTCAAGGTTCTTGCTCATCCTCTTCTGTCTCCTTTTTTTCTTGTCCTGTGAAGTCTTTCCACACTTGCGGAGAAATTTCTTCTGCAAGTTTTGTTCTAGTTTCTGAAAGGCCAGTTAAAGCCCAATTTGTAAACTCTCCCTGCATAATGTTGTAGCTGTGAAGAGTTAAAGCTGAAGTTATCACAAAGAAGCGGAAGCCTTTTGAATATTTTTTGAGGTCTTCCGCAATTTGTGCTTGTAACAAATCATTATATTCTGCCATTCTGTTGTAATGTTCTGTCTGTGTAAAAGGGGAAACATCCTCTATTCTGTCTATTACTGGATATTTAGCGTGTCTGTAACCTGTTTTTAGCGGATAATAGTTCAGGGTGATCTTATGCCATGGAACGATGTATTTGTTATAGGATTCTTCTGACATAGAGAAAATCCATGCAACAGTTACATATTCGCAATCGTGTGATCTGGTTGAAAGCGTGTTCTGGAAGCTTCTGCAAACGTCATGGCATACCTTCACGGTTTCTAAGTCTAGGCTCTCTTTGTTTTTTGGTCTTTGTTCTTTGTTTCTATTCCTTCACATAACTGACCAGCCGAGGAATAAGTTCAGTTCCTTGAAGCAAAACACCCAATTCTCCCATTTTACAGTCTTTTTCGGAGAACTTCTGAACCCTGTCACCTTTCACATTGTTTCCTGCGATAAGGAGGGGTACGGGATCGTCACTATGTGCCTTCAGCTTGCAGGGTGTCGAATGATCAGCTGTGATACAGATGATGTGGTCTTCCAGATTTATTTGCTGCAGCATTTTTCCTACGAAGTGTTTGTCAACTGTAGCGATAAGCTGAGATTTTAGGTTGAAGTCGCCATCGTGACCCGGTTCATCCGGACCCTTGATGTGAATGTAAAAGCAGTCATAATGAGGCAGAACCTCAAACAGTTTTTTCACCCTAAGTTCACAATCTTTTTCGAGGCTTTTAGATGGAAGAGGAAGATTCACCAAACTCATTCCCGCCATCCTCGCTATTCCCCGTTCAACATTCATGTCAGCCAAGCAGACAAAACTTAGACCGTAAAGTTCACTGAGAAGAGGAAACTTTGGGACAATGCTACCCGCATCTCTGCTTAGTATAAGGTTAGCCTTCAGCTTTCCCTCTTTGACGCGTCTCATGTTAACTTCATGCTGATCCAGAACAGGCGTAGCCTTCTGTGTGAATTCGTTAACTAGCTCGGCAGAAATTTTTGCCTCTTCAGTTTTGTCAAGTGGAGCACATGTCTTTAGTTCCATCTCGGCTTCGAGGTCTGCCACGCCTATACTATCGATCCGTTTGTAGGCCGGATCAGTGTTGCTTATGTTGCCCGAAAGATTCACTTCTTTACTTCTTATAACCAAGGCTGCCCGGTAGGTTGCAGTGCTTTTTATCTGTAAACTTGCTGGATATGACTGCAGTTCTACCTTTTCGTTAACTGCTCGGGCTAGCTCATCGGCTTCTTCCTGTGTAAGATTTCTTCCAGCCCTTCTGTCGAATATAGAGTTGTTAGGACCTAAAGTTGCAAAGTTGCATCTGAGAGCCAAGTCACCGTTTCTCATTTTTAGTCCTGCGCCAATGGATTCGAGGGCGCCCCTGCTCACGTGATGTACAAAGGGGTCATAGCCTAGGATGGAGACAACAGCTACGTCACTTTCAGGCGCTATACCCCTACCGACCGTGTACATGAGTCCTGTTTTTCCGATTTTGGCAAGCGAATCCATGTAAGGGGTCTCAGCAGCTTCAAGTGGGGTCTTGCCATCCAACTCTTCTATGGGAAGGTCGCCCATTCCGTCAATAACGATGTAGATTAACTTCAAAGTCAAACCTCTCCAATAAATGTATTCACCAACATCAATTTAAAATAAAAGGTCTTCACATGGTCAATCTAAATTTGAGGGTTGTATGACCAATCCTATACAAAAATCATACAATACTTCCTAACTACTAGCGGAAAAGACCCTATGAAAAGGGCAGAAACACCTAACCTCGCGATTCTATTTGGAGTCATATAATACTTCTATGTTGAAAACAGTCTTTTTTCCGAAAAATAGCTGAAGAGTTTGGTGCTCCGGCCGGGATTCGAACCCGGGTCGGCGGCTCGAGAGGCCGTCATACTTAACCGGACTATACTACCGGAGCCTGAACCAGTCTACTCATTTTCTTTTC
>Ga0209427_10009588_pt1 | contig 10785 bp, 12 predicted proteins | sample DeeMarSWOR136_30_FD_187465 | JGI IMG/M metagenome (GOLD analysis project Ga0209427, IMG submission 187465) | Marine sediment microbial communities from White Oak River estuary, North Carolina - WOR-1-36_30 (SPAdes) (version 2) | ecosystem: Environmental > Aquatic > Marine > Intertidal zone >...
TTGGGCATATCATTCCCTCCACCGTACTATTAATCTATTCATGTATGATTTTCTCCAGAGACTCACTGATAGTCTTGTCTATATAATTAATGACTTCAATATTATTTAGTGGGACACCATCCAGTTCTTCCCTGATATGTCGCGTGTCGAAATTAATAGATTTTCCATTAACCTCATGGAAATATAAAAAATCCACTTCTGGATTTCCCATAATAAGGCAGGACAATGACCTAGCCATGTCCCCAACAGGGACCATATCAATATGGTCCAGTTGAAAAGTTGCGGATATCGTAGTACCCTCTCCCTCCCTTGAACTGATATTGAATTCTCCGTTACATCTTTTACTGGCCTCGCGGAACAGAGACAATCCAAGGCCAACGCGCCTTGTTGTTCTTGTTGTAAAGAATGGGTCCATAACCGCCTCTAAAATATTTTCAGGAATCCCACCGCCATTGTCAGCAATAACGATTGTCAATAAATTGCTTTTTCTATTCTCTGATATCTTCAATGTAATTAGATTGGCTCCTGCGGTAATTCCATTTTCAATTACATCCATGATATGCAGGGACAGTTCCCTCAATTAATTTACCACCCTTCTGCCGCACTCTCCCAGCAATGCCATTCGAATCTCATACACGCTCGGCGTCTCAATAAAAAAAGAGGTGTAGACTTTACCTATATCGCTATGAAAATGGGCATCCGAGGATCTTATAATTGGTAATTCTTTCACCTCCGGGATGCTATTAGTTCGATAAGATATCTCAACAGCATCAAGGTCCAAATCAGGAGGGATAAAGCCAAGCTGGCTTATGATGCTATAACTAGGGCGGTCCACATGAGATGCAATACTTAGCCCTCCTAATCTATGTACTTCCGTTACTATCTCTTCAAGCTTTAATCCTGTTCCGCCAATCAGCATCTTATCATTAAAACCCTCTACTTCATCGAATTCATTCACAATTACCTGCTCTCCGAAAATATCTGGACTGTTCATTCCTTCAAGATGACGATAAACAATCTCCTGCATAGCCGTAGCCTGTCTTTCGCTGTCAAAAATGGCCAAAGTATGAACTTCTTCAACGGAGTTTATCTCCATACCGGGCAATACGTGGAGACCTCTCTTGGATCCTGCTCTTATCACGGCACCAACATTCTGAGCAGAATTATGGTCACATATCGCAATAAGATCTAGGCCCCTATTAAGACCTTCCTCCACTATGGCCACTGGACTCATATCCAAAGACGCGCATGGCGAAAGGCATGTATGTATATGCAGATCGCCTTTAAAGACTTTCATTCTGTTTTTTTGCGAATCCCAGCATTATAAAGAGCTCCGGCTAATTCGTAAGCAGAAGCGGGGGAGAGCAGAATTGGTATGCCTTCCTCATTGGCTTTCGCCTTTGTTTCATCATCAGGCTGATGCCCATTCACTAAAATAATTCCTGAGATTTCCCTGAGTAGTGCTACCGCTAAAATATTCTTATGGGACTGAATAGTAAGCCATATGTTTCCACTAATCGAATTAGCCATAACGTCACTCAGGAGATCCCCGCAATATCCCCCAATAACATCCCTGTCAAGTCCCTTTTCTCCGGCAGCGAGGTCAAGACTGAATTCTTTTTGAATCTCCCTAACCTTCATTGGTTCTCTCCGAATTTACCTAAGATTTAATATGAATAACAATTTTAAAGCCGAGAAAATATTGCAAAAAAATCCACACGCTATCGATCTTTTTGATCTATCCAGAATGAAATTATTAGATAGGTTCCTTTATCCTTTTGGGAAAATATTTCAACGGAATCAGAATTTTTGACTATATTTGGCAGTCCCATTCCAGCTCCAAAACCCATCTCTCTGTAAAGATCCTGGGCGGTACTGTAGCCCTCCTTTAAGGCCATATTAATGTCTCCGATACCAGGGCCGTTATCTCTTACTTCAATAATAATTCCCGTGTCGTCAACAATAAGGGAGAGGATACCCTCTCCTCCGTGCATAACAACATTCATCTCAGATTCATATGCACATATAGAGGCACACTTAATAATATCCGATTTAAGACCGAGAGATTTCAGGGTATTCTTTATTTTAATGGAACCTTCTCCGGCATGAATAAAATCCTTCGCCTTTATTTCGTATTCATCATAAATGGCGTGCATATCTTTGGTATCGTATATTAATATTCTCCTTTAAATATTCCATCTAATACTTTTAAGTCCCTTGCTGTAAAGCCTTCCGCAGGATCCATACATACTATATGGGCTTGATAATATTGGTATTTCATGTTCTTTAGCATAAGATATTATCTCGGGATCAGGTTTCTTTGCCCTAACGAAGACTATGGCGGCCATCCCCGCGATAACAGCCGTGCGTACTGCCTGAATGTTGGTCAAACCAGTCAGAAGGAGCGCTCCTTCTCTTGGATTTCTGAGTAGATCGCTCATCAAGTCGCTGGCAGCCCCACCTGCTATTTCAATATCCATTCTGTCATCGCCGATAATAATTTCTGCGTTCAGAATATCTTTTACTTCAGACAATTTCATAATATTATTAAACTCTATTCTCTTTCCTATTCACATTTATCTAGAATTTCCAAAATCCTATTCGGGGAAATACCTCCATGTGTATCATTACCGACCACAACAACCGGCGCGAGACCACAAGCCCCGAGACACCGAACGGCTTCTAGAGAAAAGCGCCTGTCTTCAGTGGTCTCACCAACCCCAATTTTAAAAACTGACGAAATCCTTTGAAGGATCTGTTTTGTTCCCCTGACATAACAGGCAGTGCCGAGACAAACCTTTATGATATGTCTTCCTTTGGGGACCATAGTAAAAAAGGAGTAGAAAGTAACGACTCCATATATATCACTACCGGGAATACTGAGCGATTGTCCGATATATTCCTGAAGCTCCACGGGCAGATAACCAACGACCTCCTGACACCCTGTCAAAACCGGGATCAGGCTTCCTTGTTTATTTCTATGTAATCTAATAATATCATCTACTTTAGATATCACTTCCGGCGTGAAATCAGGATTCAACTCTTCAAGATTATGAACGATAGGCATAATATCTACTCATTAATTTATATGGATCATCTCCAAATTAGTTTACCCTCCGTAGTACTACGAAGGACGGGTTGATCGATGATAAGGATTCAAGGATTCCGGGGTTCGAGGATTCGAGTGTTTTAGCTATAAGCTATCAGCTAACAGCTTTCAGCTATTTTAATCCTTGAATCCACGAATCCTTGACCACTTTCTCCCAACTAATTGGGAGAAGAACCTTAATATTTAATATACTGCCCACTTGCGGCGGGGTAGTTGATTGATCCTACTCTACTTTGTCTGATTTATAATTATAACTATCATAATCAGGGGACAATAACCAGACAAAGCTTATTAGGCAAGAATTTTTTTAAGATAAATTTACGGTCAAGTAATACTTGGCTACCACCACCTTTCCATCTAAATTGATAAAACTAAGGAAGTATAGCAGAAAAATATTTTTTTCAAAAGAAATTGACAAAATCAAAAAATATCAATAGACGTAAAGCGCTGGTAATCTGGATATTCCAAGTAATTAAACATTTCCCAGCGGCTTTAATGCATTCAAGGAGTTCTGTAAAAGGCTTTATCTTGCTATTTTCAAAAAGTCGGCATCCGGTTTTATAAGGATCCTGGGCGTCTTTAAGTTATATATCTTTCTAAGCACGAAAATAAGGATTAGATGTCTTTGAAAGCAATTTTTCCGCGTGAATAGATTATGGTAAAAAAAACAGGAAAAGGAAAAATAACCATTGACAGGGAAATCTGCAAGGGATGTTACCTATGCATATCGGTCTGCCCTAATGAAGTTATCTTCATCTCGGATCGATTAAATCAACAGGGCTATTATCCTGTCGAAGCCAAAGAAAATCAAGATAACGGTAAAGGGTGTATTGCCTGTGCCTTGTGCGCAACGATATGCCCTGACATTGCAATCGAGGTTTATCGTGAGTGAAAAAGTATTAATGAGCGGCAACCATGTAATCGGCGAAGCAGCGGCTCGGGCGGGATGCCGGTTTTACGCCGGTTATCCCATAACTCCCCAGAATGAACTGACAGAATATATGGCCGGAGTCATGGATAGATTGGAAGATGGCATATTTATCCAGGCTGAGAGCGAAATTGCCGCAATAAATATGGTAATTGGCGCTTCAATGGCCGGTTGCAGGGCTATGACCAGTTCTTCGGGCCCCGGCATTAGTCTAAAACAGGAAGGCATTTCATTTCTATCCGCCCAGGAACTTCCCGCTGTTATTGTTAATTGCATGCGTGGCGGTCCAGGACTGGGGAACATCGCTCCTTCCCAGGGGGACTATTTTCAGGCAACTCGGGGAGGTGGTCATGGAGATTATCGCAATATTGTTCTGGCCCCCTCCTCTGGCCAGGAATTGGCCGATCTAACCATGAAGGCCTTTGACTATGCTGATGAATATCGAACACCGGTTATAATCCTTCAGGACGGTATGATGGGCCAGATGATGGAACCTGTTTTATTCCCAGAACCTGTTGATTTAAAAAAACTTCCTCCTAAACCATGGATACTGGATGGTGCTGACGGAAGACCCAGCCGCGTTATCAAGTCATTGCTTCTTGACCCGTCCGTGGAGGAAGAACTCAATTGGAAGCTGGCAAGGAAGTATGAGGATATATCTAATGAAATCCAGGATGCTGAAACCTATATGACTTCCGATGCCCTTCTGGTAGTGATCGCTTATGGAACGGCCGCAAGGATAGCCAAAGGGGCTGTTAATCGAGTTAGAAAGATGGGCCATAGAGTGGGCCTTTTTCGTCCGATCACATTATACCCCTTTCCCCGACGCTCCCTGGTGGATCTGGGAAAGAGTGTAAATAATATGCTTGTATTCGAAATGAGCACTGGACAGATGGTGGAAGACGTAAAACTTTCTATGGAAGGGAGTAGCAACATCCACTTTTATGGCAGACCGGGGGGTATTATTTCGACACCCTATGAGATTGCCGAAAAGATTAAAGAAATCTATGTAAAGATAAGTTGAATAAAAACACAATTAGAGACCTCCTATTGTCTATATAAACAAAAGGAATAGATATGGCTAAAAAGATTTTTTCAAGGCCAAAATATTTAAAAAAAGCGGTTTTTCATTACTGCCCTGGCTGTGGACACAGTATCATTCATCGAATTGTAGCAGAAGTCATTGAGGAGTTGGACATCAGAGGAAAGACAATCGGTATTCCTCCAGCAGGATGCGCGGTGCTAGCCTATGACTATTTTGATGTGGATATGGCTGAAGCAGCTCATGGGAGGGGAGCAGCTGTTGCTACGGGCATTAAAAGGGTGCTGCCCGACAGGATCGTATTTACCTATCAGGGTGACGGAGATATATCGGCGATTGGAACGGCTGAGACTATTCATGCCGCCAATAGGGGTGACAATATAACGGCTTTGTTTGTTAATAACAGTGTGTACGGCATGACAGGCGGACAGATGGCACCCACTACACTTCTCGGCCAGATGACCACTACTACCCCCGGTGGTCGAAAGATAAGACGGGACGGAGCACCCTTGAATCTCAGCGATATGCTTGGCTTGGTTGAAGGATCTGTCTATATAGAGCGCACCGCTGTAAATTCACCAAGGAATATCAGAAGGACCAAAAAGGCAATTAAAAAGGCATTTAAGGTCCAGATGGCGAATCTTGGCTTCTCCCTTGTGGAGATTCTATCTCCCTGCCCTACCAACTGGAAGATGTCTCCTGTTGATGCTTGTGCATGGATCGAAGAGACTATGACAAGTGTATTTCCACTTAAAGTGATCAAGAATGAAGTCGGTAAAATCTAAGGAAGGGAAAAAGATTTTAATATGATAACAAGGACAGCTTTCGCAGGTTCTGGAGGACAGGGTGTCCTCATGATGGGTTACATCCTGTCCGTGTCAGCTATGAAGAACGGAAAACACGTTACCTTTCTTCCTTCATATGGAGCGGAAGTGCGTGGTGGAACCGCCAATTGCACGGTATCTATTTCCGATGAAGAGATCGCTTCTCCAGTGGCATCGTCTCCTGATTTCGCTGTAGTTATGAATAACCCTTCCATGCTTAAATTTCAGTTACTTATTAAAAGTGGGGGGATCATGATTATAAATTCTTCCCTTGTTGATTCTAACCCAACTAGAGATGATATTGATATCGTCAAGATCCCGGCCAATAACATAGCCCTTGAACTGGGAAACGAGCGCACTCTTAATATGATCATGCTTGGAGCATTCGTGGCAAAAACAGGCATAACCACCCAAGACTCCATTATCGAAGGTCTAGCTGAAGTTTTAAAAGGAAAAAAGGAAAGCATAATAGAAATGAACCGAAGGGGTATTGAACAAGGGGCTGAGTATGTCTTTAAGGGCCCTCATAACGACAATGTATAATTATATAAACTTGGCGTTACATCACGCATTTTCCACATAGAAGCTAAGCTTGTTTATACACAATACTAAATAAGGCAGGGGCATAATAACCCTGCCTTTACTTCTTCAACTATTTCCAGCTTCAGAATTAATATTATCTCCTTAAATAACTATAAATTGTGGAAGACTTTACTATAATTCAGATATCAGTTTATCGAATCCTTCAATAGTAACAGCTTTAAATATTTAACCATCAAGAGACCTCTCTGTATAGAGGCTAAGGGGAAAATTTACAAGGCTTTGAATTATAACACTTGCAGCTAAAATCCTTTTACTTACGTCGGTTACTTACCTTTAGGTGAAAAGACAAATTTTACAATCCCTGGCATATTTAATGAATTCCTCGGCCGTCCAGACGGAGACTCCGGCAATGAGTTTTTCCTCATCGATCTCCATCATATCGATAGTCATCTTACATGCTACAAGCTCTACGCCTTCTAGTTGTGCTACATCCTGGAGTTCTTCCAGGCTTGGGATATTCGCCTTGTCGATTTTCTTTTTCATTATACCAGTTACCAGAGTCGACATCCCGGGAATAGCTCCCATGACACCGGGTGGAACAAACTTAGCCCTCTCGGCTCCTCCTTTGAGCACCATATTTAGGCCCATGAATGAGTAGAATATCTTGCTTTCCATACCTTGACGGGCCGCATTAATTGCCAGCACTAGCGAAGGATATGCTCCGTCAATGGTGTTTTTTACACATATAAAAGCGGCTTTTTCCTTTGTATTATCTGTATTATCCATAAATATCCTCTTTTCGGTCAAAAGTGATTTAAAATCATATATATCTAACTAATGTTATTATAATTTCTTATCTCTATCAATGATGGATCGTAATCCCCTACTTTTTCATAACCCATAAGATTCAAAAGCGTGGACGCCACATTTGAGAGACCCTTTCTTTTGATATGAGCCATCTCATACTCTCCTTTATACGCTGGATCACAGATTGCAAAGGGAACAGGATTAAGGGTATGGGCTGTCTTTATCCCTTTTCCGCTTGCTTTATCACTTATAAACATCTCGTCCGCGTTACCGTGATCCGCTGTAACTACTGCAATACCATCCATCTCTTTAATAATCCCTAAAAGTTCCCCCACGCACCGGTCAACCGTCTCAACGGCTACGACTGCAGCCTCCATAACACCTGTATGACCTACCATATCTCCATTCGCAAAATTTAACCTGCCAAAACGATATTGCCCTGTTTTCAGCAGATCAATAGCGCAGTTCATGATCTCCAACGCCTTCATTTTCGGCGCCTTGTCAAACTCTATCTTATCTGATGGGATCTCCTTATACGTCTCGAGCGACTCATCAATATATCCTGATCGATTACCGTTCCAAAAGTACGTCACGTGTCCGTATTTTTGAGTTTCAGAAACAGCAAAAGTTTTAATTTTTTCCGCGCAAAGGTATTCACTGATAGTCCGATCTATATCCGGCGGCTGTACTAAAAAATTAGGTGGAATATGGGTATCACCGTCATATTCCATCATACCTGCATACAGGATATCGGGTAGGGGCCCTCTGTCGAACTCGGAAAAATCCTTTTCCGTAAATGCACGAGATATCTCAATGGCGCGGTCTCCCCTGAAGTTGAAAAAAATTACTGCATCTCCATCCAAGATCGGCCCCACAGGTTTTTCCGAATCATCCACTATGACAAAGGGATCCAGGTATTGATCTGTAATTTCAGGGTTTTCATCGTATAGACTCTTGACTGCGTCGATAGCGGACTTGAAACGCCGGCCCTTTCCAAAGACATGTGCATCCCAACCCCTTTTTACGATATTCCAATCAGCATTGTACCTGTCCATTGTCACTTTCATGCGACCGCCTCCAGAGGCCATTTTATAATCCAAACCCTTTTTTTCAGATATCTTCTTCAGCCTATCCTGTGTAGGAAAAAGATAATTAAGGGCTGTCCTCTCGCCCACATCCCGCCCGTCAAGCAGAGTATGCACTCTTATTCGTTCAAGGCCACTTTCAGCACACCTGTCTATGAGAACATATAGCTGATCAATATGTGAATGAACATTTCCATCGGAAAGCAATCCGATAAAGTGTACTGTTCCTCCTTTTTTTGAGCGCCTAACAATATCTTTCCATATCTCAGACTGGAAGACCTTGCCAGTCTTAAGGGCCTTATTAACTAAGCCAGCTCCCTGTTCAAATATCCTTCCGGCGCCAAGGGCATTGTGCCCTACTTCGCTATTACCCATATCTTTATCGGTCGGTAGGCCCACTGCGGTGCCATGGGCCTTAAGCTGGGTATACAGTTTTGATTTGACCAAACGATCGAGTGTTGGAGTCTTGGCCATATAAACGGCATTACCTTCATACTGTCTGCCGATACCAATGCCGTCCATTATTATAAGGAGAAGAGGACCTTTTCGTCCATGAAAGGATTTTAAGGCATTAAGTCTCAATGGCATTACCGGTCTCCTTAGGGGAATCTCTATCGAACTTTGATTTCAAGAATACAATTCAGGACTACACTTTAAAAGATTTCTTTAAAGTATGTATCTTTATCGATTGAGCTGCATACAGAAATATCGGGGAGTTCTAGAGCCTTTTTAGCAAACTTAAATACGCTATTATAGTCAAATCGTAATCCCATTTTTTCAAAATATTCTTCCAGTACCCGTTTTGGTCGGTACTCTTTGAAATCGCACGGGATCGAGAGAACAGGGATATTTCTCTTTTCTAATGTATGAATGATATCGCAACCGTTGAGCTTTATAAGTGGCCTGAAAACGGTATATCCTTCCTTCATTTTAAGTATAGGATAAAAACGCTGTGCGGTTTCCCTGAATCTCTTGCTCTTTCGTATGTCTCTTATCTCATGGGAATCAGAATATTCCCTGGCCAGAATATGTTCCAAGCTATACGATACAATATCCCAAAGGCTGTAATTGGTTATAATCACTAAGCGCTCCAGATCATTGACTTCTTGGTTCACTAAGGTCTTGAGTAATTTTCTCCGTATTGTCTGACATAAATAACACGGATTATTGGAGTCCCTTATCATATCATCGGTTTCTGTAACATCATGCCATACTATATCAACACCCCGGGAACTCCAATAGGAACCTATCTTCCTCCTTTCACCAATCGTATACCTGTGTACCGGAAAGGCTCCAACATGCACCTCAAAATCAAAACCAAAATCATTTTTGGCCTTCAAAATAAGTTCTAGGCCAAGTGAAGAATCTTTTCCCCCTGAGAATCCAAATAATATTTTCTTTTCATTAAAAGATTCTAAAATAGATGTATAATCATTTTTCCATTCCGAATATTCTATTATTTTCACTCGATATGTGCTCCGTATCAATTAGGGTTTTTTATTGTTATTATACCCGGATCACTCAATCTTTCCAGCGCCTTTTTATTAACATCGACACCTAATCCCGGCCCCTCCAACGGACCTGCTTTACCACCAAAGGCAAAAGAAACATCTTTGGTAGTTATATTTTCCTTTAATAAAAACGGATCATAGGACCCATCATAGTAAACGGCATCCCGGCACAAAAGACACAAGGCCCTTCCCGCTGCCGATAGGATACCAGATTCTCCCAGTTGACACCCTATCTGAAAAGAAATGCCCCTTGACCTTATGAGTTCGATGATATCAAGCGATCTGCGAAAACCCCCGCATTTAGACAATCTGACATTTATCATTTTATAGTGACCGTCATTTATTATCCTTTCCACGTCGGTTTTAGTACAGGCTAACTCATCAGCCATCATAATCACTCTACATTTTTGCATCTCATTGGCAAATTCTGAAATATCAGGGTCATCAGGAGAAAGGGGTTGTTCAACAACTTTCACCTTGTTCCTTTTAATAAGAGGAATATGGGCAAAGGCAAGTTCACGATTCCATGCACCATTAACATCTATTCTCAAGTCATAATCGTTACCAAACATTCTCTTGACCGTTTCAATCTTGTCTGTATTTTCCTTAAGGTCTTTACCCATTTTCAATCGGAGTTTTTTCACCTTCATCTCGTTAATTAATCTATATATTTCCTTTACTCTTTTTCCGGAACCTAAAGGAATTGTTGCACTATAATGTATGGTATCGGCAGAAAAACAAGAAGGACAGTACCCGGTAATAGGCCTATTCTGCTTTCTGGCCAAAGTATCTAAAAGCGCCATTTCCAGAGCACAGATAGAGGAATTATGATCCTTTTTTTCCGGCAGGCTGTCTACAAAATCCCAAATTTGATTAACATCATATAACTCCCATGGAAAGGAGTATTGTTCTATTAGAACTTTAATATTATCTGCC
>Ga0209427_10009590_pt1 | contig 10781 bp, 7 predicted proteins | sample DeeMarSWOR136_30_FD_187465 | JGI IMG/M metagenome (GOLD analysis project Ga0209427, IMG submission 187465) | Marine sediment microbial communities from White Oak River estuary, North Carolina - WOR-1-36_30 (SPAdes) (version 2) | ecosystem: Environmental > Aquatic > Marine > Intertidal zone >...
AATCTTCCCTCATTTCATCGCCATTCCATTCCACGCCTGTTTCGTGAGGCATGCGTCCGGTAATAATGCTGCTCCTGGCTGGCCCGCAAACCGGCGAGGTACAGTAGCTCTGCATAAACATCACCCCCTGCCCTGCAATTTTATCCATGGCAGGTGTGTTTAAATTTGTGTTGCCTGCTGCGCTCATCATACTTATGTTTTGCTGATCAGTAAAGATGAGCAACACATTTGGCCTTTTCTTACCGGCCTGATGCTTTCTGCTATAGGAACAGGCAATCAGGCCAGTCATTATTATGACAAATATCCACCAGAGATTTCGAGAGAATGATAATTTCATAATTCGGTTTGCTTTAATATGAATTTTTCCAGCACTTTATTTGAACAGGTTCCATCCGTTTGGTATTGGTTTATATTCTTACTTTGGCTTCCTTCTTTCATGAAAGATATGTTGAGATTTAATTGCTTGATTCACTATCCGGTCTAATATGGCAATATCACCCTGATTGTCTAAATCACTATTTTTATGTGCATAAATCTAGGTTTTCCTGATTAGTACAATCAAAATTACGATTTTTACCATGCTTTTTATTAATTATCTTCATATGATAGAATGCTTGACGAATTCATCGGTGCGCTGGTTCACAAGATATTATTCATTTAATTTTTCAAACGACAACCTTATAAATCCATATTAGCATGCACAACCTGAGAGTATCACTTTTAATTGCCTTAACAGCACTGTTTGCAATGCACATCTTTGCCGGGGATTATAAAAACTTTAAAGTCGCCGTATACTGCCGTGCATATGAGGTGGAAAAGATGGGAGATGCGAACTGGCTCGAAACCGTCTGGGACGAACTTTCAAAAGGAGTTCATGTCGATAAAATATACCTGGAAACCCACAGGGATCTGCTGATTGTTGATGAGAAAATCCTTGAATCAGCGATTGCTTTTTTCAGGGCAAAGGGCATTGAAGTAGCCGGAGGCATTACCTATACCAGGGATGAAAGTAACTTTTTCGAGACTTTCTGTTATTCGAATCCTGATGACCGTGCAAAAGTCAGCGAGATTGCCAGTTATACGGCCCGGTTCTTTGATGAAGTCATCCTTGACGATTTCTTTTTTACCAATTGCAAATGCAACCTGTGCATCGGTGCAAAGAAAGATAGGAGCTGGACAGATTTCCGTCTGGAATTAATGAGGGATGCCGCTGTTGATCTGGTCCTGAATCCAGCCAGAGCAGTTAATCCGGATGTTGAGGTGGTAATCAAATATCCAAACTGGTATGAACATTTTCAGGGTTTAGGTTTCAACCTGGAGGAGCAGCCGCCATTGTTTGACGGTCTTTATACCGGAACAGAAACCCGTAACCGCACCAGCAACCAACATTTGCAGCAGTACCATGGCTATGCCATATTTCGCTATTTTGAGAATCTGAAACCAGGCCAGAACCGTGGCGGATGGGTTGATACAGGCGGTTCAAATCCACTGGACAGATATGCCGAACAACTGTGGCTGACCCTTTTTGCCAAAGCACCTGAAATTACCCTGTTTGATATTCGCCAGCTTGACTCCCCTTTCCGTGAAAATACCCGTGCTGCATGGCAGGGTACGGGTACCAGTTTTGATTTTGATGAAATGAAAAAACCGCTAAGGCAGGAGGATGGTTCTATGTTTGAGCCCACAAAATATGCCAGGGTGGCCGGATATTCACTGGAAATTGTTGACCGGGTGCTGGGCTATCTCGGCAAACCGGTCGGGATAAAAAGTTACAAGCCTTATCATTCTGTCGGCGAAGATTTTATTCAGAATTATCTTGGGATGATCGGGATCCCCATTGATATTGTTCCTGAATTCCCGGAAGGGGAAGAGATGGTCTTTCTCACAGCTTCTGCCAAATTTGATCCACAGATTGTTGAGAAAATTAAACACCAGCTGACCGCCGGGAAAAATGTCACCATAACCTCGGGATTATATAAAGCACTCCAGGGAAAAGGCATTGAAGACATTGTAGAACTAAGGGTCACAGAGCGGAGGGCGAATGTAAGTGAATTCCGGGCCGGCTGGGGACCAACTGTAAAAATTGAAGAAGCAATTATCATTCCGCAGATCCATTATCTTACCAACGATTCGTGGGAGGTGGTGTCAGCCCTGGATAATACCAACGGTTGGCCAATATTGCACCGGGCTGATTATTCTGATGGCCGGTTCTATGTCCTGACTGTACCCGATAATTTCATTGATTTTTACATTATGCCGGCGAAGGTTTTGAACAGCCTCAGACAAAACATTGCAGGAAATCTCGGAGTAAGCATTGAGGGACAGGGCGAGATCAGCCTCTTCGTTTACGACAATAGTTCATTTGTTGTGGAATCGTTTTTGGACAAGGAGGCCACCATAAACATTGTTTTTGATGAAGAGACAGAACAGATAACAGATGTGTTTACCGGGGAGATAATTCCCGGGAATTTTCGTGAAGCCCCGGCCTTCAGGAATCGAAAGTTTGTAAAAGATGCCTTTACATTCGAGGTGAACATAAAACCGCATTCCTTCAGGGCTTTTACAAATCATCCGCCCGTTAAGAAATAATCCGGTGGATCATTTTATGGAGTGGCCAGAAATGCAGAGGCGGCTTCAAGAGTGGCAGGTAAAAATAAAAGCAACCAATTGGCTGCTTTTGTGGACCCAGCTGGGCTCGAACCAGCGGCCAACTGATTATGAGTCAAATTTATCGCTATTTCCCAGAATTAACCATTATTTTCCAAATGGTTGATTATCAACACCTGATATTTTTAGCTGCTTTCTGTTGCTTTCCATTATTTGACATAGTTGTTCATTCAGATGTTTATACTTGAAATAAATGTAAAGTTGGTTCAACTTTTTTATAAATTCATTATATATTTACAAACCAAACGGTCGGTTTATGCCAGACACCAAAACACATATTCTTATGGTTTCTTTGAAACTCTTCCTTCAGAAGAATTTCAAGGAAGTAACCATGAAAGAGATTGTCGAAGAAACTGGTTTGTCAAAGGGAGCTTTCTATCACTATTTTGAAAGTAAGGAAAAACTGTTCTTTGAGATAATGGACTATTTCTTCTCTTCGATCCTGGAATATGATTTTAATATGCTGCCAAGTAATTCTTTGTTCAGTTTCTATCATACCTATGCCGAACAGATGAATACACTCAGATACAAGTTCCTTGTAAATGAAGAAGGCGAAGGTGAAGATTTTATCAACCTGAATTTCTTTGCCCTGCTTTTTGATGCTTTTAAACTTTTCCCGGAATTCAGGTCAAAAATGGAAGTATATCACCAGAAGGAAAAGAGTGCGTGGATCGAAGTTATCAAAAACTCCAGAGATATTGGGGAGATCCGTTCACCACTCACGGATGAACAGATTGCCCAGATATTCATGTTTACCAGCGATGGCCTGACCATGAACCTGACTATGGAAAGCAACACTGCTGATCTTGATAAGAAGCTTTCCTCCCTGTGGGATAATTTTTATGAGACACTTAAAGCTTGATATTTTTTAATGATGAACAAACCGAATGTTCGGTTCACCAGTAAACCAGACAGATGATGACCGATGTGATCCAAACAGAAGATCTTACTAAACATTACGGAAAGGTAAACGCTGCAGAGGCAGTTGATCTAAAAATAAAACAAGGTGAGATCTATGGATTTCTTGGATTGAACGGGGCAGGCAAGACCACCACCATCCGGATGCTGCTGGGAATGATCCGGCCCACCCGGGGAAAAGCCTACCTGTTTGGTAAAAAAGTGGACCCCGGGAACATGGATCTCTGGAATAAAGTGGGGCATCTGGTGGAAATACCTTATTCCTACCCGGAGCTTACCGTACTGGAAAACCTGGAGATTTTTCGCCGGCTCAGGTTATTAAAAGATCCGAATCTGCTAACGGAAATAATAGATAAACTTCATCTTGGCCCATATCGTAATATCAAGTTTAAAAACCTCTCTCTGGGGAATGCCCAGCGATTGGGAATTGCCAAAGCCATGATGCATCATCCGGGTTTGCTGATACTGGATGAACCTGCCAATGGACTCGATCCGTCAGGGATCGTCCAGATCAGGGAATTACTTATCGACCTGGCCGGAAATCATGGGGTAACCATTTTTATCTCCAGTCATATCCTGGGTGAGATTTCCAGGTTTGCCACCCGCATCGGGATCATCCACGAGGGACACATGATCCGTGAATCAGATGTTGACCAGCTGAAAAATTCGAGGCACAGGGCACTGCACGTGAATACACTGGATAATAAACGGGCCCATGAATTACTTATCTCTCAGGGTTATTCCCCCGGCCATTTACCCGATGGATCGCTGGAGATGCCAGGTGATTCGGCCATCAGTCATCCTGAAAAAATTTCTGCCATGCTTGCCTTGCAGGGACTCGCCCCAACCAGGATAGCGGTGGAAGAAGAGGATCTGGAGCATTATTTTTTCAGGATCATTCAAACAAATAGCAGGCAATCATGAAGAAAATACAGGCAGCTCTGTGGATGGAAACCCTGAAAGTCAGGCGGACAAATATATTTCCAATATCCATTTACTTTTTTATATTCATCGGAGTCATGATGGGATTGTTAATGTTCCTCTCCATGCATCCGGAAATAGCGAACCGTTCAGCAACCATTAACATGAAAACTTCCTTCCTGGGAGGATCCGACTGGACTGCCTTTTTTAATCTGCTGATGCAGCTTATCCTAACATTAGGGGTCATTGGGGCTGGCATAATTACAAGCTGGGGTTTCGGCAGAGAATTTTCCGACAGGGTGGGAAAGGATCTCCTTGCCCTGCCGGTCACCCGGTCCTCCATTGTCGTTTCAAAACTGATCATCCTGTTTGTCTGGAGCATCCTGCTTTCGCTCATCGTCCTGGTTGCCGCCATGCTCACTGGCCTGGCAGTCCGGATACCGGGCTGGATTGAAGGGGAATTATTCCCTTTCCTGAAAATGTACATGGTATGTGCAATTTTCAACGCCCTGCTTATTACACCAGTGGCCTTTGTGGCTAGCGCAGGACGGGGATATATGCTTCCCATCAGCTTTGTCATCCTGGTCATCATCGTGACACAATTACTATTTGTCGGCGTTCCCGGATTTTCTTACTGGTTCCCCTGGGCGCTTCCTGCATTATACAGCGGAGTAGCCGGAGCACTGGTTCCACCTCCTGGTTTTTTCAGCTATTTCATCTATACCTTCACTATACTCGCCGGACTTTTTGGGACCATTGCATGGTGGCGGTTTGCAGATCATAAATAAACACAAAAAGCAGCTTTTTGGCTGCTTTTGTGGGCCCAGCTGGGCTCGAACCAGCGACCCCCTGATTATGAGTCAGATGCTCTAACCGACTGAGCTATGGGCCCATGAAGGCATGGGTGTGAGGTGTGGCTCGGGCACGAGTGAACGTTCGGGCTGCAATATTACGATTTTATGGGTTAATTTTCAAGGGTTCCGGGAATTTCTTTAGCAGTTGGAACGGGTGTATTATATTTGCCTAAAAGTCCAGTCATTGAAGTTCCTGCTCTGTAATAGTATTTTGCTGGGCATCCTGTTTTCTGTATCCGGGCAGTTGTTTACCCCACCGGTGGAGCTGTTTCAGGGTGAGCCACGGGATATTCCAGCCAGTTCAGAGATACCGACCATTTTCGGACATGATGAAACAGGTTATTATGCTTTATCTTATAATTATGATTATGTGATTGAACACTATGATCGCGATCTTAAGTTCACCCGTGAGATAGAAGTTGATTTGCGTCATGGCTGGTGGCGCAAAAGGGAACTTCTGGCGATATATCATTTTCATGATAAGATTTACCTTTTCACCGTCGAATACCGGATCAGAAGAAGGATGCTTTATGTGGAGACCGTTGATAAATCCACCCTGGAACAGAACCGGGACGATAAACTTATCCTGAATGTCCACAATCTCAGGGGGTATTCCGCTGAATTTCATTTTAAAAGTTCGCGGCAGGATCAGAAATTACTTGTTTACAGCCAGCTGGATGTTCATTCAAGACATATCTCTGATCTGAATTTCATCATGTTCGGGAAGGATCTGGAGATTATATGGGAACATACAGAAAAAATCCTGTTTGAGGACAGGCCTGCGGGCAAGGATGTGGTAAAAGTGAGTGAAAACGGTAATGCATTTCTGCTCTGTCTTGTGCGAGATGAAAAGCTGGCCGGGTTCTTTTACATACTTAGCAGCAAATATGTCCTGCTGGCCATCACCGAGAATGGAGAAAATGCCCATCAGTACCCTGTTTACTTTCCGCGGAATTACATTCATGGGATACAGATAGAACCGGGTCTGGGCCACGATGTTAGCTGCGCCGGTTTTTACTCTCCAACTTCAAACATCAATGCAGCCGATGGCATTTTCTACCTCAGCCTGAATAACCGTTCAAAAGAGCTTTCGAAACCGCGATTCTATGAATTTGAAGAATGGTTTTTAAGAGAGGCCATGCAGCTCCAGTCCACCAGGGACCCAAAACAATTGTATTATTTCAAGCTTGATCAGCTCATTCTGCAAAAGAACGGGGATTTCCTTTTGCTGGCGGAAAATCAAAGGAATTGGACATATGATACCTACCTCAATATCCTTGCCGCCAGTATTAGTCCCGGTGGCATTTTAAAATGGAAAAAGCTGATCCTGAAAAACCAGCAGCACAATTTAACGCATTCACGGAATTATTCCTCCTACTGTGTGCTGTCTCCCTATCAATACGAAAAGGTTTACCTGTTTTTCAATGACAACCCCAAAAACCGCCAGTGGCCGGATGAAGACAGGATCCATGCGCTGAATGAGGATGGTAAAATGAACCTGAAGGTCATCGGTATCGATCAGGATGGAATACTTACAAGCAGTATAGTCTATGAGAAAACGAAAAACAGCATGAAAACACCGGTTCCACTGCAACATTATATTAAATTGAACAATGAGATTGTTATCCCGGCGATCCAGTGGAATGAATTCAGCTATTTTAAGATCCGTGTCAATGAATGATGAGGGTCCGCAGGTTTTTTATCTTCGTTGAAATTTCCTGCATCTGTCCGGGGGTCACATTCAGATAATAACCTTCGGCTGAAATTGTTTTACTGGAAGTATCTACCATCACATTCCCCTTTTTGTAATACAATTGAAACTGGTTATAAGTGCGCCGAAGGTTTTTCAGCATCAGCAGGTATTCGGCCAGGTCCAGATCGGCATGATAGTTATTCATCAGGGCAATCAGGCTGTTCAGTGAATATTTTTGTTCGGCAATCTTATCCTGCATGGCAATATTCCCTGGATCACTTTCATAGATCTGGGTGGCAATATACATGGTTTCTATCCATCCTCCCATGGCAACGAGGGAAGCTGCGCCTTCCTGTTTATCTTCTCTCAGATAGTCATCTGTAGCCGAATAAAGTCTTATGGCAGCCCGGGAAAGGCTGTCCGGATTTGCGATGAATAACTCCAGGTTGTCCATGACATCCCCGTATATCTCTCTGGGTATGCCCATCTCGGTAGCCAGTCTATTGATTGATGCCAGGTAAGCAACCGATCTCTGGTGCTGGTTGAACATCTTGACATAACTCAGGTCGACACCATATACCCCTAGGTTTAATGCTATTTTAGCGGGACGGGTATATTTCCCGAACGCATCGGGTGGATTCAGGAGATCCGGGTAAAAATTTACGCCGACATGATCAAATAGCCTGGCCATTTCAACTGGCAGGGACATTGTATAATGAATGGATCGATTCACAGAATCAGTTGTCTCCTTGAAATCACTGAGGTCAATGGATTCTGTTAAGTCAACCCCTTGCTTTCCCCGCTGGCTGCATCCGGTAAGTAATAGAATATAAGTAACTCCGGCCAGCAGGGCTTGTGAAAGTTTTATTTGCATATGAACAATCTGTAGTCGATCCTAAAATAAGGATTTTTCACAAGATGTTGAAAAGCAAGTGTTAACAGGGGTCAGACGAATTTCCTGGATTGCAGGAGGTTTATAATACTGCAAACAATGTCATCCAGGCTCAGTGACATGCAATTATATTTGACATCGAATCGTGTATAATCAGATCCTTTTCCGTGAAAATAATTCCTGAATTCCTCCCGTTTCTTATCAATTTCGACAGCCCTTTTTCTGGCCTGTTCAAGGGATATACAATACTTTTCAGATGCCCGAAGTGCGCGCCATTCCATTGGGGCTTCCAGTTTAATATGCAGGGATCTTTCAATATCCTTGGTAATGGCCACTCCTCCCCGGCCAACAATTACCACATTCCCTTCAGAAGCAATGTTCCGGATGACCTGGGCAACCGTTTTCCGGATTTTTCTGTCGCTTTTATAATATTTCCTGGATTGAGATGACAGGATATCATCAAAAACTGTTTTTTTCTCATATTGGAAGACATACTTGATATCAGCTGGGTCCATTTCCAGCTCCCTGGCAGATTCTGCGAGGATCTCCTTGCTGATCCAGCGCCAGCGGATATTTTTTGACCTTGATTCTTTGAGCTGGTTTAACTGGTTGGTTAATCTTGAGGCAATTTTTCTGGCAGGACACCCGAAATCTCGTGCAATGGTAACAACAGGTCCCTCGTATTCCTGTTTCAACATGGAATCCTGGTAACGCTCGGTCAGGTATTTCGACAGATCGATCTTCATGGCGTGCAGATGAAGGAGCGCCAGATAAAGTTACGGCTTTCTGCAGGATATTTCAAGCCGGGAACAGGTCAATCTCCGAAATCATCCAGTATTTTATGCTGATACCGTATAATCTCTGAGAAGGTTTTCCGGATCATGGTTTGTTCGATGACCGTCAGTTCATCACGGGTAACCATGTTATCGGGGGACTTATTATCCAGTATGGCATTCACATGTGACCGGAAGCGGATTTCCATCATCCGGCTGTAAATATTTTCTATCTCATGGTATTCTTCCTCCGGTATGACTTTCATCCTGAGCATTTTCTCCAATCGGAGAAGACTGTTGGACTCACTCACATGATTTTGAATGGAATACACCCGGATGAAATCCACCAGGGGTGAAATGGCATTTTTTATATTGAAGGATTCAGTGATGCCTGCCGTGGTTTCTGGTCCATTATCCTTAAATATATCCGTTGGGATCTTGTATTTTGAAACTTCATTGGCCAGTAGCCGGAAAAAAGTTCTTTTGCCGTCGATCATCTTATTGATATGTCTTCTTAGCTCATCGGCATATTTGTCTGTTCCGTAAACAATACGGAAATCAAAGAATACAGCTATTCCCAGCAGACTCTCTTCGCTTTTCTGGTTGATCCATTCAGAGAAATAATTTTTCCACCTGGATACGGGCTGACACCACTGGGGATTACCGGCCATGACATCACCCTTGCAATACTGGTAGCCGATCTTATCCAGCCAGAGGTTTATCTTCTTGCCAAAGTAAAGAAAATACCGGTTTACCTGGGCAAATTTTTCATTGGGCACATCTTCGAAAACAATGGCATTGTCCTGGTCAGTGACCAGGGTCTGTTCCCTGCGTCCCTCACTCCCCAGTGCAAGGAAGGCAAATTCAGCAGGTGGTTCTCCCATTTCCTCGATGGCAAATTCCACAAGGCGATGCGTGATGGCATCGGTCACTGTACTGATCAGGTAGGTTACGTTTCTCACCCTGGATCCACTTTCAAGCAGGATTTTCACAAGGACCGGTATTTTATTATGAATCTTCTTGAGTGATTCAACGGTTTCTGCGGCATTTACTTCTTTGATCAGGTATGATATGGAATTGCGCTGAACCTCGAGCAGATCTTCATTGCTGAATATGCCAGTAATCCTGCCGGCCCTGTCTTCCACGGCCAGGTGTGAAATGTCGTTTCCCTTGATCTGAAGCACGGCCTCATACAGCAAGGCTTCATCCGGGATCCTGACCAGCGGGGAACTCATGATCTCAAAGACCGGCCTGCTAACATCAAACGCTCGGGCAACCACCCTGTTTCTCAGATCGCAATCGGTAACGATCCCGACAGGCTGCTGAATGGTATCCTTGGTAACGATGATGGCATTTTGATCTTTCCGGCGCATCATTGAAGCCGCCTCATGAACTGGTATGTCCATATCACAGGTAATATGCTCCCTGACGAAAGACTTCACCGGCAGGTTCATCATCAGTATGCTTGATTGCAGTTCATTCATCAGGTTGATAGATTCTTTTTCTATTCTTTCCTTGCGGGAAAGATCCTTGCTGACAATGATGATCCCGCGCTTTTCCATCAGATCCACCCTCGAGGCAGTGAGTATGACTTCCCTCATTTCCCCCCTTTTACAGGATATGCTTGCCTCCATGTTGACCGTTCTGCCTGTATCGCCTATCTCTTCATAAAATGCATCAAGGTTCATATCTGGAGTTGATTTTAAAACGATCAGGTCTTCAAATGTCAGCCGGGAAAGGTCTGTGAGTGTATACCCGCTCATGGCCAGGAAGACGAAATTGGCATGTACGATTGTCTTTTCAATGATGATCAATGTACCATCGGTGGATGTTTCCATCAAAGCCCTGTATTTTTCATTGGCCTCGGTCAGGCGCTCCTGAGATTGCTGCTGGCTGGTATGTTCCTTGAAAACCTTCCGCACAACCAGGACCATTAAAACAATAATGATCACAAAATCAGCGCCCAGTGCATAAAACAATAAGCTCGTCCCGGAACGGGTATATTGATACGCAAGCCAGGCGAAAGCCATCAACCCGGGAATGATCAGGGCAAAGGGAATGAG
>Ga0209427_10009591_pt1 | contig 10780 bp, 14 predicted proteins | sample DeeMarSWOR136_30_FD_187465 | JGI IMG/M metagenome (GOLD analysis project Ga0209427, IMG submission 187465) | Marine sediment microbial communities from White Oak River estuary, North Carolina - WOR-1-36_30 (SPAdes) (version 2) | ecosystem: Environmental > Aquatic > Marine > Intertidal zone >...
TGTCTTTTCAAACACTATCTTATCATTTTTTCCTCTAAAACTGCTAATCCACGTTATTCAGTAGTTTATACGCAATCCATAGGGAAACGTTCGACATCAAAGTATGCTTCTGACACCTTCACGACATGTCCCGCAATTGTGACATATCAAATAAATTCGTTCGGAAGTTGCCTCAGCGCCACAAAGCAATCCAACTATTTTATTCTGGTTCCTTTACCAATGCTTCCACCGCAAGATTCACCGCCGCTGACAGGGCATCCAGTGGTAGATGAGAGGCTGCGGTTTGGTCGAATAGTATTGATGCTCGGGCGCCGAATTCCTCATCGCTTCGCCAGATAACAATCGTTAACGGGATGCGAGGCAATACGTACAGCTCAATTGAAGCATCTCCAAATTCGCATCGTTTAGCGTTAAACTGCTCCGCAATCTTGTATAACCTTTCCGGATACTCCCCGAACGCGCTTTCTAATTCTTCGGTAGGAAGCTGGTGCTGCCCTCTGAAGAAAAACTGCCCGCCCGGCAGAGTTTCAGGCCTGGCAAGTTTGTTGGCCAACGGTAAATCTTGAGCATTTATCAGGTAGGCAAGAACGCAGAGCTGTTTGAGAAACTCTGCAGCTACCGGTGCTGAACCTGACTGCTCAGAAAATATCGCTTTATCCGAAAGGTTAACTACATACTCGGTATTCAGCAGGACAATAACATAGCGCTCCGGCTCGCCGAGGTATTGACACTTCGCTCTTTTAGCGGTTTTCTGCCGGTCAAGCTTATCAAGTTGTTCCCAAAGACCTTCATGAGCCATTTCGTTTCTCTCGCATCTCGTATCTCAATAATCAATAACCAATCATCAATTATTTATGTCCTCGGCCGAGCACCATATCTCTTGCGTGGGGCAGGACGTCTAAGATTATTTCCAGCGATTCTTTGACCGCTTTCGGGCTGCCGGGCAGATTGATGATAAGCGTATTTCCGCGAATACCGGCAGCGCAGCGAGACAGCATAGCATTTTTAGTTTTTTTCAGTCCCTCAATCCGCATTGCTTCCGTCAGGCCGGGAACCATTTTATCGCACACCGCAGCCGTCGCCTCAGGCGTAACATCTCGAGGCCCAAGGCCAGTGCCGCCTGTTGTTAAGACGATATCGACTTTTGCTTCGTCTGCGAAGCCAATAAGCTCTTTTTTGATATCTTGATGCTCATCGGGCACGACTTTATACTCACAAATCTCGAATTTGTCGGCGTCGAGAATATTCCTTATAGTTTGCCCGCTTACGTCTTCTCTTTTTCGCTGCGAGCAGCTATCACTAACCGTCAATATGGCTACTTTAATCATTTGGCTTTATGACCTCTATAGAATCGCCGGGTTTGATTCGGCCCGATTTTATTACCTTTGTAAAAACGCCTTCTCGCGGCATAATGCAATCCCCGACTTGTTGATAAATAGCACAGCCGCTGTGGCATTCTTTGCCGAGTTGCGAGATTTCAACTTCAGACACGGAACCGAGTCTGAGTTTACTGCCGATGGCCAGAGACTGCAGGTCAATTCCCTCCGTAGTAATGTTTTCCGCAAAATCTCCAGCCGAGACCTTAGCTCCTTTCGCCCTCATTTTTTCGATAGATTCTTGCCCCAGTAGACTGACCTGCCTGTGCCAGTTGCCCGCGTGGGCGTCGCCGACTATGCCGAAGCCGACTTTTAGTTCAGCCGCTGGCACATTGTCCTTACGTGTGCCCCGTTCTTTGGAGATTGATATAGCTTTAATTCTGCCTTTTGTAGGTGCCACTTTTTCCACCACTCTTTTCCATTAGCTTTATTTCGCGGATTACCATATCTTTGCTCTTGTATTTGAGCATATCGTAAATAGTAAGACACCCGGCACTTGCACCGCAGAGCGCTTCCATTTCAACGCCCGTCTTGCCCGATGATTTGACTTTCACATTCACAAAAACCGATTTGCTCTCCTCATCTGTAACAAAATCGACTTTCACCGCCTCGATTGAAATAGGATGGCACATCGGAATTATTGAAGCTGTTGCTTTTACCGCATTTATCACAGCTATCTTTGTCGTCTCGAGGACATCACCTTTCGGACATTGTCCCTGCCGCAGGACCTCAAACACATCCTCTCCAAGAACCACACACCCCGTCGCGGTAGCTGTTCTTACAGTAATATCTTTCCCGCTTATATCTACCATTCCTTTTGAATCCTGCATTTTTTATCCTCCAATTTCGTTCATAAGCCGGTTCCTGCAGGAGCTTCCGTTTTCCGGTTTCTTTACTACCGCTTCAAGAATAGAGCTGCCGATGTCATCAAAGTTCACTTTTATCTCATTATCAGAGAAAAGACACGGCTTGAGAAAACCATCAGCGGTCAGTCTGAGCCGGTTGCACCGGCTGCATTTCGGCGGACGCTCCGTCCCGAACCTCCTGCTCAAATCGGCCCTGTCATAAAGTGAAAACTGCATAATCTTTTGCAGACGAAGCCCCTTTTGCCGACAAAACGTCTTCATCCTTTCGACGTCCTCTTCGGTGGTATCATTGAGAATGACCATATTAATCTTTATCGGCGTAAGCTTTGCTTTGATAGCCGCTTCGACGCCTGCGAGGGCCTGCTGCAAATCACCGCCGCGAGTAATCTTCTCATACCTGCCCGCATCGAGTGAATCTATCGAGATGTTCACGCGCGCCAGTCCGTTTCGCTTCAACTTCGATGCCATATCTGCAAGCAAAGACCCATTCGTGGTCATACAAACCTCGTCGATACCGTCGATAGCCGCGAGCTTTGCCACTAATTGTTCAACGTTCTTTCGCACTAACGGCTCACCCCCTGTTAGCCGGACTTTTGTTATACCCATTTTCGCAGCGACTTTGACAAACTGCTCTATCTGCTCGTAGGAAAGAATTTCACCGTGGTTTTTATACGCAAAAAGTGCTTCCGGTATGCAATATACACACCGATGATTGCAGCGGTCCGTTACGGATATTCGCAGGTAATCTATTCTTCGATTAAATCTGTCTGACAGCAACGGTAGTTCCCTCTCTGATTTCAGCCGCGCCTGCGGGTATGCAAATCAAACCATCAGCTTCGCTCAGCGCGTTAATATGCGCAGAGCCGTGATACTCAATACTTGCAATCTTATTATCGTTTGTAAATATGACCGGCAGCCACGAATCTCTTTCTGTCTTTTCCATTCTGATTGTCATTTCCAATTGTCTGTAAGCAATGACGGCTTTGAAATCGTGTCCCATCATCTTAAAAAGGAAAGGCTTCACAAACAACTCGAACGTAACAAAGGTCGATACGGGATTGCCTGGCAATCCAAAACAAAAAACTTCGTCCGAGACGCCGAAAACCGTAGGCTTGCCCGGTTTTACCGCCACCTTTTCAAACAGCAGCTTAATCCCGTTTTTCTCCAGAATCCCCCGAACAAGGTCGTAATCGCCTACCGAGACACCGCCCGACACAATCACGACGTCATTTTCCGCCATCGCCTTTGTGAGTTTTGCCTCTATATCTTCTTCTGTATCGACGGCAATACCATAGTTCGTGGCTATCGAACCTGTGGTTGTTACCTGGGCGGCTAACTGAAAACCATTACTATTTCTGATTTGACCCGGCTGGAGTCGGGTCGGTTTTCGGCTGGGTTCGACTAATTCGTCGCCGGTCGCTATAATGCCGACCCTCGGCTGTAGGGACACTAACGGCTTCACACAGCCGTGGCTCGCTAACACTGCGATATGCCGAGGCGCAAGCCTGCATCCGGCCCGAAGGACTACATCCCCTTTTTTAATATCTTTGCCCCTCGGGCAAATATTGTCTTCTGTGCGGCTGCCTGTGAATCGAATCCTGTTCTCCCCAACGCTTGTAGTATATTCCACCATAATTACGCAATCAGCCCCATCAGGTACAACGGCACCGGTCATAATCTTCGCACATTGGTTCCGACCTATCGACTTTTTGGGCTGAAATCCCGCAGGAATCGTCTCGATTACTGTAAGCTCATTTCCGAGGTCGGCTCGACGACACGCAAATCCGTCCATAACTGATTTGTTAAAAGGCGGCACGTCAATGTCCGATACTATCGTCTCCGCCAGTACCCGATTCAAAGCACGCTCAATATCGACACGCTCCGTGCCGAGCCGACGGGCCGAACTCATCATAGTTTCAAACGCATCGTCGAACTTAATCATCGTATTTTTTTTGAAATTCTTCATATTCCGTCATTGTATTCAAGTTTGTAAGTCCTCTCGCTTCCAGCTCAATATACTTGACCCTGCACCGGTCGAACACATCGCTTATTTTACGTCCCCCCGACGACAAAACCCCGTTTATAGCTTTGAGCGCACTTTTACGGTACACCGCAAAGAGCGGCTCGTATCTTTCTTCACCGGTAGTTGGAATAACTATATCTACCCCCTCAGCTTCCGCAAGCATTCTTCTAACATAGGTCAAATCTATATGCGGAATATCACACGCTACGACAAAATTAAATTCGTTGGTCGAGACCTCTAAAGCTGAAGCTATACCCATCAAAGGTCCCTGCCCCGGTATTTTGTCTGGAATAATCTCGAAGCCAAGAAAAGCTAACTTATCCGCTTCGTTGCTGCTTATAAGTATCTGGCAGAACGTGCCGCGAAGCTGCTCGGAAATTGTCTCTATTATGGGCCGCCCCTTAATCGTCAGCATACTCTTATCGGTGCCCATCCGGCCGCTGTCCCCGCCCGCCAAAATTATCGCCGTTGCTTTCTCTTGCATTGTCCATTTTCCATCAGACAGTTTTATTTGGTCGATATCAAAATCAAAACCGCTGCCGTCGGACACGACAATTCTATCGGCATATCTTCTCATCTGTTGAGCTGAGCTCTTCCATACTTTTACGTCCCGACCTTTGACAATAAGAAACAATCCCGGCTCGACCACCTGACGCAGCGAGTTTGATTCGCAAATTGAAACCGCATCAGCCCCGATTATATCGAGCAAAGCTGCCAGTCCTTCTTCAAGGTTTGTTTTCATAGCACGCACCCAGAAAACCTGCTTTGCCCCGGCGGTAAGCAGTCTTGCCGTATCCTTGTCCGAACTTCTCTCGTTCTCTTCCGTTATGTCGAGATTTCCATCGAGCGACGAGCAGACTCCACAGCCCTGACCGCCGCGGGGACACTGCCCGTCTCGCTCATTTATCGCGGTAACCTTTATTGCTGTGATGTCCCTGTCCTTGCTAAATTTTTTAATAAGCGCACAGGCCAGCTCGGTCTTTCCCGTTTTTCTTCCTGCAGAACCAATCATCAGCATTCCATCGAGTTTAATCATTTAAGCCATCCCTATTTTTGCGCTCCTTCAGTATCTTGATGACTTTGTTGATGGAGTCTTCTATGGTGGCAGCTAATTTCGTACTCGGGTAATTCTCATATAGTTTCTGAACACGCCCTTCAAGCTCTTCCCGAACAACGAGCACGACAGGAACATCCGTTGATGCAAGTAATAAATCGACCTCTTTTCGCCATCCTCTGCCGTCAAGCTCTAACGGGCCGAACTCATCGAGGATAATGAGGTCTGCCCCGCTTGCTGCTGATGGCTTAAGTGCCGCTCTTCCGAGCTTTAATCCTGCCTCTGTAAACTCCCATCTTACCCTTTTACCGGTAGCTATTCTTCGGTTCGCTAAGTTTATTTGCTTATCCCGCCTAAGATCAACCGCGCCAAACCCAACTAATCGGCTGTCTTTGTATACAGCAGGCGCCAGCAGCCCGGCAACACTAAAACCCTTCAAACGTACCTGCCTTGCAAGTCGGTTGGCGGCTGTTGTTTTGCCGCTGTGCTTTCGGCCTGTAAACAAAATAAGCTTGTGTCGTTTTGTTATCATCTCAGAGAAAATAGAATAATCTCGTCAACGGGTAAGCGTGTCGTTTTCGCGAGAAACTCAGGAAAAGAAACTTGCCGCCAGGCCGAATACCCACAACCCAACCGTGGCAAACGACACACTGCTTGGCAAAAGTTGCCGGCGAAATACAAATGGCATAGGTAAGCTTAGCTTCAAACGTTCGGCAAAACGACAACTTAACGGTACAAGAATTACACACAGCAAAGCTGCGATAGTCCCGCCGATGCCGATATGATTCAGCAACTTGCCAAAGCCGCCTTGTACCCAGTGCTCGTAACGAATAAGGTAAGTAATCATAAAGGCGAATAAGCTGTAGCTTGCATAAACTGCCACCACCGCACTGACGGCTCTATTTCTAATCTTCATCATATTCAAAGCCAGGTCGTAGCAAAATCCGGTCAAAAAGATTCCCAGAAGATGACATGCAAAAAATGGGGCATTCAGGAATTTATACAACATTGCAAGGCCGGCTATGGCAGTTGCCGTCCCTTTCTGTGGAAAGTATACATTTGCAAAAGTCAGAATAACAAGTCCAATCACAGTCAAAATCGCTGATGAATGCTCTATTTCAGCCTCGTATAAGACGCCACCTAAAACAGCTTCCGAAATACCCCACAACCCGCTGAAAAATAATATTCCCAAAATAAGCTCTTTTTTCATTTCGCAAATCTCCTATATTCAAACTGTTTCCCTGTAAAAATGGCAGACTGTTACTCTGTACCCCAAAGCCAATACTTGCAGAGCTCGGCTAAATCTAAGAAATCCACCTTACAGTCGCCATTAATATCTGCAGGCGTATAGCGTTTCAAATCGCCGGTCCTGGTCGTGAGCAATTGATAATAATCCCATTCATAATAGTTTTTATATCCGTCATATTGCTCGATTATACCTGTAACACTGCAGAAACGGCTGCCAAGGTCGACAAATCGGTGATAGTCATCATCCTCAACCTCTTCATTCATATAGTCCGCAGCCCAGCAGATGTCATTTGGGCCTGCATTTGTAAAACTTGCAAGGCTGTAGTTGTCCGCAGCTTTACCTAAATCTTTTTCTGTTACTATGATATTGTCTACTTTCACAAGCATCGCTTCATATTTCTCGGCATTATGGTTTTCTACAAGCCATCCCTCCGGATTGATTTGATAGACAGGTGCAGTAATATCATTTGGTTCGATTAAAATTGGTTCCGGCAGGTCGTTACCGATACTTTCAATCACAAAACCGGATTTGTTTTCAAACATTAATTGAGTATTTCCGTTAGATTCTTCAACGGTCGTATGTGTCAGGGAGAGCCAGTCGCCGACATTTACAGTATTATAAAACTCCTTGGCCTCTGTAAAGTCTTTGATTACTATGCCTCCCCAGCCGTCTGGATAGGCGGGGTCGTAAAGCGTAACCTTGGGTTTACTGCCGCCGAATTTGTGTATAACTACTCCGCCGATACAATTTACATCTTCGCCGACATGGGGACTGTTTAAATCTTCCGGGTCGGATTGATACTGAAGGTCATATATGCTGTAATCAATACCGATAGCAATTTGTGTGAATCCTGTCAATGTTAAAATCATCATTGAAAAAGCTAACCTCTTCATCTTTTTATCCTTCGCAAAATTGTTAAAAATTATGGATATGGGAACCAATTTCTGTCTTCTCTCGGCGGAACTTCCAAATTGTCAGGCCAATCTTCTTTCCAAACGCTTTTTTTCCATTCAACGTGATAGTCGCAAAATAGTATCGAGCCGCCCAGACCGTTTTTCCCTTTTCTATGGCGGGCGCTGAATTCTCTTGGATAAGCACCGCAGTATCGGCCCGCCGAGCGATTGAGCTTAATGCCATTGTAACCCAACTGGGGGTCAAGAAGCTGGTCATATAACAGGATTACTATTGAGGGAAATCTTATCAAAGCGGTATTCAAAAAACTTGGCATATTGTTAGTTCCACCCATTGGGTCTGTGTAAGGCCAGTTCGGTGGCCAGCAATTGCCGTCAAGCTCAAGGCATGAATTCATCGCATAGGAAAAATATCCAATCCTTTCATAAGGATAATTGTAGTTGGCACCTTTCAGAATTGTTGCTGAAGGGCATTGAAAAATGGTATCAGTGCCCGGCTTGTTATATAGTTCATAATCCCGCCATGGCTTTAAATTTATAAAAGATGGCAAAACGTCCACCCACCCATAATAATAATCTGCGATTTCTTCCGGTGATTGAGGATTAATTTCTGTTCTGTCTCTGCCGTCAATATGCGGGTAAAAGCCGTTATTCACCGATGAATAAGCTTCAAACGCCAGGCCCCATTGCCTTAGTCGACTTTGACAGACGGCCTGTTTAGCTATAGATTTTGTCCTGCCGAGAGCCGGCAGTATTATACTCATCAGCAGAGAAATAATGGAAATAACAACTAACAGCTCCACAAGGCTAAAAGCACAAACATCAGCACCGAATATACAACTTTTGGTTGCTTTTTTCATTGTACAATTTCTTTGATATGTTTTTCGTATGCTTTTTCTACCGCCTTTTCGACATCACCGCGAAATCTCGCGTAGGCCTTGACCCATTTTTTGCCCTGGTTGGTTAGATTAGTTTGCCCGCCCATACTACCGCCTCGCTGTTTCTCGACCAGAGCGGTACTTAAGGCATCCTGTGCCTTCTTCAGGTCACCCCACGCCTTTCGATAGCTTATACGAAGCGATTCACTGGCCGCCTTCAACGACCCCTCGGCATCAATTGCTTTAAGCAGCCGCCATTTACCGTCGCCGAAAACCCCTTCAACGTCTTTGGTACTCAGCCAGAGTTTAAACCTCGCTCTCAGTCCCGTTAGAAGTTCCCGCTGTTGGCGGCTCTTACGGGCCTGGCGACTTTTTTCTAACGGGGTCATTTTTTTCATCTCTTCTCTCCTGCTAACTGTTAAGCAAAACAGCCAAGCTGGCATTTGTGGATTTTTATATTATTCCGATTGCAGATACGCCCAATATCAGCAGGTTCGACTTCGAATTCTTGTGCCAGTTCAAGAGCTTCGGCACACGAAAGTTTTTTTCTGCCGTCTATCTCTTGTCCGCCGCTGGCGGATTCGATAACGGCTTTAGACAATTCTTCTTTATCCATCTGTGATCTCCGCAAAGCTATATGTGGTTATGCAAAACTCGACATAACGAAAGCCAAAAAATAAAGCGTTGAATTATCTTTTCTTAGCCTTATTCATTAAACCAAAGTTTCCTGGATAACCTCTACCCGGCTGCATCGCTGGCTTTTCTAATCGTGATAGTACCCGAATCTGCCGCCCAAATCCACATTTTTGTAAAAAATTTCACCCCCCGCGATGTAAACAAAGCACTGTCTATCGGGTTTTGGTCCCGTTTTAATAGTTGCCTCTTCTCTTGATTTAGCTTATCATTTTTGATATGAAATGCCCGTTTTGCTCAAATAGATTGTGTCAGGTCAAATTCGAATCGGTCATTCTCAACGTATGCCCGGAGTGTAAAGGCATGTGGTTTGAGAAGGAGAAATTTGTAAATTTTGTCAGGCAGTTATCAGAAAGCCGGGAAATCCCTGCAGCGAAAACCAAATTGTTTAAGAGGAGGGATGTTCAGCCTCTACATAAGGTAAGAGAAAAGGATAAAAGTTGCCCCAAGTGTTATAAGAAGCTTCGCAGATTTAATTATTCGTATGATTCCAATGTAATCTTGGATAAATGTCCGGACTGCGGCGGAATCTGGGCTGATAAAGGAGAGGTTGAAAAAGTTGCCGCTTATCTTAAGAAAGATCCAAAGGTTACAGCGGTCGCTGAAGGGCTTATCGAACTGAAAAAGTTGGGCGACCCCGACATAGATTCCGACAAAGTGACAGCGGGATATTATTTGTCTTTTTTGAAAATAGTCGTTCCTTTGTCAGATGATGTGCCGAGGCAGAGATTCCCTTTGGTCACGGTTTGCATTATTGCTTTGTGTACAATTCTCTTCGCAGCCCGGATATATTTACAACCGGAACGTTTTTGGGAAAAGTTGGGTCTATTTCCGGAAGGTTCCCATGGTATAGATTTATTCAATTCGATGTTTTTGAGTGTCGGACTGCTCTCTTTTGTATTGAACATGCTTTTTTTGTGGCTGTTTGGTGACAATGTAGAAGACAGATTCAGCCGTTTGGGGTATCTGGGATTTTATCTTTGCTGCGGTCTTTTTGCGAGTATTGTCTTTAGCATGTTCAACGATGATTTATCCATTACCGCTGTAGGTATTAGCGGAGCCGTCTCCGGTATTATGGGGGCTTATTTTATCTTCTACCCCGTGGCTAATATTAAACTTTTTGTGTTTTTTAGCACAGTGGAAGTTCCCGCTGCCGTGTTTCTGGGCTTATGGTTTTTATTTCAACTGCTTTCTCCTTTTATATTCCGGGATGGGCCGGTATTGAATGCTGCCTGGCCTGCCCATGCGAGCGGATTCGTTTTGGGCATGGTAGTTGCCTGTTTCAAAAAGATGGCGGTTCAGGCAAAGGAATAATACTAACACCCCGCTTTGTTAGATTTGCCTGTTTGAAATCAAGCTCTTGCAAAATATGCCGGAACAGCATATAAATTAACCGTTATGGCCAAAGATATAAAAAAGCAAATCGAGCAGCTTCGTGCCGAAATACGAAAGCACGATTACCTCTATTATGTGCTCAATCAGCCCGAAATCACCGACCGGCAATATGACAAACTCTTTGCCGAGCTGCAGGCATTGGAGCGCGCAAATCCGCAGTTTATTACGCCCAATTCGCCCACTCAGCGTGTTTCCGGCCGGCCGCTCGAAGGTTTTACCTCCGTCAGGCACGCCGTCCCTATGCTCAGTATGGACAACACATACAATGCTGACGAACTGCGGGCTTTTGACGAAAGGGTGGCAAAGGGCCTTGGCGGCAGGGATTTCGATTATGT
>Ga0209427_10009593_pt1 | contig 10778 bp, 8 predicted proteins | sample DeeMarSWOR136_30_FD_187465 | JGI IMG/M metagenome (GOLD analysis project Ga0209427, IMG submission 187465) | Marine sediment microbial communities from White Oak River estuary, North Carolina - WOR-1-36_30 (SPAdes) (version 2) | ecosystem: Environmental > Aquatic > Marine > Intertidal zone >...
TCTTAGAGGCCCTCGCCTCGTCCCCTGATAAAGGCTGGGGTCATGTCGGCCCCACCGGTGCGGGACATTACGTGAAGATGGTGCACAACGGGATGATATACGGGTTACTGCAGGCTTATGCCGAAGGCTTTGAGCTTCTCAAAAACAAGAAAGAGTACGATCTCGACCTCCATGGGATTGCAGACATATGGCGGTACAGCAGTGTGGCGCGCTCCTGGCTCCTGGATCTCATCAGCGCTGCGTTGGAGGAAGATCAGGACCTTGAAGACATCGCACCCCATATTGCCGACTCCGGTGAAGGGCGCTGGACTGTGATGGAGGCCATCGAACAGAACTGCTCCATCCCCATAATATCACTATCCCTTCTGCGCCGCCTGCGTTCGCGGGAGGAGGCACCCTACAGTGACAGGCTCATTGCAAAACTGCGGAATCTTTTCGGCGGCCACGATCTACCGAAAGCATCCTCCACGCCTCAAACGTAGAGCTCGAGGGTTTTTTTAGCCATTAAGAATCCCTGTTTCACCAGGGCAACGTCACCCTCCCAGTTGGCGTCCTCGTGCTCGATGCTCAGAACGAAGTTGTAGTCCACGTCGTACAGGGCTGTAATGAGACGTTTCCAGTCGACCAGACCCTGACCGGGCAGCCGCGGTATCTGCCAGCGAAAACCGGCATTCACGATCCCGTCTTCATACATGAAATTCTGGTCGATGTCCATGTCCTTGGCATGCACGTGAAAAATCCGCTCCCGGAACTCATGGATAAAGCGTATATAGTCGATGTGTAGCCACACGAGATGTGAGGGATCGAAGTTGAGCCCCAGGTTATCAGCGGATAGCGTCTCGAACATTCTGCGCAGAAGAGCCGGGGAGTAGGGTAGGTTTGAGCCTCCTGGCCAGGTATCGGGCCAGAGCATGGGACAATGCTCGATTGCTATCTTCACGTTGTGATCGGACGAGAATTTGAGGAGATCGGGCCAGACCTTCTTCAACTCCTTGAAATTCAGGTCTATGTCTTTTTGCCAGTCCCGTTCGGTGAGGTTGGGGTTCCAGGTGCGGCCGATGAAGGTACCCACAATACTCACCTCGAGCATTTCGGCACCGGCAATGACCTTTTTCAGATGCTCAATGACGTGCTCTCTCTGCGCACGATCTGGATGGAGGGGGTTCGGGTAATATCCGAGGGAGGAAATCGCGAGCCCCTTTTCACGGAGTGAGCTGCGAATATGCGAAGCTTTCGTCTTGGTAAGCGATGCCACGTCGATGTGCACGACACCGCCGTACTTCCTGTCCTTTTCTTCCCCGCTGGGCCAGCAGGCGACCTCGAGCATGCCAAATCCTTGCGCCGATGCCCAGGAGGCGACCTCCTCGAGGGTGAGAGCTGGAAATGCTGCAGTCATGACGCCTATTTTCATAGGTAGAACCTCCTTGTGAAAAGATATAATAACAGGCATGCGGGATCGTTTTCTGATCATGTATAATCGATCGTGATCCACCTACCCTTTTTATTACTCTCCAGTATGGCCTCGCAGAGCAGCTGTTCTTCATGGCCGTCCTGAAATGTTGGAAAGTCTGGTTCTATACCCTTCTTGTACTTTTCCTCTCGTATGTACTCATAGATGGTTCTCTCGCAGTGGGTGTGACTGTCCGGGAAACCCTCACCGTGCCCCCCTGGATAGCGGGCCGAGGGTTTAGCAGCTGGATCCAGAAGAGCGGGATCCTTGATTAAAATTTCATTGGGTTTGTCTCGAAATCCCAGCCAGAGCTGGTTGGGTTTTTCAGAATCCCACTCGATGCCTCCCCCTGTCCCGAAGATCTCGTACATGAGACGGCATTTCCTTCCAGCGCTCACCTGCGAGACCGTCATAACACCCCGGGCATCGGAATCGATGAAGCGGAGCATGGCGATGGCCAGGTCCTCGGTATCGACACTGACCTCGTCGTAATCTGAAGGTTTGAGCTCCTTTCCTGCAAAGGTTTGAACCGCCGCCTTCGGCTTCTTCCGAACAGGAATGAGAGTGCGTAGGTCGGCGAACACCTCCTTCACCTTCAAGCCCGTGACGTACTGTACCGTATCCAACCAGTGGGTGCCTATGTCCCCGACTGCCCGTGCCGCACCGCCCCTCTTTGTTTCCACCCGCCAGTTATAATCGGTATCGTAGAGCAACCAGTCCTGATGAAATCCCCCCTGAATGAAGAACACATTCCCAAGCCGTCCCTGCTGTACCAGGGCGCGGGATTGCTGCACAAGGGGGTAGAACCGGTGGTTGAAGGTGACCGCATTGACCAGCTTTTTCTTACGTGCCAGCTCCACGAGTGTCTTTGACTCCTTTGATGACATTACCAGAGGCTTGTCGCACACTACGTGCTTTCCTGCCTCGAGCGCAGCCCGCGCCTGCGGGAAGTGCAGGTAGTTTGGACTGGTAATCTGCACCACGTCGACGTCGGAATTGATCAAGTCCATGTAGTTTCCATAATGGTGGGGGATGGAAAGCGCCTTTGCCTTGCCCGCCGCTGTTTCTTCACCCGACGTTGCAAGGGCGACCACATCGACGAAACCCAGTCTCCGAAGTGCCTCAATATGAGCAGGTCCGATGAAACCTGCGCCTATGACACCTACCCGTATCCTTTCCTCCACGGTATCCTCCTTTCTTCTTTGTTAATAAGATAGTACCATGACGTGTTTCATACTCAATCATTTCTTAGGTCATATTGAAATCAAATCACCGCGTGTCATTTACCCTGTACCTGGGCCCAGGCTGCCGCTCCGATTGCACCGGCAAGGTCCTTGAGTTCACTCTTGACGATTTGAAGCCTGTCCAGGTCATGGCCCAGCTTTACCCGTTCACGGAGCGTTGCCATGATACCCTGAGCCAGTAGGTCAAACGCCTCGGCCACCCCTCCACCGAGAATAATCATATCCGGATTGAGCACGACCACCATGTTTGTTAAACCAAGCCCCAGATAATAGGCTTCCCGTTCCCAGATCTCCAGTGCATATCGGTCGCCCTGACGCGCTGCATCGGCAACGATCTCGGGAGTGATGAGGTTAAGATCGCCTTTCACCATGTCCCGTATCAGGGTAGTGGCGCCCTGCCGTACAATACGCATTGCCTGATAGGCTATGTTGGACCCGCTGGCCAGAGCCTCGAGGCATCCCCTGCTTCCGCAGGTGCATCGCGGTCCCTGGGGTTCAATGATCTGATGCCCGATCTCACAGGCAAGCCCTTCACTGCCGAAATAGAGAGACCCGTCGATGACGATGCCGCCACCGATACCTGTTCCCACTGCCAGGCAGATGAGATTATTCACCCCTTTTCCTGCACCGAACCTTTTTTCTGCAAGCGTCATAGCGCGCACATCGTTAATGAGGAATGTATCGAGCCTGACCTTTTGCGACAGCTCTTGTACGATCGGGATGTCTATCCAGCCGGGCAGGTTCGGCAGAAACCGGCAAATACCGCGCTGCATATCGACTATTCCCGCTGCAGCCACGCCGATGGCGCGAAACTGCTTCTTTGAAGCATTGCAGGAACCAATCACATCCTCAATGAGTGCGGCCATTTTCTCTATCAGCCGCTTGGGTCCTTTTTCCGTTTCTGCCAGGCGATGCATCTCACACAACCTCGTACCGTCGCCAGTCATGGCAATGGCTTTGAGGTTCGTACCGCCGAGGTCGATCCCGAGGTATAGTTCATCAGTGTTCATCATTGACACTCGAAAATAAGGAATAAGCGTCGAGTCAGTCCAGATATTACCACGTCAGATTCACCCACAGGAAGAAATATCCCATCGCATCGATCATTTCCCAGATTTTCCGGACCTGATCCTCGTCACCGGTAATGGAAGGAAGCACCTTCTTCTTTTCGTCCCACGGTATGCACACACCCGGCTTTCTTCCCTGTTCCTTGAAACGATGGTCCTCAGGCTCGGGCCTGGCGGACTTCTTGATATCTTCCAGTGAGTCGGTCTGCATCGGCTGGCTGTACACTCCATGCTCCCTGGTGAAGTCAATCATGGCTTTAATGTTTTCGATCTTCACATCATCGAGTATGAGGGAACCCGCATCCATGATGTACCCCCCCTCACGGGCCACCCCATTGATGATTTTCTTGCAGTAGGAACGAATATCATCCTGGGTGCCGATGGCCAGCAGCTCGTTCGGTACACCGCCGCTTATGCTAAACTTGTGGCCGAAGGTTTCATGCGCTTTGAAGATATCCGTTTTATCCACATGAAAGATGATACTTTTCTCAGGCAGTTCGGCGAATGCTTCAAGATGGTGATCCCAGTTCCCTTCAGCATAGAACACGATCTGCTGGCCCTGGGCCCAGAGTTCCTCCACGATGGGTTTGAGCGTCGGCCAGTAGATTTCATCAAAATCCCTTGGGGTTATGTAGGGGACGCAACCCCGATGCATCCATATAATAGAGGGAATGTTGTGCTCGGGGTCCGCACCGCGTGAAACCAGATGAAAGAGATGGGGCATCAGGGTTTCGCACGCGGCGATCACTTTTTCCCTTCGCTCGTGGAGATCGTATACGAGATTCACGTAACCCCTGAGCTTGTCGCCCAAAATGTCCAGGGGAGCCTTGAGCACCGAGCTCACGGCTGGGACCACTCCTGACGCGACGAGCTCTTCATGTTTTCGGGCCCATGTATTGAAGAACAGATTATAGGCAAGTACACCGTTGATGAGTGACATGCTGTGCTCAAAGGTGACCGGGTCGCCGACAGCCCGTATGTGTTCCGTAAACCGGGGGAGCCAGGCTTCGAGGAGAAAGGCAGTGGGATCATCGATGAACCGGTCGTACTCATCGGCCTTCATGAAGGCGTTTTCTTCATTACTTGGCTCTGTCCACTGCGTACAGCTCTCCACGGGGAGTCCGATACCGGGAAAGTAGATCCCCTTCCAGCCAATCGCCTTCATCATGCCCATCCAGTTGACGATGGAGTTTGTTTGAACCGCATCGCAGCCGAGCTCCGTTGCAAATTTTCTGTTTACGTCGAACTGCAGTTCATGGTCCACCGCGGCATCGAAATTGGAATATCCGGCGTACTTGGCTGCAAGCTCCTCGGCAAAAACGCGAATGGGTATCCGGTCGGGCATTCCGTTATAGCAGGCAGTCACGTAACGATGAAGCCTCTGCTGGTAGAGTTCTCGAGCATCCTCGGACATGTGTGGGACTCCTCGTGTTGATTATGCACCGGGCAGCAGAACGGCCTTCACGGCTTTCTTATTTTCTACCATAATAAAGGCTTCGTGCCAATCCGAAAGATGAAACTCATGGGATACTATTGCTTCGGTGTCAACTACACCCCGTTCCATGAAGGAAAGTGCCCGCTTCCAGGCAGGACGCCGGTGTGAAACAACACCACCTACCTGTATTTCCTTGAAAGCGATTCTTTCGAAATCAATGGTGATGGGTTTTCCGAACAGTCCCATCTGCGTGTATTTACCCCGTTTCCGCACCAGTTCGAGACCAAGCGACGCTGCGCGTTCGGCACCGGAACATTCGAGCACCACGTCGGCACCGTAGCCATCGGTCATGTCGGAAACCGCCTCCTTTATATCTTCCACATCAACATTCAAAACCCGGTGTATTCCCATCTTCTCAGCGAGACTCAGCCTTTGACGGTCCTGATCGGTGCCGCATATGGAAACGATGCCGCCTTCCGCCATGGCGACTGACGATGCCAGGAGTCCCAATGGACCGGGTCCAAGTACCACAACGGTATCTCCCGCCGAAACCCCTGTCTGCTCGATAACACCGTGTATGCAGCAGGCGAGAAGCTCGGTGATTGAGGCTGCCTTGAAACTGACGTTGTCCGGGAGCCTGTGCACGAGCAGGGCGTTGCAGTAGTTTGCGAAACAGCCGTGGGCCGTATAACCGAGAATCCGCCGCTCGGGGCAGAGGTTGTAGTATTCACTTCTGCAGTACCGGCAGGTGCCGCAGATATAGGCACTCGGCTCGGCAGTAACCCTATCGCCGATCTGTATATCATGATCCGCCTCAGAACCCTTTTCAACGACGATACCGCTGAACTCGTGGCCCATGACCACGGGCGGTTTGATGGGGATGCTGATGTTGTCGTGAAAAACGTGGATATCGGACCCGCAGATGCCGGCTGCTCTGACCTCGATCTTTACCTGAAAAGGTCCGGGAGCACTTTCTTCAACGTCACGGACTTCCACGAACCCATCCCCCCGCTGTAACTTTACCAGACCCTTCATTACCAATATCCCTCTTTCTATTTCCTCACGCCGAATAGCCCGTAAACCCCCGCAAAACCCCCGGCTCAATCGTACACGACGAGAATCCTCTTTCCCTCCTCCCAGGATTTGAGGATGGCATCGCACACCACAGCGGCGCGGTACCCGTCCTCAAAGGTTGCTACATGAGGCTCGAGGGGTGTGCTGTTTATCGATGCATCGACGATGTGATAGGCTTCGTGCACGAAAGTGCTCCCCCAGCCGACCAGATGCCCCTGTGGCCACCAGGTACCGCCGTAGGGATGAAACGACTCGGTCACATCAACGGTGTGGAAACCCTGGGTCTCCTTCGGATCCTCGTCCCTGTAATAGACGTGAAGGTAGTTCAGGTGTTCGTGATTGTAGTAGATGCTCCCGTTCTCGGCATTGAGTTCGAAGAACAGATAGTTTTTTCTTCCGGGACAGAATCTCGAACCTTCAAGAACGCCGATTGCACCGTTTTCAAACTCAACGGTTGCAATAAATGCATCATCCACATCAACCTTGACCATTCTCTTTGGGTTTCCGACCATGGGACGCTCGTCGATGAACCGGGTGAGAACCCCCTGAACCGCACCCGGCTCCCCGCAGAGATAACGAGCCAGATCGACGATATGCGAAAAGTCACCAAGCGCACCTGTACCGGAGAGTTCTCTGGAGGTGCGCCAGACAGCGGGGAAGGCCGGGTCTACGATCCATTCTTGAAAGTACTGCGCACGAAAATGATAGATGCGTCCAAGCCGCTTTTCGTCGATAATATTCCTTGCGAGACGCACTGCGGGGACAAGCCTGCAATTGAAAGCGCAACAGTGTTTGACACCTGCTTTTTTTACCGCTTTCAGCATCTCCTGTGCCTCTTCGGCGTTCCGGGCCAGGGGTTTTTCGCAGATGATGTCTTTCCCCGCCTTAGCAGCTTCGATGCATGAGTCCCGGTGAGTGATGTTGGGACCGCCGTTGTCAAAAATCCGTATCCGATCATCCTCCATAATATCGTGCCAGTCGGTGGTATACTTCTCCCATCCATACCGGAGTGCCGCTTCCCGGACTGACTTCTCATCACGGCCTGCCAACAGGAGGAGCTTCGGAAAGGCGGGTGGCGGCCAAAACAGATAGGGCATCTGGATGAATCCGTTGGAGTGTGCTTTCCCCATGAATGCGTAACCGAGCATACCGATTCCCACTTCAGGTATATCGGAGAGATTTTCCCTTTCCATCGTAAAGAACCCCTTTCACGCAATGTACGATGCAAGCGCCTGTTTTATCTTCTCAGGATTGATGAGCACCTCCTTTTCCAGATTTCTCGATACAGGTACTGGAACATCCTTGGAGTTGATGTGACGAACGGGCTTTGTCAGAGAGGTGAAGAAACGTTCCTGCACCTCGTCGGCAACACGTGCGCCGATCCCCATACTCTTCGAGGCTTCCTCAACGATGATGAGCGATCCTGTCCTTTCTAAGGAATCTCCTATGGTCTTGTAATCGATACTGGCATAGTCAATGCTTCGAAGGTCGATGCACTCAACACTCAACCCATCATGCTCCAGTTCGTCTCTTATCATCTCCATGTATTTGACACCGCGAAGGTAGGTCACCACCGTTGCCTTTGTGCCGTGCCACAATACGCGTGCCTTCCCGAGGGCGATACAGAAGTCGAGATCTCCCTTCGGCACCTCGCCTTTATCCCTGTACAGGTCGTGATGTTCCATGACGAGGACCGGGTCCTTGGAGATCATCGCAGCATTGAAAAGTCCTATGTAGTCGAAGGGATTGGAGGGTGCGATGATGCGCCAGCCGGGAAAGAGTGCAAAGAGACCGCCTGGATCGGATGAGTGCTGAGCACCATAGCCAAGTCCGGTGGCGATTCTGGTTCGAACAATGAGCGGTATCTCATCGTGCCCGCCATAGAGATACTTCAATTTCGCGATCTGGTTGAAAAGCTGATCTGCCGCAACGTAGACGAAATCGGGAAACATGATTTCGACGATTGGTTTCATCCCGCAGAGGGAGGCGCCAAAGGCGATACCCACGAAACCCGCTTCCGATATGGGGGTGTTGAAGGTTCGGTCTGGGAATTTTTTCACCACGAATTTCGTTGCGTTGTAGGCGCCGCCTCCCAGATTGGCAACCTCCTCCCCAAGCACAATGATACGATCGTCCTTCTCCATGTTTCTGGCAGCGACCTGGGATATGACGTTCACAAAGGTCAAGGTGGTGAAGGTTTTGAAATGCTCCCGCTCATGGAAGGTCTTTCCCTGGAATTCATTCCCAGTTCCCGTGGTGCCTATGGTAAGGGACTCGGAACCGGGCCAGAGATTCGGACGAACGACGCATGTGCCCTGTCGTGTTTCGGTCACCGATGAGCGTACACGGTCAAGAACACGTACCACCTTTGCACGGATGGATGAGATGCATGCATCGTCGAGTATGCCGAGCCTTTTCAGCTTTTCAGGATAGACAAGGTAGGGATCTCGCCGCCGCCACTGTTCTTCCTCTTTTTCTGAACGGTACCCGAGTGTACTCCCCTGAATGTCTCCCTTATGGTGGAAGAACCGATACGTCTTCGCTTCCACGAAACAGGGTTCACCAGTCTCCAGCAGGTGCTCCCGCAGCTGGTGCAGGAGGAGATACACAGCGACGGGGTCCATACCGTCGACGATTATGCCGTTCATACCGAATCCCAGTGCCCTCTGTGCGAGGTCCCTCGTTGAAGAGGATCTGCTGGTGGGAGTTCCCACTGCATAGAAGTTGTTCTCAACAATATAGATTATGGGGATTCGGAAGAGCTTTGCCATATTGGCAGATTCGAGCAGTATTCCCTGGTTCACGGCACCGTCGCCGAAGAAGGATACTGCTATGTTCCCGGTCTTTTTCAACCGCAGTGCCCAGGCTGCGCCCGTGGTGAGCGCGATACCGCCGCCCACGATGGCATTTGTGCCGATGATTCCCGCCTCCGCACTCTTCAGGTGCATTGAACCGCCTCGTCCTCCGCACCACCCACTCCTAAGTCCCATCACTTCGGCGAGGGTCTTCTCTACACAGGAGATCATCTCCATGGAAAAGTCGCAGGTCTCAGGGTCATGGGTATCAGGCGTGAAGAAAGGCAGAGCCTTTGCGAGGAAGTGATGATGAGCCCTGTGTGTCGATCCGATGAGGTCCTGTCGCTGCAAGGCGGCACCGCACCCAACGGCAACCGCTTCCTGGCCGATACTTGAATGCAGGGGACCGTACACGAGACCCTGTCGGGCGAAATCGAGGAGAAGGAGCTCGAAATGACGGATAAGGATAAGGAGTTCAAGCATCTGCAGATGGACCGGCCGGCTCATGCGCACGGTATCCTCATCGTTTATTTCGTACTCGAGAAGCCTTGAAGAGATGTCCATCTCTCTCATATGAGACACCGGTACGACCCTCCATACGCAATCAGTCTGTGAGATACCCTGTCCTCAGGTACGCCTACACCACATAGGGCTCCAGGGCTTTCTTGGCAAGCAGGTATCCCCGCTTTTTTAATTCATCGTTGCCTTCCCAGTTAGGATCCTCATGTTCGATGTTCATGGACAGGTCGTAGCCTATATTGTACAAGGCCTGTATGAGCTTCTTCCAGTCAACGAGACCCTGTCCGGGCAACCGCCGCTGTTGCCAGCGAATCGCACAACCCAGAATGCCGTCCTCGTAGAACTTGTCGTAATCGATTCCCATGTCCTGCGCGTGAACACCGAAAATCTTGTCCTTGAAATCATAGATGAAGTGGACATAGTCGATCATCTGCCACACGAAGTGGGATGGGTCGAACATGATGCCGAAATGGTCGTGGGGCAGGATCTCGAACATCTTTGACATGATTCGCGGCGAGTAGGGCAGGTTGTTACCGTCGGCCCATGTGTCGTGCCAGAGCATGGGGCAGTGTTCGGTTGCAATCTTTACGTTGTGATCGGCCGCGAAATCGACAATCGGAGGCCAGACTTCACCGAACTCTTTCAGGTTGTCATCGATCGCCTTTTGCCAATCCCTTCCCGTAAGCTCGTAATTTCTGCCAACCAGGGTACCCACAACGCCGATGTCCAGCTTCTCCGCACCAATAATAACCTTTTTAAGGTGTTCGATGACATGTCTTCGATGTACAGGATCAGGGTGCATGGGGTTCGGGTAATACCCGAGTGCGGCTATCTCCATTCCCGTTCGGTCAAGAAGGGATTTGATCTCCCCGACCCTTGCTGGGGTCAGGGATTCGACATTGATGTGAGTAACCCCGCCGTATTTTCGGTCCTTCTCCTCACCAGCGGGCCAGCAGCACACCTCGAGCGAACCAAATCCGTTCTCCGAGGCCCAGACTGCGAGCTGCTCCAGGCTCCATTTCGCAAATCCTGCACTCATGATCCCAATCTTCATGGATTTCCTCCTTTACTGCGGGTTTGCAATACGTTCCGGACCTTTCGATGTATATCGGTGTGGGAGATTCCAAAGTAGCGAAGCAGATCATCGGGCCTTCCGCACTTACCGAAGGTATCCTTAATACCAATCGAGACAAT
>Ga0209427_10009596_pt1 | contig 10776 bp, 7 predicted proteins | sample DeeMarSWOR136_30_FD_187465 | JGI IMG/M metagenome (GOLD analysis project Ga0209427, IMG submission 187465) | Marine sediment microbial communities from White Oak River estuary, North Carolina - WOR-1-36_30 (SPAdes) (version 2) | ecosystem: Environmental > Aquatic > Marine > Intertidal zone >...
GAGTCCTTTATCGTGAAATGGCTGATGGCAATGTCACGAAAGATCGGCGTTCGCTCCGAGACCGGCTCCGGGTCGGTTTTGGTATAGAAGCTTGTAATGTAGATCGGCTCCCTGACGTTCTCGACGATGAAGTTGGAGTACCGGATATTCTCCACGACCCCGCCCCGGCCCCGCGTGCTCTTGATCCGAACGGCGCGGTCGGTCCCCACGCACACGATGTTGCTGGCCGTGACGTTGCGGACGCCGCCCGACATCTCACTGCCGATGACAATCGCCCCGTGTCCCTTATACATGACGCAGTTGGTAATGGTGACGTTCTCGGTGGGCCGAGCTTTCAGCCGGCCTTCTTCATCCTGGCCCGATTTCAACGTAATGCAGTCGTCCCCGGTGTCGATGAAGCAGTTGGCAATCCGCACGTTCCGGCAGGACTCGGGATTCACGCCGTCGGTGTTAGGGCCGTCTTCGGGATTGATGATCGAGATGCCGTCCACCACCAGGTTGTCGCAACCGACCGGGTGGACCGTCCAGGACGGAGAATCGACAATGGTCACGTCCTCGATCCGGACATTCCGGCAACGGTAGAGGTTAATCACCCTCGGTCGGCCGTAGGTGAGAATCTTCGGTTGACCTTCCTTGGCCTTCTTGTCTTTCCGCAGCGCGTCCCACCACGGTCTGCCCTGACCGTCGAGTTTGCCGCGACCGGTAATAGCGACGTTCTCAAGATCGACACCCGTAATCAGGCTCGAACGTTGTGTATCGTCCGACAGAATCCGCCAGCGCGGTTTGAACGGCGGAAAATGCTCGAAGTTCGTGCTTGCGAGCAGTGTTGCACCTTCGCTGATATGCAACGTCACGTTACTCTTGAGAAAGATCGCGCCCGTCACGTACCGTCCTGCTGGAAAATAAACCGTCCCGCCCCCTGTTGACGCGCACCCATCTACAGCCTTTTGGATGGCCTTGGTACACAGTATAGTACTATTACCCACGGCGCCGTAGTCCACCACATTAAAGTAAGGTGAGACTCCGACCGCATGGGCAAAAGACAGATTCAAAATCGAAACGAACATTGTAAAAAGGACGAGCTGAACTGCTTTCCTGGCTTTTCCCATAATGGTTCCGTCTCTATCGATTTGCTGTTTCTATTTTGCACCGATCAATAGCAACCAGTCGTTCCTGTCCGCAGGCTTGAAGGTCTGCTGGGGTTTTTGGACCTTACCGGCATCGAGCCAGCCCCCGGTGCGGGGATGATACCAACGGGCGTTCAAATTGCCCTTGAGCGAATCGGTTTTCACAGTGACCGAACCGCCCTCGGGCAGATAGACCACCAGCAGATCGCCGGCGGCTGATTTGGCCGCCGCGATGAATTTCGATGCATCTTTCTTGCCCGGCTGCTCGGTGAGAACTTCGGGCGCAGGCGTCAGCCTCCACCACTCGATGGACTTGAAGAACTGGTGCAAGTATTTCATGCTCAACGCGCCGGGAAGGTCCTTTGCGATGTGCCAAGGTGAGCCCAGGCCGGTGCGAAGATGATCGGCCGGGGCTTGGACTTTCGTGTGCCAGCCCCAGATACCCTGACCGCCGTAGGTGACGCCCGCCGGTGGGGAAACCAGCAGACTCCAATAGGCAGCGCGACGGACCGAATGATCGTTATGAACTTTCCGGTAGGTGTAGCCGTTGTGCGCCTCGTAGTTGGGTTCGGTATTGATCACGGGCAAGGTGGGCTTGTTGTTCCAGTTTGTGCTGGGCGGCCCCTGGTTGAGCCAGCGGAAGGTTCCCTCGTCGTCGCCGTGCCCACTCTGATAGCCGATGAAGCTAAACCACGGCTCACCGCGGAATTCCTTGCCAATCCAGCTTCTCCCCCTGACGTGCTGGGTAGCCAGGCGATGCTGATCTTTATTGAAAGCGGCCCGGCCGATCCGCTTCCACGTTTCGGCATTGTCACCGCTGTAATTGCCGTCGCCGCCAAGGAACCAGATGACCTGGTGGGCGCCGTATCGGGCGATCATGTATTCGGCCAGAACGATCTTCTGATCTTCGGGCAGGGAGTAGCCCGGATTCTCTTCGCCCCGGATGGCCCAAAGCAGAACCGGCACGGCGACAAGCCCCGCGTCGTTAATCGCATCGACGTATTTGTCCAGGCGCTGGAAATACGCCGGATTAACAGCGACTTCTTCTTCGCCCGTGAAGGTTGAATTCCCATCGGCATCCGTCTTGGCCATTCGCCATTGCGTCATGACGAACTGGATCGCGGTGAATTCCTTCGCCACCCGGTCTTTGAGAAAGACGTTCCAATCCTGAGAATCCGCAAACAGCGGACCACACCAGACCGTGTCCGCCAACCAGAAAAAGGGCGTTCCGTCGGCGTGCTCGAAGTGCCGGCGATTCTCGGAAAGGCGCAACTCGCCGTGCCGGAACAACGAAAGATCGCCCTTGTACGCGCCGCATTGAAATGAGCCCGTCTGATTGTGGAGCCCGCTGTTGCTCTGATCCGAGCAGAGTGTCTTGTGCGTCCATCGGCCCCGCTCGTCCGGCGAGAAACGCACGCGCCACCGTCGGCCGCCGTCCCAAAAAGCGAGCAGTGTTCTTTTGTTCCTGCTCGGGGACGTGAACTCGACCTTGACTTTGATATCCTGCACGGGATTGTCATAGTCCTTGGAGCTTGTAAGCGTCTGCTCGAAGCGGGTCCATTGCTCTACAACGTCATCGGCCGCCCGCGCAGAACCGTCACAACAGAGCATCAGCATAAAGGCAGCAGTGACGGCGAACAGAGAAGGAACGATGCGTTTCATAATCGCCTCCTTGGATGAGGTTAGCTTATTCCGCGGATGCTTTGACGGCGTAGAGTTCTTTCATCGTCGCCACGTAGAGCACGCCGTTGGCGGCAACCGGTGAGCCGTGCATAGGGTCCTCCAGCTCAATGGAGCTGATGATCCTTTTTTCTTTGCTCGCGGCCAGCACCCAGAACCTTAAACTGCGCCGCATCGTACCGATATAGACCTTCCCGTCGGCCACGAGCGTCGAGGCCCAGATTTCTCCCTTTGTTTCGTGTGTCCAGTAGGCTTGGCCCGTTTCGGCGTCGACGCAGTGGATCAGTCCGGCGCAATCGGCGACGAAGACCAGGCCGTCACGAACGGCCGGGGTCGAGCAGCAATGCCGCTCGACCGGATACGTCCATAATCTCACGGAGTGTGTGACATCGCCGGTGCCGGCGGCGTCGATGCACGTCAGCCACGCCTTGTGTTTGCCCCACCAGATGTCACCTCCATACGTGATATACACGCGGTTATCATCGAACACGGGCATGCTCTTGATATTGCTCGGGCTCTCCTTGCGATTCCTGATGTATTGATGGACGTTTTCTTTCGGCGCGTTCGGATCACAGTCAAAACGCCAGATCCTGTTTAGTTTTTCCACCGCGCCGTCAGGTGGCGCAGACGCTATCGCGTCGAAGGCATAGCAGACGCCGTCACCGCCGCAGAAAAAGACCAACGTGCGGCCGTCCACCTGGCCCAGCGCCGGAGAGGACCAGGTCGAGTGAAAGATCCTCGGGCCGATTTTCTCGTCATCCTGAGCGATGAGCCGCCCTGTCCTTTTGTCAAGCACAATCAAGCTTGGGGCCTCGGTTGCGGGAATCCGTTCGTGTTTGTCGTTGAGACCGTTGCTCGTGTTCACGTATAGGAAGTCACCATGCAGGAGGATCGAGCTGTGGGCCGAGTCATGTTGATGGACACCCACTTCGGCGAGCATGTCGAACAGCCAGATAATGTCGGCATCCGTTCGCGTAACCTCCATCGGCTCGTCGCCGCGCGGCGCCATATGCCGCCCTTCATCCATGTAGGGCCCATCGTTGCCGTCGGCCTGACCGTCGAGATCGAGACACACGACTTCCCCGCGATTGCTCACCGTGTACACCCGGTCGCCCTCAACGGTCGCCGGGGAGCAAATCCCCGATCGGGGCCAATCTCGGTACAAAGCCGGGACCAGCTTCGGCGCCACAAATTGCCAGCAAAGGCTACCATCCTTCTCGTCCAGGCAGAACAACACGCCGCGGTCTCCCTTGTGCCGAGGGTCGCGCGGCCTGTCATTATTCGTTCCGATCAGCACTTTGCCGCCGGCCACGATCGGCGTGGCGTAACTCTGCGTCCCCAGCGGAGCGACCCACTTGACGTTCTTGCCGGTGGCCGGGTCGAAACTCTCGGGCAGATGAGTCTCAGACGAAACCATGTTGCGGGAATATCTCTGTCCCCATTGCGGCTGGTCCTCCGCCGAAGCCATCGACAACAACGCCGGCGGACAAAACAACACCAGGACGAACAACCACCGAAGGAAAGCGTTGGCCCTCAACCCGTGCCATAGTCGGTCACGGTTGACGCACGGGCTCCCTATCGTGCTCCAGCGTAATACGGCGTCCGGCCGGTTCATCTGGGTATCGGGACATGGCGACGTTCTGAACAACCCCACGGTTTTCTATCTTTCGAGTGTGGAAACGGCGCGCAGCGGCAACATGCGTTGCGCCCTTCGCGTCTAATCTTCTCCGGGCTTCGGTGCCTCGACCGCAGCTTCGGTTGTGGCCACTTTGGCCGGGGCTTCTTTTCCTTTCCGGCCGGCATGGCTCTTGCGATGAGCAACCTTCGGCAGCCCGAGCAAAGAATCGCCCTCAGACCACCGCTCTTCGTCTTTGAGCTGCTCAATACGTTCGGCCCGCGACAGAACGTTGCGGTGCCTGGTCAAAGCGCCCTTGACTTTCAAGGAAGGATCAATCGACATTCAACATTTCTCCTAACACTAATCCACCTTCATGCCATACGCATCTGAGAAAAGATGCTTGGCAAAACTCTCATAACCCGGTGGGGCTTTGTATTCCCTTCCGATCTCGATAATCCTCTGTCTGGCTTTGTATCCGTCCGTCCCGGGCCTATTTGGGTTATCGTACTTGTTCGTCGTTAGCAGGAAGTAAACCCCGCCTATCAATTCTATGTCCGTTGTAATCCCGTGCTCGGCAAAATGGGCCTGAACGGGGATCAGATCGGCCGGCGTGTCGTATTGCGCCAACACAATCACATTACTGCCCGTCGACGTGGCCGGCTCGACATCCGGCTCAACGTCCGATTCCACTCCTTCAGTTCTTGGCGGCGTAATCTCCGCCGGCGTCGGAGCAGGCGGCGCCGCGTCGATCATCGCTTGTTCCGTCTCGTTTTCGTTCTCAACCTGCCGCATGAGCCCAGACGGCTGAGCAGGCTCCTGCGCTCCGGGCTGATACGATAGCTGACCGAGCCGATAGCTGACCAGAATCACCAGGATCAATCCCAGCACCAGCGCCACGGCGATCTGGTACGGCATCGAGAACTCAATCCTGCCGTCATTGTACTGGACAAGCCTCGGCTTTTTCGACCATCGCACCGTACCCTTCGGCGTTTCTACAGCACTTTTCTGTTCGGCTACCGGTCCATCGTCGCCGGACCGTTTCGCAGGCATCTGCTCCAAGGTCTTGCCATAGCCGGGCTTGGCTTTCGCCTTGCTCATCACCTCATAGAGGGCCTTCTTGCCTCGATTCCGTGCCATAGTGGAGTCCGTTCGGCTTCCAAGAGTATCCTGTAAGTGGTTATTATATCGGTGTGAGTTAAGAGAGCAAGCGAATACCGGTTAAAAAGATCGTCTAATTTCTATCCTGTCCCGGCCTTAATATCAGTAGGAAATTCTCCTTGGAGGGCAAAAATCGGGCGGCACGCCCTTGTTCGCGAGCTTTCGGTTTCACAAATGAGCCGGACTTTGAGAATTTCAGGGGGTCTTGTATTCTGCGTGGCAGTGAAGTCGAACAACACAACCGGCCATATAATACTGACGTATGTCACTATTTTACGGGTGCTTTGTCACTGTTCCACAGCTTCCGTTTGCGGCAGTTTTGCTCGCCATTGATTGGCCTCCGCCGACTTGCCCCAGACTTGATAAAGTTCGATCAGGTTGTTTAGTGACTTCAGAGTCATGGGGTGCTCCGGGCCAAGTTTATCGGCGCGGCCTACATATGCTTCAAGCAGCCAATTCTCGGCTTCATTGTATTTCTCTTGCCGGCTTCGGAGCACAGCCAAGGCATTCAAAGCATCGAGCGTTAATGGATGCTCCTCGCCCAGCACAAGGCGGCCGGTATCGAGAGCCTGAACGAGGTATTGGTCTGCCTCATCGTACCGGCCCTGCGCCGTGTACAGCTTGGCCAGCATGCTGATTGCTGATAGAGTGCGCCAATGTTCCTCACCGAACACGGCGCGTCTTGTCTCCAGCACCGGCACGATGTGCTGCTCTGCTTCATCGTACTGCCCCTGAAGAAAGTACAGTTCCGCAAGTGTAAACATCATATAGATGGATGCACTCACGTCATCATCATATCTCGTGACATCTGAAGGCTTCACTGTTCCGTCGAGCAGCAATTCAGCCTCCTCGTAACGTCCTTGCTTTATGCGCAGCCGGGCGAGTTCAGTCTTCGCTCTCAGGGTATCCGGATGCTGTGGGCCGAGGATACGATCCCTAACCTGCAAAACGCGCTCATGAAGCCGTTCAGCCTCGTCGTAGCGCCCGAGTTCTTGATATAACTCCCCAAGAAAGTTCATCATTTCAAGTGTTTGCATGTCCTCCTCGCCTCGCACGCGACGTAAGAACATCAAGCTCTGTTTGTACAACCGCTCAGCCTCAGCGTAATCCGCGAGCCTGTGGAGGGTGAATCCCAGACCGTACTCAAATCCGCCCGTGTTGGGATCCTCCTCGCCGAACACACGACGGCTGATCTCCAGACCCCGAACGAAGAGACGTTGGGCCTGATCGAGAGGCCCCCATGCATTGTACACCCATCCAAGGAGCGACATGGATAGTAGCGTATCCGGATGCTCCTCACCCAGCGCACTCTCCAAGCCCTTCGTTGCCTCGGTCAACAGAATTTCTGCCTCATCGTAACGACCCTGCCAAAAATACGTCAGGCCAAGCGCTCGCGAGCAGAGCAGAGTGGCCGGATCGGCGGCACCAAGCTGGCCTCGATAAATCCTGAGCGCACGATCTAGATGGGATTCGGACTGCGCGTATAGCCCAAGACCCGTATAGGTAGTTCCCAGGGTCTGCCGGATCGATGCCTCCACGAGGGGCTTGTCCGAGAATCTGCCCTCGAGTCTCTCCGATGCAGTGTCAAGAAATGAACGGACTGTGACTTCCCGGTCTTTCGCTGCGAACGAACTCACCGTCTCGCGAGGATTCATTGAGGCCAGAACGTCATTACGCAAAAAGTCGCTCACAGCCTCTGCCTCGGCGCGCGCGTGGTCGGCTTGCATATACATAACCGTAGTGGTGATGAGCCCGACAATTAGGGTCACCACGGCAGTTAAAACAGCCGATGATAGGGCCGCGTTTCGACGCATGAACTTTTTGAGACGATACACAGTGCCCGATGGCCCGGCGATCACTGGAGCACCGTTGAGATAGTTATCGATGTCATCTGCAAGTTCAGCGGCCGAGCGATAGCGTTCCGACCGCTCCTTGCGCATCGCCTTCAATGGGATCCATTCGAGCTCTTTGCGAAGATGCTTGGCCAGTGTTTGGACTTCCATCCGACGATTTTCGGCGCACTTTTTAGCCTCTTCGCCCAGACCCGCCAGCCGGGTACTCGGCGTTTGGGGATCGGTGTCGCGAATCGTCTTGCGAATTCGGTCGATGCCGCCTTCACGAAGAGTCTCAGGCTCGAAGGGCAAGACACCGGTCAACAGCGCATACAGCAACACGCCCAGCGAATAGATATCCGAGCGGGTGTCGATATCCTCAGTGGCCATATCCGCCTGTTCGGGACTCATATACTCCGGCGTGCCGAACAACTGACCCTGCGCGGTTGTCAGCGTTTGCTCGGTCAAAGGCTGAGCGATGGCTTTCGCGACGCCGAAGTCGATAATCTTCGGTATTTCCTCGTCATCTTGTAATGAGACCAAAACGTTCGAAGGTTTGATATCGCGATGGATGATCCCTTTTTGATGAGCGTGCTGGACGGCCTGACAAACCTTTTGGAACAATCGTAGCCGCTGCTCGATCGTCAGCTTATAGCCGTCACAATGCTCTGTAATGGGCAGGCCCTGGACGTACTCCATGGCGAAGTAAGGACGACCAGTGAGTGTCAGCCCCGCGTCATAGACCCCGGCGATATGCGGATGCTGCATGAGCGCCAGCGCTTGTTTTTCCGCTTCGAAACGCGCAATAATTCGTTTGGAATCCATACCGGGCTTGATGACCTTCAGAGCCACCTGACGTCTGACAGGTTCTTCCTGCTGAGCTAAATAAACGATTCCCATCCCCCCTTCACCCAGGACCTGCAAGAGCCTGTAGTGGTCGATCCGGCCGCCGGGTTTCTCGGTCAGGGAATCCAGGGATGCGGTTGGGGGAGATTCATTTTCTGCTTCCAGCGGTTCCAGAGCAAAGCGAAGCAGTCGATCCAGATTATCAGGTTTCGCACCGAATACCGGACTGTCGTCTTTCATGGCACCTCCGAGTTCGATTCTTCACAAGGCCAACTTAATCGGCAAGATACCCTGTATTACTATTTCCGTAAGAAGATATTAATTCTCGCTTTGTCTTTTGAAAAATTTGATAATTTCCTTCAATTCCTCTTCGACGACCTGGCCTGTCAGAACTGTTTGACGCACCTGTTTCCTTAGTATGCTTTGAAAACGCCTTTTGACGGTCTCGATCATGTGAGAGGCCGTCGCTTCATTTTCGATGCCGTACTGCCGGCATATTTCTTTCAGTGGAAGGGAAGGTTTGTCCCTCAGGAGAGGCTGTACGAGACGGTCTCGAAAGACATACCAATGGGTCTCCATCCCTTGCCGGGTATAGTTTTCCCTGACTTCCGACAGGGCCCGCTCGAGCAGGTCCGTCTTCCAGGCATAATTGAATGTCTCCTCCGGGTCGAGCTGATCCACAGTCTTCGGCAGCGTCGGCGGATCGGCGATATCCAGCCGGACCAGTTTATCCCTGGGGATGCGTTTGCGCGCCGATTCTTTTCGCTGCTCATCAACCACATAATGATCCAGTGCATGCAAGAGTAATGAGCGAAAGCTCCCCTTTGAGGAGTCTGCACGGTCGATCAAATCGCGGTCCAGCACGACTTCGTGAAAGAAGCCTTGCGTCAAGTCTTTGGCCTGCTCATTATCATAGCCCTTGCGGCGAAGATAGCAGTAAACGGGCTTCCAGTAGCACTCCAGGAGCAGCCCGATCAACGCGCGCTCTTTGTCGCCGTGTTTTTTTATGTCTTCGACCAAAGACCAGTGGGTTGTAAGAAACTTCTGCCTGACGCCGCCAATATCTGTCCAATCGGAGCTTTCCATCTTGTGCCACGAGCTAAGAGACGCACGAATCCGGATTCCCTTTTATTATATGTAAAAAAGGCCCCCAATCAAACCCCTTGCGAAAATACTTGAGACAGCGAGAAAAATTTAAAAATCCTCAAGAATTTCTGCGAGATCATATTTCTCCTACGGAGATATAGGTGAGTTAACGGTTCGAGCACCGAACCGAACGTGATGAGGGCGGATGACCCGGCGCGGATAACACGTAAACGACTTTTTTCGAGATCCCTTGGAAGGTGTTTCTAAGCAGATGTACAACCTCATTAAACCATATTCAGCTTTGTTAAGATCTTGTTGTAGAACAGATCAAGGTCATACATATCAACAGAACGGATTTACATTACCAGAGCTTCTGGTGACCATTTCGATCATTGGAGGATTAATGGGCATCTTATTGCCGGCAGCGCAATGTGTCAGAAAGCAGGCAAACACAATAGGTTGTCGATCGAATCAACGTCAATGGGGCATTGCCTTCACGATGGATGAGGAACCCGCCAGTTATTTGGATCGATTTCAACCCTTTCTCAGGACATATGTTGACTATGACCGAATGGATGGCAATGCACTTCGAACGGATGCGAACGATGTTTATTTGTGTCCTTCCGCCAAAAAATTGGGCCGCCCCGTTCCTTCATTAGCTCCTGACTATCTCAATCTGGAAGCGTGGGACGGCAGCAAATCAAGCGCATGGGCCTACAAATTTATGGGGCAATTATTTATTTCCAGTTACAGCGTGAACAATATGCGAGAATATATCCTACAGAGAAAAGCGATCCCCAAAGAAAAACCCTTTGAAGTCCCCATCCTCTTTGATTGTACTTTTCGCTTAACGGGATTAGTCGAAAGCGACGACCCCCCACCCCAATACGATGATATGCCACGGGGGATTCCAACGTACAAGGATACCAGAGCCTGTGGCATTTGTATCGATCGTCATCATGGAGGTATCAATATCCTTTTTAACGATGGGGCTGTGAGAAAAGTTGGATTAAAGGAGTTATGGACGTTGAGGTGGAATGAACAGTACAATAAAGCTGGTCCCTGGACGAAAGCAGGCGGAGTACAATCACACGATTGGCCGGATTGGATGAGGCAATTTAAAGATTATTAAAAAAGGTCTTTTGGGGATCTCTATTATCCGCATCTATAACCGCATCATAAGCCCGTAGCCAAACGTATCACGGTAGGGCAACTCAAATAGAAATGAAACGGCAAGAATGCTAAAAGGGCCGACAGATCGAAAAACTGTCAGCCCTTCTTTTCATCTACGTAGCGAGCGTACCGGTCATATTTGCTAATAGTCCTTGAATTTTCTCATCCATTCGGGCCAAGTGCTGGGCTGCGCCCCGCCGGCCTGAGTCCAGTAGCCTCTTGTGTTGTACTGACGATGCCACTTGAAAGTCCACAA
>Ga0209427_10009598_pt1 | contig 10775 bp, 9 predicted proteins | sample DeeMarSWOR136_30_FD_187465 | JGI IMG/M metagenome (GOLD analysis project Ga0209427, IMG submission 187465) | Marine sediment microbial communities from White Oak River estuary, North Carolina - WOR-1-36_30 (SPAdes) (version 2) | ecosystem: Environmental > Aquatic > Marine > Intertidal zone >...
AATTGAAAAAGCCATAGAATTCCTATCAGCATATTTTAGGAGATGAGAAAGTTGCATATCCCGTATTTCAATCATTTGCAAATCTGAAATATTCCTCGCTTTTTTAAAATTATTAAGCTGAGTTAGAGCGTTATAATTTCGTATGAAATCAGCATTCATATATTTTTTAGCGTTTTTATTTAGGAGTAAAGCCCGTACTCGATTAAAATTGAAATAAATGTAGTATTGGATCATTTCCATAATACTCAGTTTAGAATTTTCAGCACCTCTTACCAACTCTTCAATAAACCTTCTTAGCTTGAATTGTTTTAACAAATCCATAAGAAACCAAGCGTAGTATCTCTCATATCCAAGAAAGACTTCATCACCTCCCTGTCCGTCCAGCAAAACTGGGACCCCTCTTTTTCTTGCTGCTTTCATAACAGACCACTGCGCAAAGATTGAAAGGCTGCCAAACGGTTCTTCCTGATGCCAGATCATTCTGGACAAGTCTTCTTGTAATTCTTCCTGGTTTGGAAAAATATAGTTACCATTAGCGCCTATATGGGTCGCAATTTGTTCTGCATATTGTCTTTCGTTAATTTTTTCGTGTTCCCAGCAGGCTGTAAAGGTTTCGAACTGTTTACTCTTTCCCCCATTTTTTTGTAACTCCGAAATAGTGCAAACAACAGCCGATGAATCCAATCCTCCAGAAAGACAACTTCCAACTGGTACATCACTCCTCAAGCGAATTTTCACAGAATCAAAGAAGAGATTTTTAAAATGCTCATAGATATCCGATTCAGCGTGATTTATTTCACGATAGTTTCTAAAATCATAAAATCTTTCTATTTTCAATTTCTTTGAAGTCAAGTCCAGTATTGCGTATTCGCCACCTCTAAGTTGGTAAATTCCTTCAAAAAAGGTCTCGTTAGTCTGGTCTTCTAGACCTATCACAAAAAAATCATAAATCAACTTATCATTGGGTTTTTTGTGATATTTTTCATACTCCAAGATCTGTTTAATTTCAGAGGCAAAGATAAACAGATTATCATCGACAAAGTAATAAAAAGGTTTAATTCCAAATCTATCTCTTGAGCACAATAGACTTTTATTTAAATTTTTTTGTTTGTATTGCCAACATAGTTGGTATTACCAACCAAAAGATTTAAATACTCAATTATTTTTTATATTACCAACATGACAGAAGATGAACTGCTGAAGAACATAAAAAAGATATTAATAGAATTTTTAATACAAATAATAAAGAAATTTTAACAATAAAGGAATTTGCTGGAGAGTATGGAGATATTGAAGATCCAAGTATGAAGGAGTTAGAAGGTTTTAGGAGGGCGCGTGACGAAATTATCGATTATTTAATGAAAGGCTTAAATAAGTATGAGTTTTAGATTATGTTTGAATATATTATTCTTGCAATTTTACAGGGACTCTTGGAATGGCTTCCAATAAGTTCCAGTGGTCAAACTTTTATCGTATCAATGAAAATCTTTGGTTTATCTGCCGAACAAGCATATAGCCTTTCAATATGGTTACACTTAGGCACAACAATAGCAGTTCTATTAAAATTTAGAACCGACTTTATCAGCATTTTTAAATCTTTTATTCCTAAGTCCTATATAGTCGAAGAGATTGATATAAAAAAGAGAAATTGGTTAATATATGCTACAATTGGCACAGGGATTACTGCAGTACCACTCTATTTTATATTTAAAATAATTGCTTCAGAGGCTTTTACTGCTTTTCAGGGAGATCTAATTACTTTAATCGTTTCAGGATTGTTAGTTATTACAGGTATTATTTTGCTTAAAACGAGAAAAATTTATGGTAAAAATACTCTAAATGATATTTCTCAAGAAATTATCCCAAAAGATAGTTTTATTTCAGGACTTATTCAGGGGGTATCAATTTTACCCGGTATATCCCGTTCTGGAGTTACTGTTTCAATAATTTTATTGGAAAAATATAACCAAGAAAATGCATTAAGATTAAGTTTTTTAATGTCAGTACCTGTTGCAATTGCCTCTATTATCGTTGATATTATTTTCGGAGGCGCTCATATCTTAAGTGTATTAAATCCGTTATTAATAGTTATTACTATTTTAATTAGCTTTCTTGTCGGATATTTGACAATTGAAGTTTTACTCCATGTGGCTCAAAAAATTAGTTTTGGCTACTTCTGTGTCATGTATGGAGTGATTGCATACCTGATTATAGTACCTTTTATGATAATCGCTTAAAGCGTTGATACATATTTCTGAATAAAATTTTTTAATATGTTTTCAATATTTGGTATTCCTTTAAAACTTGGAAAATCATTTAAATCTATGAGATAATAGATATCTTTGTTGATTGGCTTAACTAAATCAAATCCAAAAATTTTAATGTTTAATTCTGAAGATAAAATTTTTGAGAGTTTTACAATATCTTCTGTAATTTCAAACTTTTCTCTTTCAATTAAATTCACATCAATATCTTCGGGTTGCTCTCTTAAAAATTTATAGATTGGGTTTTCTCGTTTGATACCAAAAACATTATCACCAATTACATAGATTTTTCTTTCGATTCCATCACATTCAATAAATTCTTGGATGTAAACATCATAATATAAGAATTGTTGGTATTTTTCGCAGAATTTGTTAACCTCTTCGATTTTTTGAACAAGGAAATTAAATCGATTAAATTTATCATGTTGATAATGACTTTTAATAACTATTGGTAATTTTGGTAGAGCCCATTTTTTAAACTTATTAATGTTTGATAACGATTGATTCCAAGAATTAGGAATTAAAAATTTTGTTAATTCATTTTTATGATTTTCAATTGCTTTCCTTAAAATATAATCGAGAGCAATTTTATTTTTACATAATAATACTGTATCTATATCATGAAGAGTAGGGATATCGTAAATTTTAGCATAATGTAAGATATCAATAGAACAATCATTTCTTACCTTTACAATGAGTAAATCAGCATCTCTAAACAATTGAGGCATTTCAGAAAGACAAAAAAATTCTTTTGTGGGATCATGAAGCAGTAAATCAAATTCTTTTATTTTTTTTAACTTACTAATCAGCTTTTTGACGACAATATGATCTTGTTTTGCTGAAAAAACTATCTTTTTGGGCATAATATCTTATATTTCATTTTTGTTATTTATTAATAAAAACATCTTTTCTACTAAAATTATCAAATTTTAGATTTAATTTTATTTTATTATTTTCCTTATTATAGTCCCATGAACTTATTATTTCATTATCAACTCGAATTGATGTTGGTTTGTTTTCTGAATAAATTAGTAATTGTACAACAGTATTTTTTATGTTTTCTACGGTGAAATTTAAGGAATCATTTATATTCTTGACTTTTATGATTAATTTTCCTGAACAAGTGACAAATTTATCAGGGCACCCAATTAAAACCATCCCATTTAATACTATTGGGCAAACTACATAATATCTATAATCATATTTACCCAATCGTCCTATTTCAATTATATCATTAAATTTAATTCGATTTAAGATACCAGAATGATAATCATATATAACATAATCCATCTTCTCAAACCCAAGCTCCTCCAGTGTAAAAAAAGTTTCTTTGACTCTTCTGGGCCAGATATTAGAAATTAATATGTATCTCCAAATAAAATTATTTATTTTAGTGTAAGTATCGCAAATATAATATTTTCTATGTTTCTTAAACATTAAATCATTTACTGTTAATGATCTATCAGGTTTCAGTAATAATCCATCATCTCTACATGTTTTGTTTAGAAGTGGCCAATTTACACTTTCTTTTTTATCTCCAGGAGCAACAACTCCCGCATTTAAAATTTGATAAAGACATTTAAAATTAGGGTATTTTTCTCCTAACGGTCTTAATTTTACATTTTCCATTGTTCTTGAACGGAAAACATCTGGATGTGAATTAATTCCTATTGCATTAAAAAAGATGTTTGTTTGAGTAGAGTGAATAAATCTATAAGTTAATGGCCATCTGTGGTTATAATCCCCTGAGCACCGAGAAATATTAACATTTGAATGTTTTATACTATATAACAAGATTCCAGGAGTTTGCATACAATAGAATATGTCAACTCCATTCTCCTTTGCAGTTGTAGCCATATTATTTAACCATTCTTCTTGGGCAAAATAATTTTCAGTTAAAATTGGTACACTCGCAATTTGATTTTTCATCCAATCTTGCTCATAAACTTCAATCCCACTTTCCTTAGCATGTTTCATTAACCAACTCCAGAATTCTTTTTTAAGGGGAACTGCGTGATTTTTATATGTTTCAAATTCAAATTTTTCAGTATAAGGAGATGCTGCATCCCAACGCCGACTATGAGCAGTTATAGGTTTTTGAAATCTTTCTTTATGAAATGTCTTTAAGTCTGTTGTGAAATTTTTTGGATCAGTTTCCCAAAGTAAAGTATTTCCATATAATCCACCTCCCATCAATCGAACTAGAGGTCGAAATATAGTTGTAAAAGTTTTATTTGTATGTTTCAAGTACCACCAACTATCAAAATTATAATACTTTATTGGAATATTATTCATATCAAAATATTCTTTAATTGCCATCATAGTTTTTTCATAGTTCATTCGTTTTTCTGTTTTATAATAATAATAACCACCATTATCAGTCCAGTACCCTAAATATGACGAAACAACGTTAGAATAAAGACTTTTACGTTTAGAATCATGATATTTTAATAAAATATCTCCCAAATGTTCTAATGATTGATTAATTCCTTTACAAAAAAGGAGAATGAATTTTTGCGAAAATTCTCTAGGTAGTTCTTTAATTTTCCCTTGAATACCACAATTTATTCTATCATTTTTATCTTTTGAGATCATTGTGTGTAAAAACCCATCCAGTGGGGATATTATAAGACAGTTTAAATCATCATCATAAAATAGAACAGGTGCCGATGTAGCGCGAAACTTCCTTGAAGGAGGACAGAATACCGCATTTCAATAAGTAAATATTTTTTCATTAGTGCATTTGTTTATAAATGAAGGGAATGAAGTAATAAGTTCTGAATTTTTATCTGAAGATGTGTTTTTTAAACCTTCTGGAATAAGGAGCTCGAATATTATAAAGTTTTGTTGATTATAATGTTTGATTGATATGTTTACATATCTCTCTTCATCTTCTAGTCGTAATTTTGCATTTATGACACTAAATGTGCCTAATTTATCATTTCTATCTCCTTTAGTAATAGAGATTAATTTTAATAGTTTCGAACGGCTTTTGGAGGTATTATAATTACAATAATCATTTAATTTATGTCTTATTTTTATGTTTCCATTTATAAATAACCTTTTTGGTCCGAATGAGATTAAATAAGTTCCAAGCTTATTATTAAAATCTATTTGAAATTTTTGCTCTTGATTTAAAAGTGGTTTTGATTTTTCTTTTTTTTTAAAGTTTTTTGAGTTATATATATAACATGCATTAAATTTTGGAGAAACAATTAGATTAAAGAACCAGGGTAAAAGCAAATATATGGTAATAAAGAACAACGCTATTAAGAATATAATAAATAGAACCTGATTTAAAATAATAAAATTAAATTCTATTTTAACCACCAAAGTTCAAGTTTTTATTATTTTCTTTCTAGAATAAATAGAAAAATATTGGAAAATTTAATAATTTTAATTTAAAACTAGTTTTAAATAAAAACCTCACATAAATGTCTGAAACACTATTTTATGAAATCTAATTTAGTTTCTCAATATTAAAATTTCGTTAAATTTCTTTTCTCTGTTTTGTCAATGTTAGTTTTTTCATATTTTTGGGTTTTAAATCTTTATGGTATTTTAAAATGATTTAAATATAATCTTTTTATTATGCAAAATATCATGGCGAATAAAATTATTAATGTTGCCATAGTTGGTGTAGGCGATGTAGCATCAGCTCTTGTGCAGGGTGTCGAAAACTACAAGAAAAATCCAGAAAAAACAATAGGGATACTTCCAGAGATAACCCAATACAGCATGAATGACATCAATTTTGTCTTAGGTATTGATGTTAATTCTAATAAAGTCGGAAAAGATTTGAGTGAAGCAATTTTCGCAGAACCAAATTGTAACATGGTGCTTTTTAAACCTGATTATTTAAATGCTCCTGTAATTAAAGGTCCTATAATGGATGGATTAGATAGTAATATTAGAAACATAGTACCCGTAGATGGCAATCAAAAATCGGAGAATATTGTTAATGAAATAAAAAAAAGAAATACAAATGTTACCGTAATCTTACTACCAACAGGATCTCATGAAGCTGTAAAATTTTATGCAATGAGTGCGCTTGAAGCTGGATCATGTGTTATAAATGGAATGCCTTCATATGTAGTTAAGGATCCAGAAATAGTTAAAAAAGCTGAAGATTATAATCTTTCATTAATGGGTGATGATGTAAAATCACAAATTGGAGCTACTATCATTCATAGAGCTATAGCAAATCTCTTTCCAATGCGTGGAGCCATATTAGATAAAACTATTCAACTTGATTGGGGTGGTTCTAGTGATTTCTGTAATTTATTAACACCAATGCCAGATGGATCCTTGAGATACGATGAGGGAAAACGTCAATCTAAAACAGAATCAGTTATTGCCAATCTCCAGAATCGAGATACAGTAGATTGCCAAATTTCAGCAGTAGATTATATTCCTTTTCTAAAGAATCAAAAAGAAGCATATATGAGACTAGAAGGAAGAGTTTTCGGTGGTGCTCCAGTAAGAGTGGATATTACTATGTTCGTAGAAGATGGTAATAATTCAGCAGGAATTATTGCAGATTGCATTAGGATTAGTAAAATAGCAAAAGATAGAAATATTGGAGGAGTTCTTCATTCAGCTTGTTCTTTCTTTGCTAAACATCCTCCTGAGCAACTCGATGATTTTATAGCTAAAAAAAGGCTGTTAGAGTTTTTAGAGAATAAAAGAGGACGATAAATTAACTGTCTTTCTTTTTAACCTCTAACTCTAGCAGGAGTTCTAAATAATTGTTGTTGAATAACAACTATGTTATAAATATAATCTGATATCAAACTCATTGCTTCAGGTATACTTCTAAAGCTTGGAAAATCATTGATATCAATAATATAAGGTGTTCCATCATTGGATATTATATAATCAACTCCAAATATCGGCATACCGATTTTTCTCCCTAATCTTAAAATTCTTCTTTTCAACTGCTTTTCAATAGGAACCCTAATATGTATTAATTCTAAGGGAGATAAGTTTTCATTTTGTTGTAATCGATTATGTGAAGTAATAGAAACAGCCCAGCGATCTATAACATATATCTTATAAATTATATCAGGTTTACCTAAATATTCTTGAAAAAATAACGAAGATTCTTTATGTTCTTTTATTAAATTTTTGAATTGTTTTGAATTTTTAGCAATTCCTATAATTCTATCATTCTTTGGCAAATTGGGTATGTTATGAGTGTCTAATTTAATTATTATTTTTTTCCCATTAGAACAAGCCTTATAAGCAGCATAAGTAGAGTGAAAAGGCTGTGGAATTTTTAATTTCTTACATTTTTGCTCAATTATTCTAAATGTTTCTCTTCTACTTTCACAAGTTTTAACCGATTTAAGACTATTTAATAATGGAATCTTTAAAGCAATTTTATCAAGTGCATTGTATATTACTTGATTAGAATCCTCTGATAACAATTTAATTATGATCAACGAAATAGGGTATTTTTTTAGCTTTTTTTTAATATACTTGGCAATGGAAGCTTCAGTGCCTTCTCTATATAGGTTCACAATTGAGATATTGTAATTTTTACTTAAGAATTTCTTGATCTGTTCGAAAACTTCAAGATCGCGATTGCAAATAGCCCCTATATAGATTCTATTAAGCTTATTTGACACTTAAAAAACCCTATTTTTTTGATAAATTATGAATAAATAATCTTATATAAATATATTGATAATAATTTAGGAAATTAGTATAACAAAGTTAATTAATTAAAACACAATTATTTTGAGTTTATTTAAATTAGATAAATATTATTTATTAAGTATTAAAGAAAAAGTTCTATTTCATTGATAAAAGGCTGTTTAGGGTAATTATTTGAAAAAAGTAGGAATAATTATTGACAAATACCACTTGAAATATAAAGTTACTGATTTCTTAAAATATCTGAGATCAAAAGCAGAAGTTAAATTGTATATTGAAGAATCATTTCTCGTAGACAGTTCAAATTTGAAATTTGATGAAGATATCTTTTTTGTTAAAGGTAAAGGTGATCTTATCTTAGGATTAGTAAAATTTATTGAAGAAGAAATGTCAATACCTGTTATTAACTCCTATAAGGGATGCTGGTTAGCCATTAATAGATTCTTAAATAGTGTTTATTTAAAAGAGGTCGGAATTCCTATACCAGATTTTACATTAAATCCTAAAGGTATTCAACCTCATTTTAATGAGTATATTATAAAGAATATTATTGATCAGAAAAATTACAAATTTAAACCTATAGTTAAGAAAGAAAATGGACAATTACGAGTAGCTGATGAGAGAGCTTTACTCGAAGTTGATTCTAAAGACCCTAGATATAATTATCTCTATTATCAGAAATTTATAAAAAGCAAATGGGAATATAAAATCTATGGTATTGGTGATAAAGTATATTATTATAAACAACTACCAATTTTAGTTAACGCTAATAAATTGGAATCACGACATGAGATCGATGAAATCCCAGAGTTAAAAGAATATTGTTTTAAGGCCATGGAAATTATGGATTTGAAGGTAGCTTCCCTTGATTTTTTAAAATCAAAAGATCAATTTTTTTTAACCGATATTAATTGCACTCCAAATTTCAATTATATTCAAAATGGTTCTAAAATAGTAGCAGATTTTTTATTGGAACAGGCAAGATAATAAGAGGTGTTTAATTGAATATAGGAATCTTATCTAAAAGAAAAACAATGTTTACAGATAAAATAAAAAAATTTTTTGTAAATAATAAAGGTTTTAATGTTAAAATCTATACTTTAGAAAATCTTAGTATTAATGATACTCTTTTATCAAATGATTTTTTTATTTTAAAATCAAAAAATCTTTTTTTTATCTATGCTGGTCAATACTTAAAGTCAAATAAAATACCCGTTATCCCTGATCCAGAGACTTCTTTTAAGCAGAAAAATAGAGTACATTCCCATTTTTTAATAAAAAAAGCTGGACTTTTACCCCCTCATATCTATTTAAGTACAATAAAAACTTTGAAAAAAGAACTTAATAATAATGATTTTCCTTTAATTTTGAAACCAATTATGGGTTCTGGAAGTAAAGGCGTTAGAATTATAAACTCTTTTAAGGATTTAAGAGCCTATAATAGTAATAAAATATTATATTTAGAAAAATATATTAAAGGGGAACATTATAATGTATACTTTATCGGTGATGAAATTTGTACCTTAATTAAACCTCCATTATCCAATGAACATGTTCATATGGAATTCATCCAAACACCAAAAGATATTGAGATGGTAATTCAAAAGTGGAAAAATTTATTAAGAGAAAATGGTATTTTCGGACATTTAGATATTGTCAGAGAAGAATCAAGTAATAAATTATATATAGTTGATCCTGGATCATTTCCAGAATTCGATCAGTGGCAAGTAGATAATATTTCTCCTGTCGAGACAATATGTAATCTAATCTTAAAAAGATTTAGAGAATTTCGTAATATTTGAACATATTTTTCGTAGAATAAAGAAAATTTTTATCTTTAAAAAGTAATTATTTTAATTATAAAGTAAGATCCGGTAGAAAATGAGTACACCAGAAGAGTTAAAAACCTTTAAGATATTTGGAAAAACTCAAAAGGTTAGACTGTATAAAATTAAGCATTTTATATTTGATTTTGGGGGTGTAATGATTGAAAAAACCTTTATTTTAAAAAATTTATTTGATTTAATACAGTCTGATTTAAATATTACTATACCGACTTCTGAGGATTCGTATTTTCGAAAATTTAGGCGAAGTCTTAGTTCAGGTAGAATTAGTGCTAAAGAATTTTTAGAAAAAATTTTTGATAAATATTATTATCCTTCTCAAAAAAAAGATGGTGCTCTACCTCCAAAAAAAGTAAATGTTGAATACTATTTAGAAATCTGGTTTGAATTATATTCAATGCTAACACATTTCTCTTCTGATATGGCAGAAACAATTGAACGTTTACATAAGGCTGGATATATTGTAAGTTTAATGTCAAATACCTTCGATATTCATGCTAAATCAAATTTATTAAAGGGGTTTTATGATATTTTTGATCACGTGTTTTTATCTAATGAAATTGGCTTAATTAAACCCAATATGGATAAATACAAATATGTTTTAAAAAAATTAGATACATCTCCTAAGAAATGTATATTTATTGATGATAAAATTCGAAATTTAGTTCCTGCTAGGGAATTAGGAATTATAGTTTTAAGATTTGAATCATTTGAAAAGTTCAAAAGACAATTAAAAGAATTAGGAATAAAAGAAATCAGCAAGGATCTTCGTCACAAGATTAAGAGACAATATAAAAGATATAAAATTAAAAAAAAGGAATATAAAAAAGCAAAAAAAGAATATAAAAAATCGAAAAAGGAATATCTAAAAAAGAAGAAAAGGCCGATAATAAGAAGACTAGAATTTCAACGTAAGCGAGCTTTATATCAGAAAAAGAAAGAGGAGTACAAAAAGGAGAAGGAAAAGAAAAAACAAGAATTAGTAACTAAAGTTAAAATTACATAAATT
>Ga0209427_10009602_pt1 | contig 10773 bp, 7 predicted proteins | sample DeeMarSWOR136_30_FD_187465 | JGI IMG/M metagenome (GOLD analysis project Ga0209427, IMG submission 187465) | Marine sediment microbial communities from White Oak River estuary, North Carolina - WOR-1-36_30 (SPAdes) (version 2) | ecosystem: Environmental > Aquatic > Marine > Intertidal zone >...
ATTCCCTTTCGTATAGTCTGCTTCTCCTTCGGCCACCGGATCTAACAATTTGGGGAGGTCCTGGGGATCCATCTGTGCATCCCCCGCCATCACCACGCTGATGTCCTTTTCATGATCACGAGCCCATTGATATCCCGTGGCAATCGCTCCCCCCACGCCTTCATTCTTCTCATGGCAGAGATAGATGAGGCGGTTTTCTCTCTTTTGATAGTCTTTAACAATCCCCTCCGTCCGATCGCGACTTGCGTCATCGATCACCACGATGTGGTCCACAAAGGCTGGCATGGTATCAATCACCTTTCCAATTAACCTCTCTTCGTTATAGGTAGGAATGATAGCAGCGATGTTTTTCCCTTTATACATGACACCCCTTCCTGCCCATCGAAATAATAAATCCACAGTGGTTGTTACTATGGGTTATAGTTGAAATATCATAGGCATAGGATCGTGTCAATTCTTCTGCTGTATAAAAAATGACGAATCTTTTTCGAATGTCTCGCCCTGTAGAGGGGGAATTCCAGTGAATTTAATTGATGCTCTAACGGAAATTCAAAAGGTGAGGATTTGGTGCGTGGGTTCGATAAAGCAGCAGATTGAATTCAATTTAAAAAATAGAAAGAGAGCTGAGAGCAGGAGAGATGACTGACCTGCCCCCATGAACCAAATAACCATACCATCCATATCGTCATCTCTCCCCAGGTCATGATCGTGTAGGTAACCGTTCCCCCCTTATTCGATAACGGCAATGGTTGCCTCTGCCTCCACCTCCTGGCCCGCTTTTACTAATACTTCCTTCACCACCCCGCCCACTGGTGCGACCAGGGGCATCTCCATCTTCATTGCCTCCAAAACGGCTACCTGGTCATTCTCCTCTACTCGATCCCCGGCCTTCACTGAAACAGATACAATCTTTCCTACCATAGGTACGGTAACAGGCGTTGCCATAAATCCTCCTCCTCATTTTCAACGTGTCGGTGTCCATTGTCTATAATTCATCGGACACGTATCTGATGATTTAACCTGAACTCGTACTCATTTGTCAAGATTTTTTTGGGAGATTTCTGAAAAAGTCCAGAAATCTCTGATCACACAGATTACAACCACGATTACACAGATTTAAAACGCGTTGGAAATAAGTAAGAGATCGGTGTAATCTTTTTTTTCAAATCAGCGTAATTAGGGTCTTCCACTTTTCGCTGGAGGACCCTCAAAAAAGAATTGACATCGAACGAATGTTATACTAATGTATGTGAAAAATTTAACTGGTTATGACAAATCTCAAATCGACCTTTACAAGCCGCTGATAACAAAAAACAATATGGAACAACCTTAAATAGGGGGAGGGGCTTATGGAGATAAAAGCGATCGGAGTATTGGGTGCAGGGACCATGGGAAATGGGATTGCCCAAGTGGCAGCGCAGGCAGGGTATCACGTGGTGATGAGGGATATTGAGGACCGTTTTGTTGAGAACGGCCTCAAAGCCATCGACAAGTTCCTTTCAAAAAGTGTCGAAAAAGGGAAAATGGCCGAAGACCAGAAGAAAGGCATCCTCGGCCGAATTAAGCCAACGACACGGATGGAAGATCTGATGGAGGTTGATTTCGTCATTGAAGCCATCTTTGAAGATCTGGAATTGAAAAAGAATGTCTTCAAACAACTGGATGAATTGACGCAGTCCCATGTCATCCTCGCCACCAACACGTCTTCGATGTCGGTGACCGAAATCGCCGTGGCCACCAAGCGACCTGAAAAAGTGGCCGGGATGCACTTTTTCAACCCCGCACCTCTCATGAAGCTGGTGGAGGTCATCCGTGGGTATGACACCAGCAATGAAACCGTCACGGCGGTCATGGAAATGGCAAAAAAACTGGGGAAAGAACCCGTCGAAGTAAAGAAGGATACGCCTGGATTCATCGTTAATCGCCTCTTGATGCCTCATTTCGTAGAAGCGGTCAAGATGGCAGAGGAAGGGATCGCCAGCATCGAGGACATTGATAAAGCGGTGAAGCTTGGGCTAAACTACCCCATGGGACCGTTCGAGCTCATGGACCTGACCGGCATCGATATCGGCCTCCATGTGATCGAGTATCTGTACAGAGAATTAAACAAGGAGAGCAAATGGTCTGCTCCGACGCTGATGAAATCAATGGTTCGAGCCGGAAAACTGGGAAGAAAGACCCGAGGGGGTTGGTACAAATATTAAACGTGTTGAAAAATCCTCCTAATCCCACCTTTGCTAAAGGGGGAGCGGGAGAATTGACCTAAGGGGAGGAAAGTCATGACTACACTCAACAAGGCATTTATTCCGTACAAAGGCTACTACTCTTCGCCATTCTGCCGCTGGCAGGGAAGTCTGGCCAATGAAAACGCGGTTGTTCTCGGAGGGACGACTGCCAGTCGATGGTTTAAGAGCAGGAAGATTGATCCCACCATCGTCGACTACCTCTATTTAGGAATCACCGTACCGCAGCATCATTCCTTTTATGGACACACATGGGCTGCGTCTTTGCTATGTGAAGGGGCCAAGGACCTTCCTGCTCTTTATGTCCATCAGGCCTGTACCACCTCAACGACCTGCATCTACCTCGCTGCTCAGAGCATAGAACTAGGGGCTTACGAAACAGGATTTGCCCTGATAACCGACCGCTGCTCCAACGGTCCTCATTTGGTTTACCCTAACCCTCTCAATCCGGGTGCGGCATCTGATGGCGAAAACTGGGTCACGGATAATTTCGATAAGGATCCCTGGCCCGGTCTTAAGATGATCCAGACTGCTGAAAATGTGGCTAAGGAAATAGGAACGACCAAGGAGGAGTGCGATGCCGTTGCCTTAAGGAGATATCACCAGTACCTTGATGCCCTGGCAAATGAGAGGGCTTTTCAAAAAAGGTATATGTTTCCCGTCGAAGTGAGGGCCGGGAAAAAGGGGACCAAAATGGTTGAGGAAGACGAGGGAATCACTCCAAGCACAGCCGAAGGTTTGGCTAAACTTCGTCCTGTCGAGCCAGGAGGGGTTCATACCTATGGAGCCCAAACCCATCCCGCGGACGGAAACGTTGGGATCATCATCACCACTCGGGATAAAGCCAAAGCACTGAGCGGAGATCCAAAGATAGAGATTCAAATCCTATCCTACGGTTTTTCAAGGGCGAAAAAGGGTTATATGGCTGCAGCTCCTGTCCCCGCTGCGGAGATGGCCCTCCGGGATGCAGGAATAAAAGTGAAGGACTTGAAGGCTATTAAGACTCATAACCCTTTTGCTGTCAACGACATCAACATGGCCAGGAAGATGGGATTCGATGTCAATTGGATGAATAATTATGGAAGTTCCATGATCTTCGGACATCCCCAGGGACCGACAGCCGGAAGGTTGATCGCCGAACTTCTTGAAGAAGTTGTTATTCTCGGTGGAGGTTACGGTCTTTGGGCTGGTTGTGCTGCAGGGGATATAGGAGCAGCCGTGGTACTTAAGATAGGGTAGTTAGGTGAAGCAAGGCTCTCTGCTGAACAGGGGGGAAGGATCTTTCATTGAGAGCCCTGATTTGACAAATAACAATAATTCGTTCATTATTTCTTTGGCGTCTAGCCCCCTTCAACCTTAAATGATCGGGAAACCTGTCGCCCGCTCTGTGAACAGCAGGGAAAGAAGAATTCCATATATAGGGGACTGCAATGAAATTTAAACCGATATTCCTTTCTTTTATCATCATCACTCTCCTTGTCTCCTCCCCTCCTTCATCCATTCCACAGACAAAGGAGTCCGGGAAGATCTACCAGGTTGCTATCCTGCCATTTCTGATTCACAGCCAGGAGAATCTCGATTACCTTCGGCAGGGCATTTATGACATCCTCTCCTCCAGGATATCATCGGAAGGGGAGATTGTTGTCATTGACAGATCTGTTGTGGAACGGGCCCTGTATGAGGAGAGACCGATGCGTCTCGATGAGGCGGTGGCAAAGAGGATTGGCCAGAGAACGGGTGCGGACTATGTCGTTCTGGGGAGTATTACCAAGATCGGGGAATATATCAGTCTGGATGCCCGCCTTGTCAGCGTCACTGAGGAGAAGCCTCCCCTGGGTGCCTATACCCAGCACAAGGGCATTGAGGATGTGATGGTGAAGATCGGGGACTTCGCACAGGACATCGGATATAAAATCACGGGCCGCCGTGCCCCGGTGTCCCGCCCCGGTGAGCAGAGACAGGCCTACATCGAAAGAAGAAGGCCTGAGGATAAGGCCCTTAAGAAGAGTCAGGAGTTCAGCTTCGAAATCAAGGGCCTCGATATCGGCGATGTGGACGGGGATAAAAAGAATGAAATTGTTGTCATGGATAGACATAATCTTTATGTCTTCAGATATGACGGGGAGAAAATGGCCCTCTTTCAGAAAATCCAAGAGGGGACGGAACATAACTTTCTTAGCCTCGACGTGGCCGATGTGAACCGGAATGGCGTTGCTGAAATAATTGTCACCTCGGTGATTGAAGACAACCTTCAATCCTTCATCGTAGAATTCGAAAATGGGAAGTTTAGAAAGGTGATGGACAGAGCAAACTGGTACTTTCGGGTCACAGAACCATCCAAGAACGAACCTATCCTCATGGGACAGAGGATGGGGTCTGAGGGCCTTTTCGTAGGCCGCATCTATCAATTCATCTGGAAGAAAAATACCTTTAAAAGAGGTCCCAAGATGTCTCTTCCAAAAGACGTCTGGGTCTTTGGCCTCTCTCTTGCCGATCTCCGGAAAACAGGAAAGCCTGATGTCGTTTATCTCGACGATGGGGAACTGTTGACCATTTACGATCAAAAAGGAAAACTCATTTGGAGTAGCCGGGCGAGGTATGGAGGGTCGAGCAATTTCTACGACACATTGAAAAAGAAATACGACGCTTACCGCCCCCAGGATTCACCACCCTACAGGGTGTATGTCCCCGGAAGGATCGTGACCAGGGATTTGGATGGAGACGGGGTTCCCGAAATAACGGTCAACAGTAACGGCCTCGCCATGGGAAAAATCTTCGAAAGGATAAAAATTTACGATAGCGGAGAAATGTATAACTTGATCTGGGAAGAGAACGAATTAGTCACCAACTGGAAGACGAGAGAGATTAATGGTTATATTCCCGATTTCCAGGTCAAAGACGCCGACAATGATGGAGAGACAGATCTCGTCGTGGCCGTCATCCCTTTCCAGGGAGGAACGACAGGGATGTTTGAGACAACTTGGAAGAGCCACATTCAATTTTATAGGATCTATTAGGGCCCGGATCTTTCTCCGGGACTCCCGGGCGCTTTTTCCTGGCCCCTTTCATAAGATCGGGACCCTGGGGAAAAAAAATGCTTGACAACTTTTTTTGAGGGTGGTATAGGAAGTAAAAATCCAATTAAATCAGGCAATTTTTCTTTACTTTAGGTAGAAGGGAGGTGAACAATTTCCGATCGGAAGGAGGTGAAATCAGTCTTTACGGTAGTGGGTTGTGTTAGTGAAGCGTGTTTGCGAACAGTAAAATTATTAAATAGCCAGCCTGAAAAAATGAGGACGGCAACACAATCACCGACACCAAAAAATTGAGGAGGAAAAGATATGAAAAAATTTCTTGTGCTAAGCGTTATCTCACTTCTCATCCTGGCTTTTGGCATGACAGCCTACGCCCAGGAAAAGAAACCAGTCTTAGAGTTCAAAGCATCTGGATGGATCGACATTGTGACAGAGTTGTGGAAGAACGCTGTTCAGGGAAGCTACGGTCCTGAGGGAAGCATCCCCGCTGCCGGTGCTGGACAGCTCAATAAGACGGCCGGCTACTTTGAAAGCCGCGCCCGCCTCAAATTCGATGCTAAGTACGGAAAAGCAATGAGCGGGACGATCTATTTCGAAATGGACGCCGCCCGATGGGGTTCCAATGGCTCTGGAAGAAACAATTATGGCGCTTGGAACGCCGACCAGACCGGGGTGGAAATCAAGAACATCTACTTCGACTTTGCTGTTCCCTACTACGGAATCCCCGTCCCCACAACCTTCAGGGTTGGTCTCCAACCCCTCAGCATTCGGAATCACATGTTAGTCTATACCGACGGTATGGGGATCACCGTGGGCGCGAAGATCGCTGATATGGTGACGCTATCACCATTCTGGTTCTTGCCCCAAGAGGGCCAGGATCTTAACAGTGACGATGTCAATGTCTATGGAATGCAATACTCGCTACCGATCGGCACAATGAAGACCGGCGGCTACTGGATGTACTGGAACATGAACCTCTATCCGATCCGCAATGTGCCCGCCTATGGTACCAGAGGAGATTACAAATCAGACATGCACTGGTTTGGAGTGTGGGCAGACGGGAAGCTAGGCCCCATCAATCTTAAGACGGACTTTATCTATGATTGGGGCAATGTGCACGCACGCGATCCCGTCGCTGAGGGGCATCACAGGGTCAAATTGTCGGGATATGCTCTCTACGCCAATTTCGATTTCCCCTGGGAAAAATTCAATTTCGGAGGAACAGTCATGTGGACCTCGCCGGCTGACGCAGACGAAACTACTGGTGGCCAGGTTGGTGCCTCAAGTTCTGGTGCGCCGGGTACAGAGGTTGCAGCTACCAGTCTAGATCCTACTGTTTTTAAGCCCGTCAGAAGAGTGGGGACTTTCGTTGTGCCTCCGGGGTCAGAATCTGGAGCTATCTTTGGGGAAGGCCTGGTTTTCTACAGCTCCTGGGTGAACCGGGGCAACACAGGCATTGGCAACACGATCAATGTCAATGGGCTCGGCAGAGGCCCAGTTGGCGGCACATACATGATCAAGGCCTACACAAGCTATAAATTCCATCCTGACCACAAAGTCACTTTTGCCGGCATGTACATCGGCGACAATGTGACCCACGGAGACCTTTTTGGTTCCTATGTAACGGATAACCTTCGCCTCAGGGACAAGGACACCATCGGTGTCGAAATCGATCTCATCTGGGAATGGAATATCTATGACAAACTAAAGTATTCCATCGGGGCTGGCTACATGTGGCCTGGAACCGCAATAAAGTACCAGACTATTAGCGCCACCCAGATAAATCAGAAAGTCAACACCCCGTGGATTCTCTGCTCCCAGCTGATGTACAGCTTCTAAGCAGCAAATGATCAAAAAAGCGGTCCTGAGCACAGGCGAAGGGCCGCTTTTTTTTACCTTTTTTGCCTCTCATCTTGACAACTTGACCAAAATTGGTAATATAACAGCCATTACCCTTCCCAATAAGTCTGGAGAGAAAGACCTTCATGGTTCGGAAAAGAAAACATTTTCTGAAATGGCTTCTTGTATTTTTGACAGCATCACTACTTCTTCTGACCTCGTGCTCTTTTTTCGGAAAGAAGGAGAAAAAGGGAGACACCACTGAAGGGAAGGTGGTAACCATAGAGGGAATGGAAAAGACCAAGGGCTCTAAATCTCCAAAGACAGAGCCGCCTTCCTCTAAGAGACAACCTGACGCATCCGCTCCTCCAAAGACGGAAAAAGAGACTACCGTCGCCTCCTTACCGTCCAGGCCTCTCTACAGCCCTCCCCTCCCCTTCTTCCAGTTAGGATTCAAAAAAAAGGTGGCCATCCTCAACTTTGAGAACAGGACGACCTATCAGGAAGAGAGGGTTGGAGAGGTAGTGACTAAAAAGCTGTCGGACAGGCTCGAATCGTCTCAGAGAGTTGTGACGGTGGATCGCATCGTTGTCTCGGAGATGTTAAAAAGAGAGGGGTTCCAATTCGAAACCCTGATGGACCCATCGGTGATGAAGCGAGCCCAACAAACCCTGGGAATTCAGGCCTTCACCTTTGGAACCGTCCATGACCTGAGCCTCCTCACGTCGAAAACCTCTGAGACCTCCGAAGAAGAGGTCACCTCGGCGACGGTCAAACTGGAGATTCGTCTCATTGATGCTTCGACCGGAAATTTGCTGAAGACTTTCATCGGACGAAGCCCCATCTTTGGCACCAGGGAGTCGGGGGAAAACAGTAAGAGCAAAGCCGTTTCTAAAGCCATTGACCTCAGTCTCGACGACATCTTGGATGGATTCCTTCGCCAACTCGATCTTCTGGAGTGGACCACTACGATTGCCAAAGTGGAAAAGGATGACCTCTACCTGAACGCCGGCAAATTATCTGGCCTGAGAGTTGGGGACACCTTGGAAGTGTTCGAACCCGGAAAGGAGATCATCAATCCGGTTACTCATTTCTCCCTGGGTTGGACAACAGGTCCGTTGAAAGGAGTGATTAAGGTCACCGACCTTTTCGGAGTGGATGCGGCCGTCGGAAGAGTGGTTCAGGGCCAGGGCTTCAGCTCAAATGATATCGTCAAAACAACGATGAAATAGGCAGACTCCCTCTGAACGTGGCACGAAAGAATGGGCGCCATCGATCCTACACGACAGTTTCCTCACCGGTTTCCCATCTTTTTTCTGATCATCTCCTTTAGGTAAATCATTGATTCATGACGGGGATCGAGGGCCAGTGCACGGTCGGCGGCTCGATCGGCTTCACCGTACATCCCCCTTTTGAAGTAGAGACTCGCCAAGAGGCTGAAGGTCTGTGCTGTCGGCTGTAACTCAACCGCTTTTTGCGCCAATTGGAGCGCCCTCGGCATTTCCATTTCATTCTCCCCTAAGATCATTGCCAAATCAAAATAGGCCGGAAAAAAATTCCGGTCGATGTGAATGATCTCCTCATACACCGGGATCGCCTCGACAAATTGCTTCTTCATGATATAGGATCGCGCAAGATAATAACGGGCCCACAGGTTTCTGGGGTCGGCTCTTATGGCACGCTGAAAGGATTGTATGGCATCCTCTATCCTTCCCTGCATCAGGTAACCCTTCCCGAGATTGCTGTAGCCCATGGCATAAGAAGGATCGATTCTCACCGATTTCTTGAATTCATCGATGGCCTCTGCCTCCCGGCCCATTCTTGCAAAAAGGGTTCCAAGGTTATTATGGGCCTCCTTAAGTGAAGGGTTCATCTCAACAGCCTTCTTCAAAGATTGAATCGCCCGTTCAAGGTCTCCCTGAGCCACATAGAGGAGGCCCAAGTTTTGATAGGCCTTTGCGAAGTAGGGGTTTAGCTTCAATGCACGGCTATAGGCCTCCTCTTCTTTCCCGAACTGTTTTTGTCTAGAGTAAACGACACCGAGGTTGAAATGGATGAGATAGAAATCTGGACAAAGGTTGATGAAGGTTTGATAATGGCCTGCGGCTTTCTCCAGCTTCCCCAGTTGGGAGGAACAAAAGCCTGCTTCGTAGATTCCTTTTAAATAGCGCGGATTTCTGACAAGGACTTTTTCTTGAAGGGCAAGGGCCTCCTCGTACATCCTTTTATTCACAAGATAGTCCGCATCGAAAGGCAGAGCATGACTATAAATTGGATCCAGGGCGATGGCTTGAGCAAGTGCCATGGAGGCCTCATCAACCTTTCCTGAAAGGCGATAAATCATCCCAAGTCCGTAATGAAGAGAGGCATCTTTGGGGTTCAGGGTTAGTGCCTTCTGGAACTCCTGAGCCGCCTCTTCGTACATTTTCTTGGATCGAAAGACATGACCCGCCCTTTTGTGTCTACGGATTTGAACTAAATGAGGAGACCTATCTTCTGAACGCCTAAAGAGATCCGCCAGATCGTCTCCCAGGAATCTATATTCCAGGGGGAGGTAGCCCCCTTTCACCGAATAGCAGATGGAAATGATATCCGACCGAACCCCTTTGGCCTTAAGAAGAGCGACCAGTTCCTCCGGCCAAATGCTGGGCACCCCAACCCTCCCCTCGACCATGGGCGGATCAAAATAGTCGACATCGATATCAAGAATGACGGTTCCCTTGAAAGAAGGTAAATCAAACAATTTGCAGACGGTGAGAGGGACCCCGTAGATTTCTCCTTTGATCACACCTTCTTGAACTCTGAACGATTCGAGATCCTCGATGGACACTCGGCCTAGTGTCTCTATCAGATGATTCTTGAATTGCTTCAACAAGGGTTCTTCGCTAAGGAGCGCATCCGGCAGGACCCAGTAGAGTTCCTTGACCATTCCCTCACGAATCGCCGGATAGAGATAATTCATGATCGATAGAGGTTTCAACGATCTTTCTTCGAAATGGAGAGGGTCAAGTTGAAGTCGCTTTATCTCCTCTTCCGTTCTCGCATCGAAGATCCTCTTCAGGTCAGAGTCTGACATCCATTCCAAATCAATATGACCATCTATATGGACGACGGTTCTTTGCTTCACCTTTGCCCGCCTCCACGCAATGAAACTATCCGAATGGTCCTCCATGATGACAGGAGAGATAGGTTCCTCACCGATGGATTTACCCTGTAAAGGCTCAGAGGCCGGCGCAAGGGTATAGGAAGTGAAAACTCCTGCTGCAAGGAGGAAAAATCCTACAAAATTTCTCAATGATCTCAACCGAGCCCTTCCTCTCATTTTTCGCCCTAGTTTCATTCCGAATCGGTGAACCTCAAAGGGGAAGCCTTTTGAAGTCTAACATAAAATTGCTTCGGAACAAACCACCTCATTTCTATCGTAAGCGTCTTTTTCTCCGTGATGAAGATCTAACCCCGGACAAAGATAGGCCGGTTGAGAAAGTTTAGACCTGCCCGCCCGATTTTAGTAACTTTCAACATAGAAGAAGGTGTCAAAAAATTAAACTTTTGGAAAAAACGATCATTCGCCCGCAAGGACGGGTCTCTTGGAGAAACTTTAGACCTGCCTGCGCGTAGCCGCTCCCGCCTACGCGAAGCCCTCGCTTCAGCGGGCG
>Ga0209427_10009603_pt1 | contig 10773 bp, 12 predicted proteins | sample DeeMarSWOR136_30_FD_187465 | JGI IMG/M metagenome (GOLD analysis project Ga0209427, IMG submission 187465) | Marine sediment microbial communities from White Oak River estuary, North Carolina - WOR-1-36_30 (SPAdes) (version 2) | ecosystem: Environmental > Aquatic > Marine > Intertidal zone >...
AAGGCTCCTGTTAAGAGTGGAACGTTCAGGCTGGTTATAGTGTGTCTACCCGGACCAAAAACGTCGTAGGCTTTTCCGTCACGGAAGAAAACACCCCACTGATTTTCCTTAACGATAACTTGGCTTCCATATTTTAAGGAGAGTTTGGGAAATCTGTAAGCTATGTCCTCAGGACCTCCGAAATCCCAAGCTACCTTTTCTATGATTGGCATTTTCCTTTCCCTTCTAAATTTCTAAAGGTCTAAACTGTTTTTCTCTTTCATGCCATTTATCCTCAAAGGCAAGTAATAAGCCTTTTATCTTCTTTACTTCGGCGGATACGTTGGTCCAATTTTCAGCTTCCGCTTCGCTGTAAGTCTTGTTCACAGCATCCTTCATGCTTTCAACGTCTTTGCTCAAAGCTTGGTCGTAGTTGAAAACTCGAGCAAGTTCTTTTTCTCGTATATGCCCCTTTCTGTCCATGAGACTGGCGTAACCGTAGTCTGCGTGTCTCACTTTCTCCACGACACGGTCCAATACTTGGATAACTTTTTTGAAGTCACTGCTTGAAGCTGTAAGATTCGCATCCAAGGCTGCTAAGTAAATATCTTCCCATACGTGACGCATGTCGCGGAGGTCTGCATAATATAGGTCTCGAAGTTTCTTATCCAGTTCCCTCAGATCTTCTTTGGTTCCATATCCTAACGTAAAGAAGTTTTGAATTTGGGAGAAGATTCCTTGCTTGTTTTTCACCTTCTCGATCGTTTCCCGCTCTGCCATTCGTCAACCCTCTTTCATGTCATACAACTGACCTGAACTTAACTGAATTTAATCTTATTATATAAACGATTCCCAGCGTTACATATCCGAAAGTATAAATACAAATGCAATTATCCAGAATAATGATCAAACCAGCAAAGAGATGACGAACTGTGGGTTTTTTAGACATGTTCAAAAAGCCAAAAGCCAGCGTTTCATTAACACTTCCAAAAAGCACTTTTGAATTGGGAGAAGATTTGAAAGGCACAATCACCGTGTCATGCCAAGACGAATTTGACGCAACCGAGATAAGAGCCGAACTTCGATGCATCGAGAAAAAAGAAAAAGAAAAATGGGTATACAACCCCAGAGAGAAGCGCGACGTGCGACGCACCTACACCGAGAGAAACACACTTGTTTCCGTTGATCCGAAAGCGAGCGGCAGACTGCACATGCTACCTGGCTTCAAAAAAACGTTTCCCATCGAAGTTAACATTCCTGCTGGCGGAATAGAATCCTTTTACGACAACAAGTCAAGCGTTACTTGGTTCATTAAAGGAGTCGTGGGAATCAAAGGACGCCCTGACGTAACCAGCGGAACGATAAAACTTCGTGTGATTAAACCCTCAGCAGCACCAACAGTTGCAAAAGTAGTCACGGTATCCTGCCAGTACTGTGGAGCCCAAGTGCCTGAAACGGCAACGAAGTGCCCAACATGTGGCGCGTCCAATTTTAAACCACAAGAATCCTCAGGATAACAAAATGCGAATTTCCCTCTTTTTGTTTTTGATATGCAAGTAGCTCAGTACTTTTCTCAGAGTCATATTTTTACAAATCTTAGCGATTATGGTGTATCAATAATTTTGCAGTACTGTTATTTTCGCCATGCTCGAATTCCCACGGCTGCAACCAAGATTCCGATTATTAGCAACAATGCCGGAAGAAGATATTCAACAAGTAATGCACGAACAGAGAGTAGCCACACTGTGCCAAGGGTTGCTAATAAGATTCCCACAGAAAAAGCGTTGAAAGCTCCGCCTCCATATTGTTCTGGGCTGATTGCACGTATTCCGGAGAGAATTATAATCCAAAAGCCAAAGAGAATCAAGGTAAGTGAAAATACTTCGGATATGTCGACGAGAATTTTGGTGACGAAAGCAGTTGCGGACACAGCTAAAACTACGATTAAAATGCCGAGTGAAAGGACGCCTACAGGTCTCTTCGGCATAAAACCTCACGATCTTTTATTTTCCATGGTTTGGCTATAAAAGCTTTCATTAGAAAGTGAAAACACTCGAACTTTTATGCGCGCACTGGTTAACATAAATTTTCAGAACGTTCACGTGAATGGCGGGAGATATTCAGTTTTTCTCAACATCAACTCATCGTCTCTTGAACCCGACTCCAAACTTTTCTAACAAATCCTTCAGACACACGATCTGCTTGAGAATATCGTTGTAAGTAATAACCTCGACAAGGGGATGTTGGTTCCTTATTTTAACCAAGTCTTCCTTCTCTATGTTTTTGCCTAATCCAATAAGGACCAGAATATTTAGTTTATATACGGATAAGTGATATTTCTTCTTTATCCATTTTTTATGTCTAGGGTCATTGAAATACTCTCTATATTCACACACTTGGGCAATTGCTTCGTAGACATCGGTTGTGAACCCTCTCCTTTCTGTCTTACCACGTAATATTTTCTTTTTCGGTAATTTTATGTCAAGAATGTCGCAGAAACAATCTGTGACGCGTTCCAAGAGGAAATCTGGGCGTAAATCTTTACCACGCGTTCTTTTCAAAAGTATCTGAGGAAACAATGTTCTATACTTGGTTCCAAATGTTAAGAATTCGGGGTTTTTTTCAAAGAATTTTTGTAGTTCATGCTCTTTTAGTTTTGGTTTAGATATTAAGACTTGGAATTCTTCAATTTTTTTCGATATAATTTTGAGTGCAAGTGCTCTTTCTGGTTGTTCTGGGAATTGGTGCACTTGAAGATTTGCAAGACTTAGATACCAGTTGAAAACTTCAATTGCACGTTTCTCTGCCTGTTTAAGTTTAAAGTCTTCTGCCGAGTTGCTCCCGAATATCCATAAACCGCCTTTGACTGCTTTAACAGAAGGCTTTCCATCGAGGACTGCTCCAAATTGAATATCATAAAAAAATACGGCACCGCCAACCGAAACCTATGCAAAAGCTTCCAGTGGCGATACCAGTTTGAGTATTGTACCCTCAGCTTTCTCTACGTATTTTTCAAAGAATTCCTTGGTGTATATCCCCATTCTTCCAAAGGAAACATTTTTGCCACTAATAGCGAATGCTATGTTTTTTGTGGATTTTTGAGGCAGAACCACATTTTCAATCCTTTGGTCTACTCTAAGAATTCCAAGAGACCACTGACTTGGCTCTTCGACAAACTCGATTGCTAATCCATGGACGTTAGAAATAATTCCGACAATCTTATGAGGTCTAATCAGAACGTGTGGAAATACCTTCCGTTTATTTTTTTGAGAAAATTCTGAGGTCAGTTGGCTTAGCTTGCCCAAGTATCCTTCAATAAATTTCTGGAATTGAACCTCAGAAATGAGCATAATAACCAGTTTTTGATATGTTACTGGTCTATTTAAAAGGTCTACTCTGCAAGACTGATGCGCGCGAATTACATTAGAGAAGACCAAACTTTGTTGCGGGAATGTCTCCTTTAATGATTGCTCCAGTGGCGCCGTCTAGAAGGATGTTGTATCGTTCGCCTTTGTATTCGTAAACAATGAACCATACTGGTGCATGTAGGTAAACAGAATCGCCTATGGAAAAATCGTTTTTCATCTCTATAATTCTGTCCACATCTTGCTTTGCCAGAAACTGATGATGGCCTTCAATTTGTTGTTTAGCAAGCTCTACAGCTTCTCGCTCTTCCATTTCGCTGTTCAATACCTTTGCAAAACCTTCAATCTTCCGAAAATCGTAAGCAACTTTTCCTTCCAGCGGAACATCATATTCTCTTGTTGGAAACTCAGCGGCTTTCCTCGCTAAAACCAGCCAATCGTATTTCTTCTCTATTTTTCCTTCCTTCACAATTGGAGGAGCTATCCTTTCGAAAATTCCCTTGTACGTACTGGTGGCGGTGGCTGGAACAACCCAGAACGGAAGATATATCAAGCTTTTCTCCACAATCTTCGAAGCTCTAGCCAAGTCCTTAGGCTTTAGAAAGCCAGATCTCATCCAGTCACGCACAAGCTTCTCGACTTGATTAGAGTCGTACTCATTGAGAATTATAGAGTGTTCGAGAGTGAAAGCTTTACCTGTTTCTATGACACTTGTAAAACCACAGTATCGACAGGTGGCAATAATTTCGCCAGGGTTAAATGAGATAGGAGCACCGCAGTTAGGACATCGAATTTCTTGAATCACCGACATGGTAAACACTTCAATTGCAATATTTGTTTGTGGAAGTTCAACATGAATTTTTCCATTTTATAGAAAAAAAGATATTATGATAAGATCGAATACGTAAAACTCTGACAAATAGAATAGATATTATCCGATTTTAAACTTTTTAGTCCTTACACGCTGTGTAGGTCATTTTTAATTTTTGCTTGATTCTCTTTCGATTTTCCTAATTGTGCGACGATATTAGATCCATTGTCTGAATCTTTGATGCCAAGTCATACGTTTGCGTTTTTTAGAAATGGAACAAAAGCTATCCACTATTCTGAAACAGAATATGCTTGCTGAGGATTAACTCTTTTCTATTCACACATGTTTTCTTGTTAAGATTTAAATTGTTGATATATTAAAGCTATAATCTTAAGGGATATAATATGGTTCGTACTAGGTTGTTCAGAAAGATTTTCCCTCACGCCAAGTGGAGATGTCTACAATGCTACGCCTTCCAAGAAACTCATCTTCTGAAACCAAAAGGCTGGGTGAAGAAAAAGACTAAGGATGGAAATTCTCTTATCTTCTGCAGCCAGAAATGTAAGGAAGAATGGTTTAGTGAAAGCACGCAAAAAACTGTAGCTTAACCACGCAACTTGGACGCGGTTAAGGCATACAATTCAGAAAAAATAAAAGCTTGTTGGTGGAGAGAGATATCTTCAGCTTAATACCTAAAGCTTGTTCTTTATTTCAGCTACACAATCTACGAAACTGTAACTTCCTTTACCTTGACATCGAACTCTCAAGCATGAAGATAGCTTTTGCATAGTTATCTTCTGTGCCACCTGTGCGCCTGAACCGAGAAACTCTTCGAATTCTCTAATGAAGACCTCTAATTTTTCTGAAATTTCTTCTCGCTTTAACGAGTGATTCCTTTCCAAATGATTGTAGATGACTGACGTGACGGCTTCTCTGAAGATGTGTTTCAGTTCTTCATCTATGATCTTGAGAAGTTTGTTGAAGTTTTCTTTGGCGTTCATTGTTGACTCTCCATAATGTGTTTTCAGCTTTAGATTCAGACAGTTTAATGATTTGCAAGTGCTCTTTTCGGTAGCTTATGTGGTTGCTGAAGAGGCTTCTTAAGCCTGATGTAACTCTTGGGTCATGAGCGTCTGGATTAAATAAAAATAGGGAAGTTGAATTCGTCGAGGCCAACATTTCAAGTGCATAACGCACGAATTGGTAAGTTTTCTGTAAACCAACCGATAAGATCAAGCTGGACAAACTGTCAAAAATCATGTTCAGATTGCCTTGAGGGAGTGATTCTAGCGTTTTGTCTAGTGCGTCAAGCAGTAGAGAGGTGTTGTTTGCGGGCAATAGAATTGCGTTCATTTGGGCATCTACTTGAGGAATCGAGACGCTTTGTGTCAAAAATATGACTTTGAGTGCTTTTTGGTTGCCTAGAACAGAATAGATGGCACTGCCTTTGTGTGTGAAAAGTGCTACCGGCTCGGTGTTGGCTAAGGCTTCAGTTGCGAAATTTCCGATGATTTTCTCATAGTCAGATGAGGGGTCGAAATCAAGCAGTATGTGTCTTCCAGTAATCTGTCGGTGGGTTAGTTCCAGCGCCTTTGAGAATGTATTCGTCTGCGTGATAAGATCGATTGGATGGACTGAACGTAACGATACATGCATCTGCAAGTTGGTTAGTCGGCTAAGAAGTTCTTTGTTTATTTTTTCTGAGTTAACAGCAAATAGCTCGATCACATGTTCATCTATGTAGGTTTTCCATCTTTTGTCACTAAGATATTCAATGTACTTGTCTCCTTTTCCTTCGAGAAATGAGAAGTCGCCAAGGTCTACAAAGTCTATTAGTCTGGTATAACCTTTCTTTAACGAATCTGCTTTGAGTTCGTTTAAAGACTTGGCTGCTTTTTCTCCATCAAATACTCCATCTGAGAAATAAAACTGGGACAAAGTCGTCAAAACAAGGGAGCCATCTTTCTCACGTTTTTCGACATCAATACTATTTTCTTTCAGCTTCTTCCTAACCGCCTCATCTTCGTTGACTGGATACTTGTAGATGACTCTGTTTCCACTGGCTAATCCTTCCCAAATTAAGGTTGAAAACTGATTCATCTTATCTATCTCAGATTCGTAGGTTAAAAGAATGCTCTCGCCTCCGCTAAAAGGGGCAGATTGACGTAACTTCTCGAAGAAGCCTTCTAAAGTGTTTGTCCTTTTGAAAAAATGAGCTATGATACTGAAGAAAAGCAATTGGAAAAGATATCCGATAGAAACCGTCTCGACTTTCAGTGACCGCAAGTAGCCATGGTACGTCATAACGACAAAACCTACGCCAGCCCAGCACAACCCAAGCCACTTCAAAGCACTCGCCAGTTTTTTTTCCCTGTACTTACGACCGGCAAGATAAAATAACGTGCAAGGATACGCTATAAAAGTGACAAGAACTATCGTTAAAGAGACCAAGTACCACCATTCCATTACTGGATTATAGACCAGTTTCCCCCAAAAATTTCTGACCAGTTGCGTCTGCCAAGGAGTAAAAAACCAAGCTATAATCAAGATGGTAATCGTATATCCTTTGTATATAGCTGAGAAAACATTCAACTTTAAACGGAAAAAAGTTTTTAAATGAACTTTTTCTCTGCTCCTTTTAAAAAGTGTTAATGCAGCGTGCTCCACTGCTATTGCAGTGATTAAAACTGCTGAAACGCCGCCAATCGATGTAAAAAGGACCACTTCTTCTGATCTGACGAAAAAGTTCTTAATTAGATCAAAAAGGGCTAAACTCGCAATAGACAGAAATCCTATAACGAAAAGTATCTTAACTGATTTGAAGTAAGATCCTTTCTGACGGAGAAGAAAAACGGTCAAGGCTCCCAATGCCAGTAAAACTGCGATGTAAAAAATCAGCTCTATCATCGGGATTTCCCGGAGAACCATCTCATGTCATAGAGAACGACACGATTTCTAATCCTTTTCCACCTATTATAACCTCATGATATTTCTTGCTATGATTAGTTCCCCTCATCTTACGTATCAAAAACCTGGTTTTAAGCTCCCCATCATGAATCATACTTTCCAGCGTAATAACAGAGTCAGCAATGAACTCTTCCATCCCAAGCCCAAGCGTATCGAGACCAGTGGGCACGCTGCAGGTCATAATAGTGGTGCAACCAAGCTTTTTCAGTATCTTGTAGAAAAGATGCATAAGCGTTCTGTACTCAAACTTCTGTTCACAAGCGCTAAGAAAAGCAGTTAACGAATCGATGACTAGTCTCTGGGCGCCAATCTCTCTCAACGCATTTAGGATAAACTCTATGTTGGCGCTTAATCCTGCGCCTTTTATGGCTTCTAGGTCAAGAACTTTTATCAGTCCTTCACTCTCAAGTTTCTCCAAGTCAAATCCAAACCCAAGCAGGTTTCTTTTCAAGGTCTTAGCGTCTTCCTCAAAGGTGACGAAGACACCTTTTTCACCGTATTTGTTGGCGCCTTCACAGATGAACTGAGTGGAGAAAATTGTTTTGCCACTACCCGTGTTACCCGCCAAAAGGATAGTGTCTCCCTTAAGGAAACCATTTTCCACCAGCGTATCCAATCCACTAACACCAGTCTTAACGCGTTCAGCATTAGTTAGATGCTTCATTTTTTTCATTGGCATATTTATTTCACATCACTAGTTGTATAGTTGTTCAGTGGTTACACGTTATAATTTGTTATGAAACGAAAATACAGATTACAGATAGTTTTTCCACATTTCCAGTGCATTTTCACTTTCGCTTTCTAAAGAACAGCAAAGAATCTTTTTGGCAAACATATTCAAAGCCTACTTCAAGCAACCCTTGAATTTCCTCGGGTATTCTAACCGCCTCAACTGTGAACTCATCAGAGCCAGTTTTGAACAATTTTTTTCCATGTTGCATGTATAGTAAAGTTGTATTCAAGTCTCTGTGTCCCAAAAATTCTTTCACAAGTGGATCTTCTGTTTCATGATACAGCATTATTGCTTTCCAATGTCTAAACGTGTTGAAGCCTATTTTGCGTGTTCTGTTATCTGACATTTATCCTAAGCTGTTTATGAAGCCAATCTCTATTAGGGCCGCAACAAGGAATATTCCATAGATACCAACCAAGTCTTTCATGGTCATGGTTCTGCTTAGGCTTTTTCTTATTGTCAAGTATATCCCATATCCTTCGATTATCCCGATTGGTGTACTTACCAGAAAAATTATGGGAAGAGCTTCAATGATGATTCTCCCGAAAAAGAGATTAGCTCCTCTCAGAATACTCAAAAAAAGAACTGTAAGAGCGAAGACAACGGCAAAGGTTTGGGGATGATCAATCACAACATTCGCATACTTCTCCCTCTTGAAGAAACCTAGAATCACTAGATCAACGTAAAACGTCATACCCAACAAGATTAGAGAGACCACCATTACGTTATTTATGAAAATTATTGAAAAAACCAAAAGCGGATTTTGAAATGGGGTACCTAATGTATTGAAAAAAACAGCGTTTGTGATGTAAGACAACATCAATAGGATTAGAAAAGCTAGACCTAATAAAACCGCACGATGTTTTTCCTTGAACATTAATGAAACCTCTGAAAAATCTTTCAGATGTGTTCAACTGTAGACATGAATAGTCTTCTATAGTAATATCCCTTCCAGCATATATTAAACATTACTAAACACGAAGCAATCCATGCGCATGCATGTGTGTTTGTTTGCAAGGCATCGAGTGTATGCATAGTATTATTGGCTTTGTGTGTGGAGGATTAAATTTTAGCTCCAAACCCAATATCTCATTGCGCGCACATTAGAAAAAATGGGAGTTCAGCCCAAAAACAGAATATAATGTATCAATGAGAGAGTAGGTCTTGGCGAGTGTACCCCAAAAACAGAAAATAGGATTTTGCGGAAGATGTCTCCACTTAACGTGGAAATATAGATAAACAATCTTTCCAAGGGACTATTCGATATCGTAACCAGACGGAACGTATCGCCTGAGCCTTTGCAGTGACATCAGTCTTTCCTTATTCCCCATTCGAGCATTTTTGATTGCAGTTTTCAAGATTTGAGTGGATTCGTCCATAACGTCTCGATCCACAGGATATGGCACACAATCCTTTCCTCCGACGCAAAAGCTATACTTCACTGGATCTTTCCAGCTTGGTTTTTCGCCGTAGATCAACTCGGATATTAGTGCGAGAGCTCTAACCGTGGCTGGTCCTATCCCCCTCATGCTTAACAACTCTTCGTAGTCTCTAGGCTGGAACTCATACGCCATTTTCACAGCCTTCCAGTTTATGTCGCGGGGCAAAGATAGTACGTCAACCGGGTAATTCTTCCACGAAGCCCCAGGAATCCACTCCTCCAAACTCTTCTGATAGATGGGGCGGATAGAGCCAAGCATTTTCATCATTTTTCTAGGTCCTTCCTTAACAACATCTGTGGAAACCTTCCGGCAAGCCTCACTGTCCCGCGAGGTCATGTCTAAGGCAAACTCCCTCCTCACGTCTCCAACTATGGCGCTGTGCGGTTCTTCAACAAAGTTATCGCCTTCAAAACCGCCCTGTATCCAGTGGTATCTCCTAGCGGTTCTGTCTTTCACACTCATCCCCTGCTGAACCACCGCCCACTTGCCATCTTCAGTTATGAAAAAAGCGTGATGATACAGAGGATAGCCAGCTTGAATAGCAGTATTGTCCACTTTGGCGCTCATTTTGCTTGCATACCGCAAACGATTTATCCTTTCAGCGGTGAAGCCAAAGGTCTCCCCTACATTACTGATTTCCATAGGAGCTTGCCGTGAAACCCCGCCCTTGCCACCACAGACTGCCACTCCCTGCTCGTTCGGATTCACAGCACTCTTCAACACGCCTGTCAAGACCGTGGTGACCCCAGACGAGTGCCAGTCATATCCTAGAACACAACCCAATGCTTGAAACCATAAGGGATCTGAGATTCTCTGCAGGAACTCCTCTTGTCCGTACTCGTCCACGATAATGGTAACAATTTCTTTTGCCAACCGAATCATTCGAACAGTCAGCCACCTCGGAGCTTTTCCGTAATGAAGCGGAAGCCTTGCGATGCCGGTTCTTTTCAAAAATCTTCACCGTCAGTCTTCTTTTAATTAGTAGGAGAAACCGTTTAAACGTGTCCTTTCAGAATGCAAAGCACGGCGGAAAGTATTCTGCTATTCTCCATTTTTTGTCTTTCACTTCTTCGAGAGCAATAAAACTTTCTTGAATGGATCTTCAAGCTTGTTTTTTATGGTACTATGCACTATGAAGGTTTCCGTTTCTCTAATACCACTTAATCCATGAAGCTTCTTAACAAAATCAGTCAATTTCTGGTTATTCTCCACCAAAACCTTTATGATGCTATCGTATTTTCCAAAAATGCGATGGAATTCAGATACTTGATCAAAATCCTTGATTATCTCTTCATTCTTTTTTCTGCGAACACTTTGTGGGTCTTCGCGCATAAATATGTAAGCTTGAATAGTTAGGCCAAACTTTTCTGGTTCCAGCTTTGGAGCGAAAGAACTTATCAAACCGGAGCTGTGTAGCTGTTCGAGCTTCTTAGCCACTGTTTGCCTTGTGGCTCCTACGTTCTTTGCAATCTGAAG